>Ga0256843_1002398_pt1 | contig 13728 bp, 8 predicted proteins | sample AlvinellametaG_FD_191572 | JGI IMG/M metagenome (GOLD analysis project Ga0256843, IMG submission 191572) | Pompeii worm associated microbial communities from hydrothermal vent at the East Pacific Rise, Pacific Ocean - Alvinella | ecosystem: Host-associated > Annelida > Integument > Unclassified ... | reverse complement strand
GGCGTCGCGGGGCGTACGATCATTACAACTTCTTCGGCGGCGGACGGAAAATCGGACTGGTGGCCCAATATTCCACCGACGACAAAGAGCTGACGGCGAACTTTTTCCAACCGGCGCTTTTCCAATGGGGAAATCGCTACTTTGATCTCTATCTCGACGGCGGTTATACCCAGATCCGCTATGACGACTATGACGAGAAACGGGTCTATGTCGACGGCTGGATCACCCATACCGACGGCAGACTGGCTTATGACCTGGGGGTGACGATGGAGCGGATCAATATTGTGCTCAAGGGGAAAACAGACGGAGTGATCCCCGGATATTTCAGCCTTCTCTACCCCTATGCGCGGATCAGTTACGACGCCCGGGACTCCAAGCGCAATCCACGAAACGGATACTATTTTTCGGGCTATTTCGAGTATGGATACAGCGATGGGGAAGAGGCGGCGGACAGTTATTACAAATTTTTACTCGAAGCCCATTATATCAAGAGCTTCGGGCGGCTGACCCTGGCGACGGTGGGACATTTCGGGGTGTTGGACGACGGGGGTACGGCAGCCTTGCCGGCTTCCAAATATTTTTATGCCGGGGGATCCTACAGCAATCGGGCCTACGGTGACCGGGATATCGGAATCACATACGGACCGACGGATGACGGAAGTCTGGGGGGACGAACCTGGCTCAACGCGACCGTCGAAGCCCAGTATCCCATCTGGGGAGATCTCTACGGAGGAATATTCTATGATGCCACAATGCTGTCGAAAGACTATTATGATTTCAGTTACTCCTGGGTGCAGTCGCTGGGAGCAGGTATCCGCTATATGACGCCGGTAGGACCGCTTAAGCTGGACTTTGCCGCCAATATCCACGATCCTTCTATCAACCGTATCTCCATCATGATAGGACAATCCTTTTGAGACGCTTCAAAAAGATACTCATCGCTCTGATGCTGGTTTTGCTGCTGCTTTTGAGTGCGCTTTATCTGGCCGTCAACTCTCCCTATGTGATCGATCGGATTGCGCGGACGATCGCTCCCGAATATCACTTCAGCTATGATCGGATCCGGGGCAATCCGCTGCAGGGAATTGTGCTGGAAAATCTCTATTACAAAAAGAGGAGACTGGCCGGAGAGATCAGTATCCGTATCAACCCCTATACGATTCTGGAAGGGACGGTGACGATTTCCCGGCTGCATCTGCTGGATGTTGATGTGGGGGTGCTGGAAGCGGTGATTCGGGAGTTCGGCAACGCTTCCGGCGGCGCAGCAGAGGAGGAGGCTCCGGGTGATTCCGGGCTGCCGGTGGGTATCGAAGTTCAAAATATTCAGCTTTCGCTCCTGCCCTTTCATCGTTATGGGGTGAATGTGCGACATGAAGAGCTTTCCGTGGAGAGTATCTACTATGATGGAGAGACTTTCGCCGTCGGACGGGTGAAGCAGAAGGCCGATACCTCTCTGGGGACGGTGGAGTTGGAAGGAACCTATCACGAGCGTTTTCTGGATGTCGATATGCTCGCGGTGGAAGATCTGGATCTGACCGCCCTGGAACAGCTCCTGGGAACCCTGGAAACCATGGGGGCCGACGGAAACGCTACGACCCCGTCACCCGACGCCGAATCCAACACCACCGGAACTGAAACGGCCCAGGAGGATCTCTTCCTGCCCAGACGGATCCATGCCAAAAAATTCTGGATAACACTCAAGCCCTACCGCTACGACTCCTCTGTGACGCTGAAGTGGGCGCAGCTTCAGGGGCAGGGGCTGGATGTCGACCTGGAACACTCCAGAATTCTGGACGGGTCGTTGAATGCGGATCTGGATACGGATCTGGGACAGGCCCGCTTGCAGTTGACGATCAGAGATGGCCGGGCGATTCTGAACCAGGGGACGGTAAGCTCCCTGGATCTGCAAAAGATTCTCAAGCTGGCGCAAAGCGCCGGCACGGAGGAGAGAGCGTCCGCGAATCATCCGAAACCGGCGACGGAGACCAATGCGACGGTTGAGGCGGAAGGGTACGACCGCTATCCTTTCGTTCCCTCCTATGTCGAACTGCATCAGCTGCGTATCGAACTCAAATCCGACTCGATGGAGGGCATCGCCTATGCGCATCCGCTTGTCAAACTCCATAACGTTTCCGTTGATCTGCACCACAATCGCGTCAGGGCTGAGCTGATCGGCATCAATCTCGATACTTCGCTGGCCCGCTTCGATCTGGAGGCGGGTATCGATGATCGGGAGATTCGTCTCCGGCGGCTTGATGTCGATGATGTGAATCTGACACGTCTGATGACTCTGCGTGAAAAAGCGAATGCCGCTCCAGTTCCGAAAAACGAAGAGAAAAAAGCAAAAAGCGGGGGCGAAAAGGGTGGGGCTTCCAAAGGGTTCAGGCTGCCCTTTGTCCCCTCGACAGTCGTTTTGGAGCGTGGGATGCTGCGCTTCGATCCTTTCGAGATGCGCTCTGTTGTGCTGCATCAGGCAGATCTGAATCTGACGGCTTTGCGATTTGACCTTCCCAAATTTCTCCTGAGAAAAGGAACCGTCCGTATCGACGCGGGAAGCAATCTGGCAGAGCTAAAGATGCTGGCACGGATTCGGGACAACCGTCTGAGTATTGATGCCAACCGCAGTACTCTCCGCCTGGGGAAAAGGCTTTTCGAGACCTTGGGTCTGCCGGTGCGTACCGAAGCCTTCAGCCCTCTGCACCTGGCGGGAAGCGCCGATGAAAAGCGTGTGGCATTGAAGCTCTCTTTTGAGGCCTATCAAATCCTGGCGGACCGGAACGGCACGTTCAATGTGGATATTCCCCAGTCGGTTCTGACGGCCCGTTATGGTCTTGAGTCTGGAGAACTGACACTCCACGAAACAGGATCACTTTCTGTGCCGCAGGCTCCCCGGATCCGACTGGCTCTCGACCTGAAACGACGGAAGGACGGTCGGCTGCACTATACGGGCAGGATTGACGCCGGAACACTGAAGCTGGGGAATGCCAGGATCGAAAAGATGCTGGGAAGCCCCCGTCTCGATCTGAGCGGAGATATGCATACCCTCAAAGCGAAACTCCGGGCCGGAGTTTTTGACGGCCGTTTCGTCAGTGATGATCTGAAGAAGGGGGTGCTGACTTTGGGGACCCGGACGCCTCTGAAGCCGGCGGACTATATCAAACTTCCCGGAGAGCTTTCGGAGGCACGGGTCAACCTCAGGGTGGAGACTCCGGTGGATTTCTCCCATCCGCTTCCCATAACGAGCCGTCTGTTTCTGCATTCAAACCTGTTCAATGTCGACGGGACCCTTCGTTACGACGGCAACGTCAGCGCCAAACTGCTGACCCGCTTCCCCAAAGACTCCCTTTTGGCGGCCCTGGATCCCAAGCTGAATCTTCAGGCCCTCAACCCTCTGAGCGTGACACTGAAACAGGGGGGTGGAGTCTGGAATCTGGGACTGGAGAGCAAGAAAATCCGGGGAGATATCGAATACGTTCCGGAAACGGAAGGGATCAAGGGGCTCCTCGATATTGCCGGCAGTCGGATCAATATCGAAGGCAAAGCTAAAAAACTGATTGTCGCGACCGTCCATTCTCCGTCGATCAAGCGGATGATTTCCGGTGTGACCGATCTCTATCGGGTGGAAGTCCCCCCGCTCGACGGGGATATCGCTTTGACCCTGCGGCTCAACCGACTCTCCAGTGCCACACTGGAGCTGAAATCCCGACAATTTGTTCCCGATGCCACCGCCCGGATCAAGAGTCCCATCAAAAACCTCAGGATCCTGCTCGGGGCGGATATGAAAAAGAGAAGACTGGAGGTTAAAAAATATACCCTGGAGACAGCGGGTCTGAAAATATTTTCCAGCAAACCTTCGACAGTTCGACTCGATAAAAACCGTCTGATTTTTGAATCGATCTGGATTAATGATTCGCTTAAACTTCAGGGATATTACGACTTGAAAAAAGCCAGGGGAGAGTTGACGGGTCGGGCGGAGAATTTCAAAATCGATCATGAAAATGCAAAACTAAACGCTCGGATTAATCTGAAAGCGAAAATCGATGGAGAAAAAATCGATGTGGGCGGTAAAGTAACGATTCTCGGCGGAAAGGTTTCCTACAATCTTGAGGCAAAACATTATGCCTCGGATGAAGATATTGTTATCCTTCAGCATCAGAAGAAAGGCAAAGAGAGTTTTTTTACCAAAAACGTCCAGCTCAATCTCTATATCGATACTAAAAAACCGTTGCTGTTCAAGCAGAAAAATGTTTATGTCGAACTGCGTCCCCAGTTGAGTATCATCAAAGGATTCGGCGCGGATCTGCAGATGATGGGATCGGTGGCGCTGGCCAAAGGCGGATACTATATCTTCGAAGGCAAACAGTTTCTTCTGCAGCCCAGCAGCGTCAACTTTACCGGCAAACCGACCCGGCCCCTGCTGGATATCAACCTGGTCTATCGGCGTTATGGACGAACCGTCTACATTACGGTTTCGGGTCTGGCTACCGAACCCAATCTCAATTTTTCCAGCGATCCCTACATGACCCGGAATCAGATCCTCTCTTTCATCCTCTTCGATACGGTGGATTCGGGGGAGGATGCCGGAGATATGATGAGTATGGTCGGAGGAGGAATCGCCAAATCGATTCTGGGCAATATCGGTCTCAAAGTCGATACACTGATCGTTACCTCCCAGGGCTTTGAAGTCGGGAAAAAAATTACGGACAAAATCACCGTCATTTATGATCAGAAAGAGGAGAATCCCAAGGTTGTGGTACGGGTCCAGCATTCACGAAGAACCGAGACAGATATCAGTATCGGAAGTGAATCCCAAAGTGTTGATATTATTTATAAAAAAGAATTTTGAAAACGGTGAACGTTTCAGGGGAAGTGACAGGATAGATCCGTTATAATTTCCTGATAAAAAATGAAAAAAGGATAGAGATGTCACTTTTGGAAAAAGCGAAGCAGATTGTCAAAGAGAGCAAAGCGCAGAAAAAACCTTCACGCTCTCCCATGGATCAACTCCTGAGTGATCCCGAAGTCAAAAAGACTGCCCGTTATCTGGCCAAGCACATGTCCCTTTCCGCTGCACGGGAGAAGCTCAACGATCTTCTGGAGGAAGAGGGCAAACTTCCTGTACGGAAAAACGGAAAAGTCGCCAGAATCACCTACGCCCGTTTCAAAGAGCTGCTTCCCAAACCCCGGAAGAACAACGAAGCGTAACCTTCGATCGGACGGAAAGAGTCCCACATGAATCCGCTCCGCTGATCGGGGCAGAGAACTCCGCCGGATCCCCCCGGGATGGGAAGCCTGCGGAGTCGAATAAGACCGGAAACGCTCCATAGGGGGAAAGGGTATCTTCCTGTGTACCCGGAGATCGCCTTTTTCGCTCCCGAAACTTTGCACGCAATCTATCTATACTTTTTTTTCAGACTCTTTTGACTCTCTTTTGCGGACGGATCCGAAGTCCGTCAGACTCCCGCATTCCGAAACGGATTCTCCGGGGAAAGCTATCGGTCGTTTTGGACCTGCAGGTAGTATCCCAGGCCGGGACGGTTCCGGATCAGCTCCTTGTGGGTCTTTTGCCGAAATCGATTGATAAAGACCCGTACGGCGTCATCGGTGGTAGTTTCGGAAGGCCAGAGAAGGGCTTTGATGGCGGAGCTTTGCAGCAGGCGCCCCGGCGCGTCGAGAAGGGCTTCGAGAAAGCGGCGTTCCCTTTGACTCAGATGCAGCGGCTCCTCCCGGTGATACAGTATCCCTTCATGGCGGTCGTAATACCACTCGGGTAACAGAGGAATCCGCGGGTGGAGAGCTCCCTGCCTGGCCACAAGGGACTCCAAAAACTCCAGCAGTTCTTCGGGATCAAAAGGTTTGATGAAATACTTGACAATGCCCGCATCGATGGCGCCCAGGAGTTTTTCTTTGTCGCTGTAGGCGCTGACGACGATGATGGGGGTCTGGGGCGACTCCTCATGAATCGCACGGCTCATGGCCAGACCGTCCATGCGCGGCATGGTGATGTCGGTGATGACGAGATCGGGGTGTTCGCGATGGAAGAGACGGAGTCCCTCTTCGCCATCGGCGGCTCTCCAGAAACTTTGAAAGTGACGCTCCAGAGCCTCCTGCATCAAACGGGCGATTTTTTCCTCGTCTTCGACATAAAGGATTCGGAGTTTTTCAAGCGGGTTCGTCATGGGGGGACTCCTTGGTATTCTGGTGTTCACTGAGCGGGATTTTGATAATAAAGAGGGCCCCTTCAAAACTGTTGAGGGCTTCGATGGATCCCTGGAAACTCTTTTGAATGATCATCCGGGACATGAAGAGTCCAAGGCCCGTTCCCTGGGAACTGTGTTTGGTGCTGAAGTAGGGTTCGAAAATCCGGTGAAGGGAGGCTTCCGGGATACCTCCCGCATTATCTTCGACCGTGATGACGGCGAAGTGCTCATCACGGATCAGATGGATGCGCAACCAGCGATCCCGGTGCTCCTGTTTGGCAAAAGCCTCTTTGGCGTTTTGCAGCAGGTTGAGAAAGACCTGAGTCAATTCATTGGGGATTCCGGAGATCTGCAGGGAACGGTCTCCTTCGATCTGCAGGGTGATTCCCTCTTTGGCAAGGGCCTTGTGAATCAGCGCCAGTGCATCGTCGAGGCTCTCAAGGACGGAAAAGGTGCTGGTCTGCCGATCGGGACGGAAAAAATCCATGAAATCCTCGATGGTTTGGGACATCGAGCGGATAATACGCCGGCTCTGGGTGTAGAGGGAACGGATCTCTTCGGGATCTTTCCCCTGTTCCAGAGCGCTCTTGAGATTGTAGAGGGAAAGGTTGAGCTCGGTGAGGGGTTGACGCCATTGGTGGGCGATGTTGGCGGTCATCTGTCCCATACTGGCGAAGCGGGATTGCCAGAGCAGCATCTTCTGCTTCTCTTCGTTTTTGGCGATCTCTTCCCGGACCCGTTCTTCCAGGTGCCGGTTGAGCTCTTTGAGTTCCCGGGTCTGTGCCTGGACCCGCTCTTCCAGGTTGCGGTTGAGACTTTCGAGCTCCTTCTCCTGAGACTCCAAACGGATGCGAAGTTCCATCTCCTGGGTGACGTCGTAACGGATGGCGACGAATTCGAGGATATTCCCATCCTCGTCGAGAATCGGGACTATCGTGGTGTTGACGTAGAAAGTGGAACCGTCCTTGGCACGATTTTTGACAGTGGCTTTATAGGTTTTTTTGTCCAGGATCGTTTCCCAGAGTCGCTTGAAGTTGGAGGCGGGGACATCGGGATGGCGGACGATATTGTGGTTTTTGCCGATGAGCTCTTCACGGCTGTAACCGGAGATTTTGCAGAATTCGTCATTGACGAACGTGATGATCCCGTCGATATCGGTCCGGGAGACGATATTGGAACTTTCGATGGCATCTACATATTGCTGCAGCATAACGATATTATGGCGAGTTTCTCCTATGGAACAGGTGAAGGTGCTATCATGGCGGATACGAAGGGGCCGGATCCGGACTCGACGGGGGGCTTTCCTCCGGTGTCGGGGAAGAGCAAACGCCGCGGTATGCGGAACCGAAGGAGAGGAGGGAACGATGAAGGCGGCAATGGATATCGGGGGAACGTGGCTGCGCTGGTCGCTTGCCTCGGGGCTGCGGGGAAAGGCTCCCCGCGGAGAGGGAGAACTCCTGGATTTTATCGGGCGTTTTATCAAAAAATATGGAGTCACGTCGCTCGGCATCGCTTTCGCCGGACAGGTGGAAGAGGGAAGGATTGTGGCGTCGCCCAATATCGAAGTGGCCCCGATTGATATTCGCAAATATTTTATGGAGAAAGAGGGGGTGGAGCTTCGGATCGACAATGATCTCAATTGTGCCGCTCTGGCGGAAGCGGAAGATTGGGGGTGTGATAATCTGGTGGCGCTCTACTCCGGTACGGGTCTGGGGGCGGGGATTGTGGCAGCCGGCACGGTGCTCCACGGAGCCGGGGGAATGGCGGGGGAGATCGGACATATTCCCTACCGGGACGCTCCGTTCGTCTGCGGCTGCGGCAAGCGAAACTGTCTGGAACTCTATGCTTCGGGCAGCGGGCTGGAGAAGTGGCGTCAGCATCTGGGTTGTGCGGAAAGCGAATTGGGCCGGATGCTCCATTCGGAGGAGAGTTCCTGTCGGAATATCGCCGAAAACTATCTGGAGGCTCTCCGGTACGCCGCGGGAACGCTGATTACTCTGTGCAATCCCGGGGTTTTGATTTTGGGAGGCGGTGTGGTCGCCGCCAATCCCTGGCTGACAGAACGGATAAAAACCGGGATCGGGGATTATGCGTTGCCCGCGGCACTGCCGGGTATTCGAATCGAACAGAGCCGTCTGCGGAATGCATCCCTCCGCGGGGCTGAGATCCTGGTGGGAATAGCAGGTTGATATTTTCAAATATATCCATGGGGGTTTTTGTTCCGTACCGTGACCGATACGCCATATCATGATAGAATAGGGTCTGAAGGAGTGAAGATGTCCGAGTCTCTCAAAATACTTTTCACGGCGTCGGAAGTGGCACCGTTTGCCAAAACCGGCGGGTTGGCTGATGTGGCGGGAGCCCTGCCCAAAGCGCTGGCGCGTCTGGGGCACGAGGTGGTGCTGGTCATGCCGCGCTATTACTCCATCGATCGGACGACGCTGGAACATCTGCCGGGGCCTCTGGGGGTTCCCATGGGAACGATGGGCGAGCTCTGGGCGGGAGTTTACCGGACGACGCTGCCCGGGAGTGAGGTGCCGCTCTATCTGATCGATTACGAATCCTTCTACGGGCGCTCAGGGCTCTATACCGATGAGCGGGGTTTCGGGTATCCCGATAACGATATCCGTTTTACGTTTCTCTCCAAAGCGGCGATGCAGCTGGCGCACCGCCTGGGCTTTCACCCCGATATCATTCATGCGCACGATTGGCACACGGCTCCCCAGCCGGTGTTGCGAAATACCCGTTTCGCGGATGATGAACTCTTTCGGGAGAGTGCGACGGTCCTGACCATCCACAATCTGCAGCATCAGGGGATCTTTGACGCCCGGATCATGGAGGTGCTGGAGGTGGGGAGGGAACACTACACCCCTTTCGAACTGGAGGCTCTGGGCGGCGTCAACTTCCTCAAAGGTGGGATTGCCCACGCCGATGCGATTACCACGGTCAGCCAAAAGTATGCCCAGGAGATTCAGACTCCCGAATACGGGTTTGGTCTGCAGGAACACATCCGGGCACATGCCCACCGGTTGACGGGCATTCTCAATGGCGTGGATTATCAGGAGTGGTCTCCGGCCGTCGACCCTTTGATCCCTGCCCGTTATGACGTGGGGGCGATGGAGGGCAAAGCCCGCTGCAAAGCGGCACTCCAGCGTCACTTTGGTCTTCCGGAGGAGCCGAATGTCCCGTTGGTCGGCTTTGTAGGCCGTTTTGCCGAGCAAAAAGGAATCGGATTGATCGCCGGCGCCATGGAGCGACTGCTGCACCTGGGATGTCAGTTTGTCTTTCTCGGAACGGGAGAGAAGTGGGCGGAGGGATTTTTCTCCGATGTGGCGTCGCGATGGCCCGACCGCTTTGCCTGTCATGTCGGATACTCCAACGCGCTGGCCCACCGGATCGAAGCGGGAAGCGACCTCTTTCTCATGCCTTCGCTCTTCGAACCGTGCGGGCTCAATCAGATCTATTCATTACGCTATGGAACGCTGCCGATTGTCCGGGCAACCGGCGGACTGGATGATACCATTGTCAATTACGATCCCCAAAGCGGGGAGGGAACGGGCTTCAAATTCTGGGATGCGACGGCGGATGCCCTCTACCACACGTTGGAATGGGCGGTGGAGACCTATCGGAATAGCCGGGAGGATTACCTCGGGATGCAGGAGCGGGGAATGAAGATGCGTTTTGACTGGGAGCGGGCAGCCCGGGAGTATACCCGGGTCTATCAGGAAGCGTTGACGCGTCGGAGAGGTGGAGAATGAACCCGATCCATTACGATGTCTCTCCATGGGGAGAGACCGACAGCTATCTCTTCAAAGAGGGGACCCATACCCGACTCTATGAGATTCTCGGAAGTCGGAGGATGGTGCGCGAGGGGGTCGAAGGGGTCTACTTCGCCGTTTGGGCCCCCAACGCCGAACGGGTCAGCGTAGTGGGAGACTTTAATGCCTACAGAGCGGGAATGCATCCGCTGAGGCTTCGCATCGACGGCAGCGGAGTCTGGGAGGGGTTTGTGGAAAAACTGGGCGAAGGCCTGACCTACAAATACTACATTACCCCCGCAGAGGGCGGTGCAGGCTTCGAGAAGATCGATCCCTTCGGTTTCCATTTCGAGACACCGCCCAAAACCGCCACAAAGATCTGGGGGATTGACGGTTATGTATGGAAGGATCATGCCTGGATGGAACGGCGTCACGAGGTCAACGCCCACACCGCGCCCATGAGTACCTACGAAGTCCATCTGGGCTCCTGGCGGACTCATGCCGACGGAAGTCCACTCAGCTATCGGGAAGCGGCGGAGCAGCTGGCGGAGTATCTGGTGGCGATGAACTATACCCACGTCGAACTGATGCCGGTGACGGAGTTTCCTTTCGACGGCTCCTGGGGCTATCAGGTGACGGGGTATTTCGCTCCGACATCCCGTTACGGTACGCCGCAGGAGTTCATGGCCTTCGTCGATACGATGCACGCCCACGGAATCGGAGTGATCATGGACTGGGTGCCGTCTCACTTCGTCACCGACGGCCACGGATTGATCCGCTTCGACGGTACGGCGCTCTACGAGCATGAGGATCCCCGCCAGGGCTTCCATCCGGAGTGGGGCAGCGCCATTTTCAACTACGGACGCAACGAGGTCCGGGCCTTTCTGGTCAGCAGTGCCATGTTTTGGTTCGACAAATATCACATCGACGGGATCCGGGTCGATGCGGTCGCCTCCATGCTCTATCTCGACTATGCCCGCAAGGAGGGGGAGTGGATTCCCAACAAATTCGGCGGCAACGAGAATCTCGATGCCATCGCCTTTCTGCGTCAGCTCAACGAATCGGTTTACCGGGATCATCGGGGGGTGGTGATGATCGCCGAGGAGTCCACCGCATTCCCCATGGTGAGCCGTCCCGTCTATCTGGGGGGACTGGGATTCGGTTACAAGTGGAATATGGGATGGATGCACGACAGCCTCAATTACTTCAAGCTCGACCCGATTCATCGGCAGCACCATCACCACCAGTTGACCTTCAGCTTCTTCTATATGTACCATGAAAACTACGTTTTGCCCCTGAGCCACGATGAGGTAGTCCACATGAAGGGATCGCTGCTCAACAAAATGCCCGGGGATGAGAATCAGAAATTTGCCCATCTGCGCGCGCTTTTCGGCTACATGACGGCTCATCCGGGCAAAAAGCTGCTCTTTATGGGAGGCGAGCTGGCCCAGTGGAAAGAGTGGAACTATCAGGAGGGGTTGGAGTGGTATCTGCTGGAGAAACCCCGCCATCGGGGGATCCAGAAGATGCTTGCCCGCCTCAACGCCCTCTATCGGGACGAAGCGGCATTGCATCGCTACGATTGCGATCCCAAAGGCTTCGAGTGGATCGACGATCAGGATTATCAGAGCAATATTCTCGTCTGGTTGCGCAAAGGGGATGAAGAGGAGGAGCCGATTGTCGTCGTCTGCCACTTCGCCGATACAGTACGCGAAGGGTACCGTATCGGTCTGCCTGCCGCCGGAAGCTACCGGGAGATCTTCAATTCCCAGGATCCGGAGTATGCCGGGTGGGGGCTTGGCAACGAGGGACTTCTGGAGAGTGAAGCGGTCGAACAGCACGGCCGGGAACACTCATTGACGCTGCGGCTGCCGCCGTTGAGCGTACTGTTCCTTCAGCGGGTCTGAGGTTGACGGGGGAGCCGGATATATCGGCGAAGGGGTAAAGAGCCTAATCCGGATTATTTATCTCCCTGTGGTATAACTCTTTCAAGCAATTGTTCAGGAGATATCCTATGTTTATGCGATCTCTTTTCTTCTCCCTTCTTCTGCTCTTTTCGGCAGTGCGGGCGACGACACCCCAGGAAGAGCAGCTGCGTTCGGCCATTGTCAAAGTCTATACCGTGGTCAAAACGCCCAACTACGCCATTCCCTGGAGCAGTTCCATCCGTCAGATCAGCGGATCGGGAGCGGTGATCGAGGGGCAGCGGATCCTCACCAACGCTCATGTGGTAGCCAACCAGACTTTTATCGAAGTGCAGCGTTATGGAGAACGCCGCCGTTATATCGCCCATGTGGAGGCGGTCTCCCATCAGCTGGATCTGGCGCTTCTGAAGGTGGACGATCCCTCTTTTTTCCAGGGAATCACTCCGCTGAAACTGGGAACACTTCCCCAGATTGAGCAGAAGGTTTCGGTCTACGGCTTTCCCATGGGAGGGGACACGCTCAGTGTTACGGCGGGAGTGGTTTCCCGGATCGAACATCAGCGCTATGTCCACAGCGGTGAGTACTTTTTGGCGATTCAGATCGACGCGGCGGTCAATCCCGGCAACAGTGGCGGTCCGGCCATCAGCGACGGCAGGATCGTCGGGGTGGTGATGGAGGGGATTCAAAAGGCTCAGAATATCAGCTACCTGGTACCCACAGTGATGATTCGCCATTTTCTCGATGATCTGAAGGATGGCCGCCTTGACGGGGTTCCGGCGTTTGCCGTGCTGACCCAGCCCATGGAGAACCCCTCTCTTAAATCCTATTACGGGCTGCGTGCCCACCAGGGGGGCGTCCTGGTGGACCTGGTGATTCCCACCGGCGGTCTGGAGGGGATTCTCCGAGTGGGAGATGTGATTCTCTCCATCGACGGCCACCGGATTCAGGAGGATGCGACCGCCGCCTTTCGGAACAACGAATTTACCAATTACGAATACTATGTTCAGTTGCATCAAATGGGTCAGAAGGTTGCTTTGGAGGTTTTGCGCGACGGCAAAACGATGAAGATTGAAGCTCCGCTGCTTAAGAAATCGGATGATCTGCTGCTGATCCGCACCTACCGCTACGATCGTATGCCCCGTTATGTGATCCTGGGGGGATACGTCTTTGCTCCTCTGACCCGGAATCTGGCGGTTCAGGTGGCCCGAAACCACATCGACCTGATTCCTTTCGTGGATAAGTTTGTCAGCAAAAAGCGTCGCGAAGTGGTTCTCCTGTTGCGGGTACTTCCCAGTGCGTTAAGCCGGGGCGATTACAGCTTGCTCTATTGGCCTCTCGCAAAGATCGATGGTCAGAGCATCGTCGATTTTGATGACTTTTATCATAAACTGACGGAGGGGCATGGAGAAAAGATTATCCTGGAGAACAAAGTGGGGCAGCGGGTAGTGATCGATAGAAAGAAGGCTCTGCAACTTCAAAAGACCATTTTGAGAAAATACAACATCGAATACGGTGTTTCGGAGGATATGCGGACCGGTAGATGAACCGGTCTCTCCATGTCACCGGATAGAAAATGCAATATTTTTGAGTTTCAGAAAGGAGAGGAAGATGGAGAGTTTCCGCTTTCTTGTGGCGGGGAGAGTCCAGGGGGTTTTTTACCGGAAGTTTATCGCCCGGAGACTTCGGGAGATCGGGGTACAGGGCTATATACGCAATCTTTCCGACGGAAGGGTTGAAGTGGTGGTTCGGGCGACGGATGAGGAGCTGGATCCGATCGAAAAAATTCTGGAGGAGGGATCACCGCTGAGTGAGGTCGAGCGGATCGAAATGGAAACGCTCGAAGGC
>Ga0256843_1002397_pt1 | contig 13728 bp, 12 predicted proteins | sample AlvinellametaG_FD_191572 | JGI IMG/M metagenome (GOLD analysis project Ga0256843, IMG submission 191572) | Pompeii worm associated microbial communities from hydrothermal vent at the East Pacific Rise, Pacific Ocean - Alvinella | ecosystem: Host-associated > Annelida > Integument > Unclassified ... | reverse complement strand
CCAACTCGTACCGCAACGTTTTGGAAAAGATATCGGTATAATGACAGGGATCATCGGAGCTGCAGGAGGTATCGGAGGTACGGTACTTGTTAAAACACTTGGATGGAGCAAAGGTGCATTTGATGGGTATAGTACCGGTTTTATGATCTTTGCTGGAGTTGTTCTTGTAGCGATTGCAGGGATCAGTTTGGTTAAAACCAGATGGAGAACCACTTGGGGTCTTCAAGCAGGTGGAAAGATCTAAAAGCAGTTCCACCTGCTTTTATGAGTTTTTACAGTTTTACATGTAAGGTTGTAAAAATTCATAAAAAGAGAAAACTATGGCAATAAAACAACCTATAAAAACTTCCGGCTTTTCATTAGCAAAAGGCAAAGAGCTTACCGGAGATGACTTTTTCGATGTTCAAACCATAGGAAACATAACAGTAGCAATCGTATGTGATGGTGTAGGGAGTGCCACAGCGGGTGCAGAGGCGAGTCAAAGGGTTGTACGCTATATGATGAAGAACTTTCGTATCCGTCCAAAATCATGGACGATCGAGAAATCGATCAAAACCTTTATAGAAGCGATCAACTCTATACTGTATGAAGAATCACAAGTAGAGTATGAACGAAGCGAACTCGTAACAACTCTAGCGATGATCGTTATAGAAGGGAACCGTCTTTATGGTGCAAATGTAGGGGATAGCAGAGTCTATCTCTTGCGTGAAAACAAACTCTCACAACTTTCAAAAGATCATGCTATGGAAGAGGAAGGGTTTGAGAACGTCCTCACTCAAGCGATCGGGATAGCCAAAGAAGTTGAGCCATATTATTTTGAAAATATACTCAAAAAAGATGATGCGATCATGCTGTGTTCTGATGGTTTGTATAATATACTCGATGAAGCAAGTATCCAAAAATACATCCCCTTTGGTGCGACCAAACTCGTCAAATACGCTTCAAAACTCACAGATGATGATCTTCCCGATGATACTACAGCTGTTGTTGTTGAAGTTTTGGAAGAAAATGAAACTATAAAACTAAGAAATCAAAACCTTGAAATACCACAAACACTCAAAGCCGGTGATAATATAGATGGATACGAACTCATAAAGCCACTTATCCAAAATGAGCGTACATGGCTTGTGCATAAAAAGACCAAAGATTATGTTTTAAAGTTTCCTCCAGTTGAAGCGATAGAAGATGAAACGCTTATAGATCTTTTTGTCAAAGAAGCATGGAACGCAAAACGGCTCAAAGCACCGTTCTTTCCAAAAGCAGTGATCCCAAAGAACAGAACAAAACGCTACTATGTTATGCAACTTATTCATGGGGAATCACTTCAAAACTATACACAAAAGAACAAACACCTTAGCGTAGATGATGCAGTCGAACTAGCTCGTACACTACTTAAGATGTCACAATATCTCTTAAAATACGACCTTGTTCACGGTGATATCAAGCCAGATAACATCATGATAGATGAAGATGAAGAAAATGAAAAAACAACATTTAAGATCATAGATTTTGGAAGTATCACCGAGATATTTTCAACCACTTCAAAAGCGGGAACTCCAAGTTTTCTCTCCCCTGAGCGCTTCCAAGGAGAAAGCATCAGCGAATCAAGTGAGATCTTCTCCATCGGAGTTACACTCTATCTCGCACTTACTGGTAAATACCCTTACGGGGAGATCGAGCCGTTTCAAAATCCAACATTCAAAGAAGCGAAAAAACCAAGTAGCTACAACTCCAACATACCAGATTGGCTTGATAGTGTGATCCTTCGATCTATCGCTATAGATAAAAAAGAGCGCTATGAGCATTATAGCGAGATGGATTTTGAGCTTAAATATCCAAAAAAGGTCAAGCCATACTTCAGTAAAAATGTTTCGATCATAGAGCGAAATCCGTATATGTTCTATAGAGTTGCATTTACAATATCGTTTCTTATAAATATTATACTTGCACTATTACTTTTAGAATAGCTTACATGTAAGGAAAAATATGGAGTATCGCTACATAGGAAAAACAGGACTTCGAGTAACTCCCATATGCCTTGGAACAATGACCTTTGGCAGTACCACAACAAAACAAGAAGCATTTGAGATCATGGATAGAGCCTATGATGCGGGAATCAATTTCTATGATACAGCTGAGCTTTATCCTGTTCCACCAAGTAGCCACTATGCAGGAAACACTGAAAAGATCGTTGGAGAATGGCTTCAAAGTAAACCAAGAGAAAGTATCATTTTAGCAACCAAGGTCGCAGGAGCTGCAAGCGGTTGGTTTGTACCTCCCATCCGTCATGGGTTAACCGCTATAGATAGATTTCATATCAAAAAGGCTATTGAAGGGAGTCTTAAAAGACTTAAAACAGACTATATCGATCTGTATCAGATGCATTGGCCAGATACCGTTATTCCCATAGAAGAGAGTCTCAGGGCATTTGAAGAGTTGATACAAGAAGGAAAAGTTCGCTATATCGGAACCTCTAACGATACTGCTTCAGGTTTAACAAAAGCGACACTTGTTGCACAGTATGAAAAACTCCCCCGTTTTGAATCGATACAAAATAACTTTTCTCTTTTAAATCCACGATTTTTTGATGAGTTAGAGAATGTATGTAGAGAATACTCTATCTCCCTTTTACCATATTCTCCAATAGCCGGTGGGATACTTAGTGGAAAATACAACCAAAAGTTCACACCAGAAGATGCAAGGTTTTCTCTGTATATGAACCACAAAGAAAAACGGGTTCGTAACCATGCCAAAAAGTTCTATAATGAAAAAACACTTACTGCTACACAAGAGTTTCTAGAGATAGCACAAAAATATAATTATCATCCTGTCACCTTAGCAGTAGCGTATTCAAAACATTTTGATTTTGTTGCTTCAACGATTATAGGAGCTAGAAAGCCAGAGCAGCTCCAAGTAAGTTTAGATGCATTAGAGATTAAACTTACTCGAGAGGTTTTAAAAGAAATCACAAAACTACAACAAAAATATCTCTATCCTATGGGGTAGAATTATGTTAAAATAGCAATAAAAAAGGTCTTTATGCTTAAGATTGTTCTCTTATCACTTTTTTTTATCCTTTCACTCTTTGGTAATGTTGAAAAACCTCTTAGTTCTGACTATATTACACTTGAAGCGATCCCAACAAAAGCAATACAGGTACAAACAGATACAGACACTATCTTCAAATTCCTTCAAGAACATCATGCAGATACGAAAGAAACCATAGAACAGCTTAAAAAATCCCAACGGAATGTGGATGAGATCTTACACAGTGAACTCAACGATCACCTCGATAAGCTCAATACCAAAACACTTCAAAAAAGCTATAATACACTTGAGACCTACCTTCTCCATCTCAAAGAGATCAATACTCAGCTTGAAGCGCGAATACAAGAATATACTCTTGCTTTAAAAAAGATAAAAGAGTTTCAAAAACTTTGGAAAAACACGCTATCTATGGCAAAAAAGCAAAATGCACCACAAGAAATCATAGAGAACATCTCCAATGTTTTAAAAAATATTGACAACGCAAAATCAAAGCTACAAGCCGATTTTGACAACATTTTAACACTTATAAACAAAATCTCGATCTATATTCTAAATATTCAGAAACTACAAGAAAAAATCACTATAGCACAAACAAAGATCGCAAATAATGTCTTACAACAAAATGAGCTTCCTTATCATATTATGTATCAAGAACAAACGATAGAGTTTGTGCCTTATATTCAAAATATTATCCATAATATCCAAGAGAACTTTAAAGAGTTTAGTAACTATCTTCTACTCTATACCGATAAGATATGGTTATTTATATTTATTTCTCTTCCTCTTGCTATGTTTATATGGTATTTTAATTATCTATACAGAAAAAAAAGTCTTTTTATCAGAAAAGAGTCCCTGCAGAAAAAATCTTTCTTTTTTATCAAACGTCCTTTTTCAACGTTTCTTATCCTTATAGTCTTTTGCAATCTTTTTATCTTTCCAGACATGTCAAAGGTTGTTAAAGATACTGAACTTCTATTTATCATTATTCCTATTTTCAGAATAATTCAAACACTCACTCCTCAAAATGCATTAAACAATCTGTATATTTTCTTTACCTTATACATCACATTTATCTTCAATAAAGATGCAGTTGATTCAACACTTCTTAGTAGAACCATAGCTATTTTCCTTGCTCTAGCCCTTATCATGCTTATTTATCAGACAATGAAAAAGAGAGTTTTAGAAAAAACATTTCAACCACTTACAAGAAATATTATCCGTAAGCTCTTTTGGTTCGATATCGTTTTACTAGCTATTTCTCTCATAGCCAACCTCTATGGGGCAACCAATCTTTCAAACAGGCTCTTAGAAGCTGGTTATACTATTGTATATTCAGGATTGCTCTTTTATGCTCTCACAACGATTCTCAGTGGATATATCATCGTACTTCTTCGACGCCATATGGCTACGGCTACAAACCTTATCGAAGAGTTTGCTATCAAAGTAGAAAAAAACACTCTCTTATTTATAAAAGTCATCATGGCTATATGGTGGATAAAAGTTATACTCGATGTTCTTGGTATTTATAATTTTCTTATTGAAAAAATCAAAGGATTTTTAGCTATTAGATTTGAAATATCAAATTTTTCTATCTCAATACAGTCTATATTTGATTTTTTTCTTATTATCATAACAACATGGTTCTTAGCAAAGTTCATTACCACTTTTTTAGAGGTGGAAATATTTTCTAGATATAAATTTCCAAGAGGTATTCCAACAGCGATAAAAACACTTTTAAATTACATCATAATCTTTATAGGTTCTCTTATAGCATTATCTGCTCTTGGTATATCATCTGAACAGTTTATGGTTGTTTTTGGAGCATTGGGTGTTGGGATAGGATTTGGTTTACGAAACATCATTGCAAATTTTATCAGCGGAATCATTATGGTATTTGAACGACCGGTACAAATAGGTGATGTTATTCAGATAACTTCTACTATGGGGAAAGTCAAATCTATAGGTGCCAGATCAACGACCATAGAAACATACGATGGAAGTGAAGTGATCATCCCAAATGCAGACTTTATCTCCAAAGAGATCACAAACTGGACATTTTCGGATGATAGACGAAGAAAAAGCCTTGAATTTAAAACAGATTTTGGAAATGATATAGAACAAATCCTTAAAATCATGGAAGAAGTAGCTCTAAGGCATCCAGATGTTTTAAAAGAACCAAAACCTCTTGCTACTTTTCAAGGATTTGGTGAATACTATCTTGAATTTAAACTTTACTTTTGGCTAAGTGAAAATCTCGTAAAAGCTCAAAGCGAAGTTGCTATAGAGACCTACAAAGCTTTGGTTGATGCAGGGATTAGCATGCCTATACCAAAGCAAGAAAACTTTGAACTACAAAAAGAAGATCCTATACGCAAGATAGATAACGATACAAATATAAAAAAACATCAAAAGCCGTTTTGAAAGTTCATTGGAAGCTTTATGTTTTAAATGGATCCCTATATAGACTCCAACCAAAGAAGCAAGTCCGATAATTATCCCACTGTAATAATCTATATGCCCATTTAATGTATGAGAGATTAATCCAGAAACAGAAGAAAATACAACAAAAAAGAGCCCTGCACTTGTGGCACGTTTAAGAGGTACATGTAAAAAACCTACAAGAATAGGTACGAGCATGATACTGCCCCCTACCCCTATAAGCATCGAAAAAAGTCCTATAACGATCCCTATAGGAAAAAGGATAAACCTTGAAACCTCTTTTTGTTCTTGATGTTCTTGAACATGAAAAAACAATCTTGCCAAAGCAAAAAGAACAAATCCAAAAAAGATAATCTCTAAAACAGTAGATGGAATAAATGCGGCAATATAACCACTTAAGAATGCTCCTATAAAACCACCTAAACCAATAATCAAGACCATAGAAACATCAAGTGTTCCTTTTTTTTGATTTAGATAGCTCCCATATATGGAACTAAACACCATCTGTACAACTGATATACCAACTGCATCTTTAATATCAAATCCACTAAGAAGCAAAAGCGGTACTAAAATAGTTCCACCACCTATCCCAAAAAATCCACTTAACAGCCCTACTAAAGAGCCTATAAAAAGAAGTTCAAACATAATTATCCATATTTTTTTTGGCAATTATACAAAATAGCTTCTTTTAAAGCTTTAAATATTTGAAATTTAATCTATAATGATGTATAATCAATAGAATTAAATTAAATTAGGTATTGTTATGTTTGAAAGTATTGTAGAAGCAACTAAGAATTTTTGTATCCATCAAATAGGTAGTGAGGCTGAGATCATAGATGATACTCCTCCTGAAGGGAAGACACTTGTTGTACGTATTGATATACAAACACAAACCGATGATAAGTTTCGCATTTATCTTGCATCAGATCGTAACTTTGTTCAAAATGTAGCTCAAATTTTTTTAGATGAAGAGAAAAGTGATACAGAAACCCTTCATGATATGGCATTAGAGTGCATCAACCTTATCGTTGGAAGTGCAAAGGTTATAGCATCTCAAAAAGAACTTCATTTCAATATAGAAACACCACATCTTCAAGAGATGGAAAGGTTTGATATAGAGTATTCTAAATCAGTGACAATTCTATGTAATAACAATAAACTTTTCATTGCGATGCAAAAGATAGACTAAGGATAATTATTGGAACAAGAAAAAGTTACACAAGAGGAACTTGCCGATATAGAAAAAGAGCTAGCATGGATGGATTATTCTGGTCTTTTAGATATGGAAGTAGAATTTGTTGCCGTTCTTGGAGAAACTGAAGAAGCTCTTATGGAGATCCTCAAATGGGAAAAAGGTACTATTATCGATCTTAAAAAACCAGCAGGTGAAAGTGTTGAAAGCTATGTTAATGGTCGTATTATCGGTAAAGGGGAAGTGATGGTATATGAAAAAAACCTTGCTATTCGTATCAATGAAGTACTTGATTCAAGTGCTGTACTGTACCACTTATCTAAAGAGAGACTTGAAAATGATTAGAACTTTTATACTTTTTTTCATTTTGACCCTATCTAGCTTTGCAGCCAATATCTTAAGTTATAATATCTATAACCGAACAGATAGAGTTGATATTATGATCACTTTTGATGTTCCATATCATGGAAAAATCATAAAAAGTGAGGCAAACTCAAAAATCATACTTAAACTCTATGACGTTAAGATCGAATCTACAAAGATAAAAGAGATTGATTCTGCTTTTTTATCCTCAGTTTCTATTATTCCTATCGATAACTATACACAAATTGTTGCTGATATACCAAATAAGGACATTATCCTAAAAGTAGCACGCACTACTGACAAATATGGTCTTCGATTACGTTTTACAAAGAAAAAAGCTTTGGAAGTATATAATCAAAATCATACACAAACAAATAATAACACCCTTGCAAATCTACCAACAAAAAAAGCAAATGACATCTCAACAAGTTATTATATAGTAGTTGCTTTACTAATAGTTGGTATTATCATTTTACTTGTTATTAAAAGAAAGGTAACTACATCTCCAAATAAGATACAGCAACCAAATAGTTGGCTCTTTAAAAAACTTCCTCAACAACAAACACAAGCACAAACACCTGCTAAAAAAACACTATCAGATAGTGAAAATGTAAGTATCCGTTTTCAAAAACAAATAGATGAAAAAAACAGTGTAATAATGCTTGACTTTCAAAATCAAAGCTATCTTATGGTACTTGGACAAAATAACAACTTACTTCTTGACAAATTTGTAGACAATAAACCTGTAACACAAAATGAGTTTGAAGCACTCCTGCAAGAAAAACATATACAACTTGATGAGTTTTTAAAGATCGAAAAACAGCAAAATCTTCATGAAACTCCTTCAAAAGCATCTCCACAAGAGGATCTTTTAAAAAGTTTTTCCAATAAAGCTTCTCACATCCCATACGATCTATAAGGACAAGATATCATGAGCTATACTAGAAGAAATTTTCTCAAACTTACTGCTTTTTTTTCAAGCATGCCATTTTTACTCAATGCTAACGAACAAAAAAAAGAAAAATCTTTACGATTTATCCATATTACAGATTCCCATATGGATCTACAAGATAGCGATAGTATTGAAGCACTCCAATTAGCAGTCAAAACGATCAATAAAGACTATAAAGAGATCGACTTTGTCTTATTTGGTGGGGATAATTTTAATAATAATATTCCTGGAGATAAAGATGCCAAAAAATTCCATGAGATCATCTCTAAACTACATTGTCCGGCATATTGTGTAGCTGGGAATAAAGAGGTTTCTCCAAAACCATCCAATGACAAACAAAGCTTTAATGATTTTTTTGAAATGTTCATAACTCCAAAAAAAGAACTTTTTATTTCTGGAAAAGATTGGGCATTACAAAAAAATGGTTATATTATACTTGGACTAAACAGCAATATCGATCATCAAAATAATGGTCGTTATACCAAAGAAACCATTACCTTTGCAAAGAAAATGCTCGATCAAAACAAGCCAACTATTATTTTGAACCACCATCCATATCTAAACTACTGGAAAGGAACTGATAAGAAAGATCTTCATAAATATGTTCTCAATAACACAAAAGAAGTTCAACAAGAGCTTTTTAGCTACAAGAACCTTATCCTTACACTTTCAGGGCATAAACATATAGACAACATTTCCCATATAAACAATACACTTGCTATTACTACAAGAGGCTTTATAAGAGCTCTTGATATGGATCAATACCCAATGAGGTATATAGAACTTTCAAATACAAAGATCTCACAAAAGCTGATCTACACATAAATGTGTGGGTCTTTAAGCTAATTATCTACAGATTGATAGTATAATCTTCTTAAAAAGTGATACTATGTCATTTAACGTTAAATTTTTTCTTACCTTATCTTTTTATGGTTTTATCCTCGTTGCGACTACTCTTCTTTTTACTATTAATTTTGCAAATAATTCTATCCATGATGTTGCTATTAAAAATGCAAAGGATTATTATCTGCGTGATAGAAATATTGTTAAAATCTATATGGACAATATAGAAGCAAAACTATTTGCTATACAAGAGAGCCCTATTTTTACACAAAATACTCAAGAAAACCTCTCTACAACAAAAGAAATGGAAAACCTTTTTCTAAGCATTACACGATCAGACAATTTCATAATGCAACTTCGTCTTTTAGATAAGAATGGAAAAGAGCTCATTCGCACAAATCGAAATCTATCCTATGCATATCCATACCTTACAACTTCTAATAAATTGCAAAATAAAAAAAACAGATACTATTTTAAGAAAATCTTTTCGTTAAAAAAAGGGGAAGTTTGGCTTTCTAACTTAGATCTTAATATCGAACACAACAAAATTGAAAAACCACTAAAACCTGTTATACGAATGGGTACACCTATTTATAATAAACACAATAAAAAAATAGGTATTTTAATCATCAATGTTTTTATGGATCAACTTCTTAATGCTTTACGATCTACAAGACTATATAATATTTACATCATTGATAAAGATGGATATTTTATACTTCATCCAAATCCAGAGTATAATTGGAGTAAATACCTCCATCCAGAGATAAGTGTTAAAACTTTTTTTAAAGATTATAGATATATCCTTCAAAATGACCAATATCAATCAGGAAATTATTTTTCATCAAAATTAAATATCTTAAATGAAGATGATCTCAAGATCATCATTGAACCAACAAAAGAGTTTTTAGTTTCAACTTCCAAAGAGTTTACTTTTAGACTTCTTTCAGTCTTAGGTATAGTATTTTTAATCTCTATTCCACTTTCGTATCTATTTTCACAAAACTATATCAAACTAAAGAACAAACTTCATGATCTTAATAATTCATTAGAAGATAAAGTATCACAAAAAACAAAAGAGCTACAAGATCTCAATGCCAACCTTGAAAAGATCATAGAAGAAAGGATCTCTGAACAAAAAGTACTCCTTTCCTTATTTGATCTTGGTGATAGTGTTCTTTTTAAATGGAGAAATGATGAGAATTGGAGTGTTGAGTATGTATCAAAAAGTGTTGAAAAACTGATGGACTACTCACCAAAGGAATTTTTAGAAGGAAATATCACATATGCAGAATGTATCCATGAAGATGATATACAGCGTGTTACACAAGAGGTTCATGATGCAATTGAAAGAAAACTTTATTTCTTTACTCATGAACCATATAGGATTAAAACACTTGATAATAAACTAAAATGGATCCACGACAGCACTGTTATCGTGAGAGATAAAAATCAAGAAGTTGTCAATTTTGTTGGATTTTTAAGTGATATCACTCAATTACAAGAACAAAAGTTAAAACTACAACTTCTTTCAAGAACAGATAAACTTACACAAGTTTACAATAGATTTTACCTTGATGAAGTTCTTAAAAAACAATATTACAGACTCAAAAGGAACAATGAAAGATGTAGTTTAATCATAATTGATATAGATTATTTCAAAAAGATCAATGACCTTTATGGACATATTGAAGGTGATAAAGTACTTATACTTGTTGCAAAACTCATTCAAGAACATATACGAGAAAGTGATGTTTTTGGTAGATGGGGTGGTGAAGAGTTTTTCATTATAACACCACATACATCAGCAGAAGAAGCACAAAAACTTGCTGAAAAGCTCAGAGACCTTATAGAAACATATTTTAAAGATGATATGAAAATAACGGCAAGCTTTGGAGTTACAGAGTGTATCGCAGACAGATTACTTGATGAAAATATCATTACAGCTGATAAAGCACTTTACCATTCAAAAGAAAATGGTAGAAATAAAGTTACAACATTTTAATATCAATCGTTCTGATATCCCTTAAACTGTGCTTTCTTTGCTAATATTTTTACATTATCACTGATCTCTTCACTTGAAGCAAGATAATGTTGTTTGATCCCCTCAAAAGCCTCTTTGGCAGCTTTATCGATCGATTCAACCGCATTTTGTGTTTGACTTGAAAAACTTTCAAGATAATACATCTCATGCTGTTTCATATCATTAGAAATTGCCTGTAGATCATTTATCGATTTCATATACTCTTTTTCAATATCCTCTACCTTTTCAAGAAGTGGATATATCTTTCTTGCTATTTCATCTATAAGCTCTTTTTTCTCATCAAATTCTTTGATTTTTGAAGCAATAGTATTCATCTCTTCAACAATATATTCACTTTGTTGTTTCATATTTAAAATAGTATTTTCCTCTTCAGAAAGCGTTGTTCTTAACATCTCTCCAAGTCTTTGTAAACCAACTAACTCACTTTCAAAACTTGCAGAGATCTTTGAAACATCTTTTAAAACCTTTTGAACTATAGTATGAGATATCTGATCACTTATCCCTTCTATCGCTTTGAGTTCATTCTCGATTTTAATAAGCTCTTTACGAATACGCTCCTTATCACCAAGTACTTCATCAAAAACTTTTATAAGACGATTATAATGTTCCTCTTCTGATATACGAAGTGTATTGATATGGTTATGCACCATTGAATCAAGTTCGGGAAGTTTAAATTCCGTAAAATTTACAAAAAGCTCAGTAAGTTCTTTATGCCAGTGTGCCATCTCTCCAAATTGTATTTTAAATTCATGTTGATTTTGTAGGAGTTGCTCAAGAGTTTCCAAACTTACGCTAAACTTTTTAGCGAACTGCTCTTGTAATTCTTTTTCTTGTGTAGTATATGTTTTTATACGATGTTCTAACTTTTCATTATACTCTTTGATCTTATCTATCTGTTCTATAAGACTTTTAGTAAATTCAGCGCGTATGCGTTCATTTTCAGCAACTTGTGTCTGATGCATAATGTTCATAATGATATAAAGTATCAAAGCTATAAGCATGGGGATAAAAGAACCCTTTAATGTTAAAATAAGATCTGGATCATTTGAGATGATAAAATGAAGTACTGAAGCAATAGCCCCTACACCAAGGATCAAAGGAGCATAGTTGATTTTATTTGGCTGTTTAAAGATGGATATCTGCCGTAAGAAGATAACTGCCATTATCAAAAAAGAGATGATCATATATATATCGAACATATTATCCACCTTTACATGTAAAGATGAAGTATTATATCATAAAACGATTTTGAGTATCTCTTTTGGATCTTTTATTTTTATCTCATAATCAAAGTCACTTTGAAATCCCCATGTTGCATAGATCGCTTCTATCCCTGCATTGTGAGCTACTTCTATATCTTTTGGGTTATCTCCTATCATCCAGGCTTTATCTCCTTGTTCAAAAGAGCATGCTTCTAAGATGATATGGATCATTTGAGGATCTGGTTTTGGTTGTTTGACCTTATCTGCACCTACTATCTTTACAAAATAGTGTTCAATCCCTAAATGGGTAAGCATCTCTTTGGCAAAAGGCGTGGGAGCATTTGTTGCAACTCCCATTAAAACACCATTTACATGTAAACTTTCCAGAACCTCTTTGATCCCATCATAGAGATATGGATTTTGTATACATTGTTCTTTATAATGTTGCTCAAAGAGTTCTCTATCTTTTTCTTCATAGATCTCAGTTTCATAAAAAAGTTTTGCAAGGTTTCGATGCTTTTTATTGATCGCTTTAACAACATATTCTTCACTTAAAGGTGGCAGATCATGGTTTTTCATACGAACATAATTTACCGATATCGTTATATCTTTCTTTGAATCGATCAGTGTTCCATCCATATCAAAGATAACGATCTTTTTCACTTTTGCATCTCCGTATAGATATCATATAAAGCCTCTACAAAACCATCACTGTCATTTGGGCATCTTGCAACAAGATACTCCTTAAATCCAAGTTCATCTGCGATCTCTTTGTATTCTACATGTAATTCAAAATCTGTTTCACTGTTATCAATAGTAAAGGCGATAGGAAAGATAAGTACTTTTTTATTTGTAAGCTCTTTAAGCTTTTCTTCTAAAGAGGGTTCTAACCATTTCATTGGTCCTACTTTTGATTGATAAGCTAGCTCTATGGAGTCAAACCCCATACCCTCTTTTTGCAACATTGTACTCAGAATCTTTACATGGTTTTCGACCTGTCTTTGGTATGGGTCTCCGGCATTTACTATTTTTTGTGGAAGCCCGTGTGCTGAAAAGATAAGTGTGTATTCTTCACTTTTTTTCCCATCTAAAACCTCTTTGATACGATCTATGATTATTTGATTATACAAAAGATTTCTATAAAAATTTTTGATTACATGTAAAGTAGCATTTCCACCTTGCTTTTCATACTGCTCTATAAAATCTTCCAAAGATGATTTCGTAGTGGTAGTTGAGTACTGCGGATATAAAGGGATGATATAGATATCGCTAACATTTGCCTCTTCAAATTTACGAGCCACTCCATCAGCAAAAGGGGGAGTATAACGCATAGCAAAATCAACTAAGACCTCTTCCCCTACCCTTTGTTGTAGTTTTGCTACAAGTTTTTGAGTATGTTCTACCAAAGGAGATTTACCACCAAGCTCTCTATAAACCTCTTGTGCTTGTTCTGCTCTACTAAAAACGATCATCGTTCCTATGAACTTTCGAAGTAAATTGCTTTTCACCGTTAGGATATTTGGATCACTAAACATATTTTTTAAAAAGAGTTCAACCTCTTCAAGGTTATTTGGTCCACCCATATTTAGTAGTACGATCGCTGATTTTTTCAAGTATCTTTCCTCAGTAATGTTATTTCATAAAC
>Ga0256843_1002396_pt1 | contig 13733 bp, 10 predicted proteins | sample AlvinellametaG_FD_191572 | JGI IMG/M metagenome (GOLD analysis project Ga0256843, IMG submission 191572) | Pompeii worm associated microbial communities from hydrothermal vent at the East Pacific Rise, Pacific Ocean - Alvinella | ecosystem: Host-associated > Annelida > Integument > Unclassified ... | reverse complement strand
TACTTTGGAGAGATCTTCTTTCTCCGCGTCACTTAAAGCAGGTGTGACAGACGGTGTTGCCGAGACAGTTTTAGAAACGGTTTTTGCTGCGGTTTTACGAACGGCGTCACTCTCTTCATAGCTATTGAGTGTTGCGGGTAGTTCTTCTTCGTTTTCTTTGTCGCATTTACTCATCTTTCCGAGTAGGTAACCGATGATTGCACCGATGATTGCTGCGATAAGCAGACAGAGTATCATATCCATTGCCAGTTGCATTAAATTATCCATCATTTTCTCCTTTTATTTTATAACTTTAAATTCAACTCTACGGTTGAGTTGTTTATGTGCTGCCGTGTCGTTTTTGACAAGCGGCTTGCTTTCGCCGTATCCTTTTGCGACAAGACGTTTCGGGTCGATACCTTTGCTGATGAGATATTTTTTCACTGCGTTTGCACGTCTTTGGCTGAGTTTGAGGTTTCTTTCCGCTGTTCCGTCAGAATCTGTATGCCCTGCAATTTCAATACGAACAGCAGGGTGTTTTTTCAAGATGGCTGCAACTTGATCGACGATTTTCTGACTCTTTTTTGTAAGTTTGTCTTTTGCATAAACAAATTCGACACGTTTGTTTTTGAGTGCTGCGTCCAACTCCTGCTGTGCAAGTTTCGCATCTTTTTGTTTTTCTTTTAGTGATTCTTCACTCGCTTGAGGTTGTGTTTTAGCTGCTTGTACTTCGTTTGTTTTATCTTGACTTACTACTGTCTGTGGCACTACGATTTGTGGTTTGTTTGTATCATTTTTGTTACTTGTTAGTGACATATTTTCTACGTGATAGTTGTTGTCGATACTTCCTGCATTGTGTAACAAATCTGTTTGAATGTTCTCATCAGGTGCTGTTCCTTTGATGGTGATCTCTTTTTCAAGATATTCAAGACTTCCATCTTCAAAACGGTTTAACTTTTCTGCAAGGGTAGGCAAAGCGTTTAAAAGTTTTTGGTTGTCTGCGTGTTTGTCGATGATCACAGCTCCCTGTTGCACTTTCAAGCCTCTCTCGCTCATCGCTTTGAGTACTTTTTCCAAGGCGGCTTTGGATGGAAATACACCTGATACTTTGATGATATCACCTTCTTTTAAGAGTTTGATCGAAATATCTTTTTGGATGATAATATCGTTTTTAGGTTTTTCCTGTTCTGTTTTTTGCGTTACCGCTGCGGCTGTTGCGGTTTGCGGAGATTGTTGGTTTTTCATCATTTGCAGTTTGTTCCATACACAAAAGATGATCAAAAAGAGTAGCAGCCATATCCATAGCCACATCCATTGTCGGCGTGTCATTCGTAACTCCTTAAAAATCTGAAATTGTCTTATTCTAGCTGATTAATTATAAAAAGATATTAACTTTTTTCGACTAAGCAATAAATATTTATATTTAATGGCTTTTATTTGGAAGGATTGATGAAAAAGGTAAAATAGCTTGAACGAAAGCCGATATCTCCGATTTTGTTGTATTGGATGGCAGCACCGTCGAAGTTTTTCGCTTCCTGATATAAAAGCCCCAGAGCGTAGCGACTTTCCAGGTTGGAAGTATCTTCCAGTTTTGCAAGTTCCAAAAGTGCGATGGCATTGGCCGGGTGGTGACTTCCAATCGCCGCAACAGCCGCTAAAAAGAGGGTATGCGTATCGCTTTGTTTGCAATTGTCTATGAGTTCGTTGTAGAGACGGTATGCTTTTTCAAAGTTACGTGAATAGATATAGGCATAGGCTTTGGTAAGTTTAAATGCGATGTAATCGCCGTATTTTGCTGTCTCTTTTTCGAGCTTGTTTACAAGTACAGGAACAACACCGGCAATGTTTAACATACGCACATAGAGTTCGCGCGGTAGTGTCTCTCCAAAGTAAAGCGGACGAAAATCAAGATTGCTGTCTATCAGTTTTTGCTGGATATCCCGTGCATATTTCTTGATATCTCTTTTGTCGTTATGGGCATCGATGTAGAGGATATTTGCGACAAGATCTTTAGGCAGTAGTTTTTTCAGCGCTTCGGTACTCTCTTTGTAAGCACCCGCTTCGGAGCGGTTGTAGGCAAATACCATATCGATAGCCGTATCGAAAGGGTGAATATCGGCAGGAAGATATCCGTACGACATGGTCATCGTATCTTTGGAAATGTTGATCAATGCGGAGATACGTTTTTTATAGGCTTCGTCTTTATCTACATTTAAAAGTGCATAGATACGATCGAGATTTTCGATAGTGGGATCTTTGTTGATCAGGTGCGCACAAAACGATTTGAAAACAGCCGCTTCAAAAAGGGTACTGTCAAGTGTCTGCGCTTTGGCAAACTCTTTGTAAGCCTCTTTGAAATTAAACATTTGTGCATATGTGAGTCCGAGGTTGTAGTGCAGTACTGCATCCCACGGGTAACGTTTGAGTGCATCTTTGAAAATGCCATGTGTCTCATATAGGTTGTGGGAAAGGGAAAACTCAACCGCTCTGGCGATTTCAAAGTTGATATGGGCGATATTTTTACCGTTTGAGAGGTATTCCATCGCCGATTTGGTTTTATCGATGTCGACGTTTTTCGCACCTTTGGTGATTTGTGTCATACCGTTTTCATAAAATGATAGTTTAAACGGAGCATAGTAAAAAAGCAGTGAAAATTTATAAAACTTATCGATAAAAACACTCTTTTGAAACTCTTCCTGTGCTATGACCGGATCAAAAAGCGACTCTTTGAGTGCGACTTTGATGGGATAGATTTCCGTTGCATTGGCGTCGTCTTGTTGGGTCTCTTCCAAAAGACGTGCTGCCGTGGAGAGGTTACCGAGTTTGTTTTGTGCAAGGGAGAGGGCGATACGGGCTTCATTGTAATGATCTTTGATATCGATCGCTTTTTGCAGATAATCCGAAGCGATTTGGTATTCGCCGGTGTTGGCATAAAGAAGTCCCAGTGTGAAAAAGTTTTTGGCGTCATCTGCGTGTTCGAGCATATTGATCGCATTTTGCAGGCTTTCAAACGAAGTGTATATTTTAGAGCCTATGAAAAACTCTTTACGACGATAGTAGTCCGAAGTAGGGTGGATGATAGAGACGATCGCTTCCGGATAGGCGTTTTGGTAGTAGTTTAAAAGGGTATTGTAGTAAGAGTAAAGCGGTGCACTCTTTTCGAATACCAGATACTCTTTTGCAAGGGCTAGATAGCGTTCAAAGAGTGCTTTGTCTTTGAGGTTGTAGGCACAAACAGCGGCATTGAGCGCGCTTTCGCATTTGAGTTGGTCGTCAAACGAGGCTTCGTCAAACGCTTCGATGGCTGCTGTGTAGTTTTGGTCTTTGAGTCTTGCCACACCGATGTTAAACCATGAGAGTGCCTGATTGTATTTGGCGATTTTCTGATATAAGAGCAGGGCTTTCTCTTTTTCGCCTTTTTTATAAAGGGTTTCCGCTTCTTTGAGCCACTCCTGGATTTTGGAGTTTGCTTTTTGCTTGGGTTTCTCTTTCTCTTTGACTTTTTCAACGATTTGTGTGGCGTTTACTTCATGTTTGATTTCCGATTTTTTCTTCATGTAAAGGTAGAAGACAACACCACCTAGCAGGAGTATAAGTGTAAGCAGTAAGATAATGATAATATAGATGAGTTTGTTGTTTTGTTCGGTATCGAGTTTCTCTTCTACCTGCGAGGGAACATCGACGAGTTCGTCTTCGTCCAGTTCTTCGTCGTCAAGGTTGAGAAACTCTTCTTCTGCCATCTATCGCTCTTTATGTCATGTATTTTTGCAATACTTCCGGAATAGTCACGGAACCGTCTTCGTTTTGATAGTTTTCCATGATGGCGATCAGCGTTCTTCCGACTGCAAGGGAAGAGCCGTTGAGGGTGTGTACCGGTAGGTTCTTTTTCCCCTCTTTGTAGCGGATTTTGGCGCGTCTTGCCTGAAAGTCTCTGGTGTTTGAGATAGAGGAGATTTCACGGTATCGGTTTTGCCCCGGAAGCCATACCTCGATATCTACCGTTCTGGCAGCCGAAAAGCCAAGATCCCCGCCGCAAAGCAGAACCAGTCTGTGTGGTAGTCCAAGAGAAGTTAAAAGATCACTTGCACATGAAACCATTTCCTCAAATACAGCATCACTTTGTTCCGGCGTGGTGATAGAAACAAGCTCTACTTTGTCAAACTGATGTTGACGGATCATCCCGCGGGTATCACGTCCTGCACTTCCCGCCTCTTTACGAAAACAGGCTGTGTAAGATGTCAGTTTTGCCGGAAGCTCCTCTTTACTCAAAATCTCATCGCGAAAGAGGTTGGTAACGGGTACTTCTGCTGTGGGGATAAGATAAAGCGGTTCTTCTTCGATTTTAAAAAGATCGTCTTCAAATTTAGGCAACTGTCCGGTTCCAAGCAAAGAGTCACGGTTTACAAGGTACGGAACATTGACCTCTTCAAAACCTCTGCTGCGGTTAAAGTCGAGCATATAGTTGATGAGTGCTCTTTCCAGTCTTGCCGCGTCGTTTTTCAAAACGGAAAAACGGCTTTTTGCCAGTTTGACACCTCTTTCAAAGTCTATCCACTGATCGGTAATATTTAAATCCCAGTGCTCTTTGGGCGTGAAAGAGAATGTTTTAGGTTCGAGTACTTTTTTGAGTTCGACATTGTCTTCTTCGTCTTCACCTTCGGGAACATCGTCGTCGGGAATGTTTGGGATATTGAGTGCGATGTCATACATCTTCTCTTCGAGTTCGCGTACCACTTCCTGCTCTTTGGCGATTTTTTGTTTATTTTCCGCCAGTTGTGCTTTCAGCTCTGCGATATCTTTTCCCTCTTTCTGGTAAACGGGGAAGAGTTTGCTTTTTGCATTTTGTTCCGCCTGTAACTCTTCAAGCACTTTTCGCTGCTCTTTGAGTTGTAAAGAGATCTCTTTGAGTTGTGCAAGTAGCGACTCGTCTACTTTCTTTTTTTGTAGTTTTGCAGCGATGGTATCGAAGTCGTTTTGTAAAGCTTTTAAGTCAAGCATCGTTTTCCTTTTATCTGTAAATACCTACGGCATCTCTGATGGTTTGCATCTTCTCTTTTGCGATTTTGGAAGCTTTTTTTGCCCCTTCGTCTAAAATCTCCAGTACTTCGTCCTGATGGTCGAGATAGTACGCTCTTTTTTCTCTCGCTTCGGCGAAATGATCCCAGATGAGTTCTTTGAGATACATTTTGAAGTGACCGTGACCCTCTCCGCCTTTTTTGTAACGTTCCTGTAACGCTTTTTGTCCCTCTTCGTCTAAAAAGAGTTTACAGAGGTTGTAAACGTTGCAGTTTTCATACTCTTTAGGCGCTTCCATCGGTACCGATTCGGTGACGATCTTTCCGGTTTGTTTTTTGAGCTGTTTTTCAGTTGTGAAAAGATCGATCGTATTGCCGTAGCTTTTGCTCATCTTGGCACCATCCGTGCCAGGTACGGTTTGCAGGTTTTCATCGACTTTAAATTCCGGCAGGGTGAAGATATCTCCTCTGTCGTTGTTGAACTTGACGGCGATGTCACGGGTGATCTCAACATGTTGGATTTGATCTTTTCCAACCGGTACCACTTCCGCATCATACAAAAGGATATCCGCTGCCATCAGTACCGGATAAGAGAAGAGGGCGTGGTTCGGGGAGATCCCTTTGGCTACTTTGTCTTTGTAACTGTGTGCACGCTCTAAAAGACCCATCGGCGTATAGCCTGATAGTATCCAGTAAAGCTCCAGTACCTCTTTGACATCGGACTGTACCCAAAGTGTCGCTTTTTCGGGGTCGATGCCCAGTGAAAGATAGGTGATCGCCGCATCGATGGTGTTTTTTTTCAGTGCTTCCGCGTCTTTGAGTGTTGTCAGTGCATGATAATCTGCAATAAAGATGAAAAGATCGCTTTTATCCTGAAAGTCGAGCATCTGTTTGATGGCTCCGAAATAGTTTCCTATATGTAAAGTGCCTGATGGTTGAATCCCTGTTATAACTCTCATACTCTTTTTTCGTCCTCTTTAAAATGTGGTGATTATAGCGAAATATTTTGATTTTTCTCTCAGTCACCTTTTTTAGTAAAAGATAAACAAAAATACCGAATATGTTTCGTTTGGTAAAAAAAATAACCCTTTTGCACCTAAAAGCGTAAAAAGTAAAATAAAGTTATAAAAAAAGTCAAAAATTTACCGAACTAGGGTTAGAAGCAAATTTTTTATGGAGTCAAAAATGTCTTATAAATTTTCCAAAATTGCAATCAATGCGATTTTATTCACAACACTTTTACACGGTGAAAGTTTTGCAAATACCCAGACTGAAAACAACAAGGATGTCAGAACCGTACCGTTGCTAAAAGCTTTAGGTGTAGAGGATAAGCCTACCACAGTGATGGTAAGTTGTCTCAATCCACTCTCTTCTGCAGAGAAAGAGAAGTTTTACGATATGGGTGTAGATACGATTGTCTATGCGGGGGACTTGAACTATTATTTTTATTTACCGGAATCCGTAGCGCTGGATTTGCATGAACAAAAAAATATCAGATCAGTGCATAGAATAGACCCACTTCAAAAGATGCATTTGTATGATGGTGTTTTGACGACTTTTTCGGATGATGAAGAGATCGATGCAAATGTTCTTTTTCTCAAAGAGATGAGCTACGGGGAAGTGGAAAACTATTTTGATACAAACGATATTCCTGCACAGATAACCAAAGTGACTCCTGAACTGCGCAGTGCAAAAGTCCGTTTACGTATCGGTGACTTTAAAAAGCTTTCCAAACTGCCTCTGGTACAGTATATAGACAAAGCGCAGCAATTGCTCATGACAAAATCCGTACCGTTGCTGGAAACCAGAAACAGTAAAACGGCGAAAGCAACTTCCGTACAAGCGTTGTGGACGGCACCGTACAATCTAAACGGTCGTAATATCTCCGTGGGTATTGTTGACGGTGGGGCAGTTTTGGCGACACATCAGGAGTTTGGAGACAGAGTACATGTACGAACTTCGGCGGATGTCAATTTTCATGCAACACACGTAGCAGGAACTATCGGCGCAAAAGGTGTCAATACCAAGGCGCACGGTATGGCGAATGAAGTGGACATTTACAGTTACTATTTCGGAGATGACGCTTTTTCCGATGCGGTGTTGAATATGTATCGAAGAGACGGTGTACTTATCTCCAACCACTCTTACGGATATAGTCTCAAAGAGCATTTGGGAGATTACGACTCTGTAGCGGCGACACAGGATATCACTGTCAAAAACAATCCGTATCTTAACATCTTCGAAGCGGCGGGAAATGACGGTGTCGATCCGAGTTATCCTGAGTACGGTATGATCAAAGGACCCGGAAACTCTAAAAATATTTTAACCATCGGTGCGCTAAATACCATGAGTAACAATGTTGCAAAACTGAGTAGTACGGGACCTGTCAACGACGGTCGTATCAAGCCGGATCTTTGTGTAAGAGGAGAGTATATCACCTCCGCTTCCAGTGACAGCGATACTTCTTATGCGATGATGAGCGGTACTTCTATGGCTTCTCCGGCAGCAGCCGGAATCGGTGCGTTGGTTGCGCAGGAGTATAAACGTGTAACGGGTGGATACGATATACGTCATGATACGCTAAAAGCGGTACTTGTGAACACTGCCGAAGATATTGCAAATCCCGGACCGGACTATAAAGCGGGGTTTGGAATGATCAACGCAAAAGCAGCGGTAGATACCGTCAAAAGTATAGGTACGCAAAATCCGAAGGTTACACTCTCTTTTGTAAGACACGGTCGGGAAAATAAATATTCATTCGTTTTGGCGGAAAACCGTGATTTTAAAACGACGATAGTCTGGATCGATCCGGAAGCGGATCCTTCAAGTCGTATGACATTGGTAAACGATATAGATATCGTATTGGTAAATAAAAAGACGAACAAACTCTATTATCCGTATACACTGGATAAAGATCATCCGTCACGCGTAGCGGCACAGAACAAACCAAATCATGTAGACAATATCGAACAGATAGAAGTGAAAAATCTTCCGGCAGGAGAGTATGAACTGGTTGTGAAAGGTACGAAAATCATTACAGATACACAAGAGTATACTATTGCATCGAATTTGCCACTGTTCGCACAGTCAAATATCGAAACACTCAGACCGAGTAATATTCAAAACTTCGCAAGAACGATGTTTCTGTCTACATTTTAAAAGTGTTTGGAGAGGTTTTGGATCTCTTCAAACATCAGCTTGTGTAACTCTTCTCCACTATGGTTTCGGCTATTTTGGGGTTGACAAGAAAGTGTTTCATTTGCAGACAGCAGATGTTTTAAGATTTGCGTTGCGTTGGTTTTTCCTGATGCGTTTGTGATATGAAAATCTTTTGGTAGCTCAAAAAGAGAAGGATCTAGCTCTTTTGCTTCGATTTTAGTGGCGAACATTTTTGTGTTATAACCTAAAATATCGATGCTGGACTCTAACACCAATGCGCCATTTGCAATACTGCACTTTGTTTCTCCCTCTATCTGTTCTTCATTACACCAGAAATCAAGCACTTTTTTTGCATGCAATATACATATACCGTCTTGATTTTGTAACGAGCGACCTTTCAGAAGTTTGAGATTTTTTAAAACTTCATGTTGCTGTTTGGGTGTAAGTTTTTGAAACTTACGATATAACACATCGGGTAGATTCTCTTCTTTTATAGCTGTATGTTTTTGAAGATCGAGTATATATTTTGCATCAGGAAGTATTAATGTGACACTCTTTTTTTGTGCACGATGTTGCAGGATATCCGCACTCTTTTCTTCGACAATCAACTGTTTCGCACCAAACTCTTTGAAGTAGAGAAGACGTGTACCGTTGGTATTGCCTCGGATTGCATAGTGAATAACACCTTCTTTTAGCGGAAATTTTGCAACGAAAGGATTCCCCCCTGCAAAAAGAGGTGCTTCATGAAGGCTCACCAGTAACAATAGTATGCTAAAAAGGTAAGTTTTTTTAAACAATGCTTTGATCCCAAATAAAATATATCTTTGTCAGATTATAACATAGAAAAGTCAAATTAAGTTTAAAAAGTAAAAACTTTAATATAAAGTGAAATTGCAGGTAAATTTAAGAGTATGGTGTGTGGATTTGATACATTTAGAAGATTGGATTTAAATAATGATGGGAAAGATGATATGATTTTTATTGCTGAAAATACGATTTATATCGAGAAAGTGAAATAGATGTGTAAGATGGAATTTGTATATCTTTAAAAGGTGGATATGGATAGATCCACCTTTTAATTGAAGCAATAAAAAACTAGTCTATCTTCAAAACCGTTAAAAAGGCTTCTTGCGGGAGTTGTACTTTTCCGATGGATTTCATACGTTTCTTACCTGCTTTTTGTTTTTCGAGTAGTTTACGCTTTCTGGTGATGTCACCACCGTAACATTTGGCGGTAACGTTTTTGCCCATGGATTTAACCGTTTCACGGGAGATGATTTTATTTCCTATACTCGCTTGAATGGCAACTTCAAAGAGTTGTCTTGGAACAAGTTCTTTCATCTGTTTGACAAATTCACGTCCTTTGCTGACGGCTTTGGATTTCGGTACGATGATGGAGAGGGCATCGACTACTTCTCCTGCGACACGGATATCGAGTTTGACAAGGTCTCCTTCGCGGTAGCCGATGGGTTCGTAGTCGAAACTTGCATACCCTTTGGTGGTGGACTTGAGTTTGTCGTAAAAGTCCATGACGATTTCGTTCATCGGGATGGCATACTCCAAAAGTACACGCTCCGGTGTGATGTAGTCCATCTTCTCCTGGATACCACGCTTATCGTTTACCAATGTGATGACATTTCCAAGATACTCTGTTGGTGTAAGGATCGTCGCTTTGACATATGGTTCGAGGATCTTGTCTATTTCATTGACCGGTGGGAGTTCGCTCGGGTTGTGGATCTCCAGCTCTGTACCGTCGTTTTTGATGACTTTGTAGATAACCGTCGGTGCGGTTGCAATGAGGTCGAGCCCGAACTCTCTTTCGAGTCTCTCTTTGACCACTTCCATATGCAGCATCCCCAAAAATCCTACACGAAAACCAAATCCAAGTGCTACGGAAGTTTCGGGTTCGTAAGAGATGGAAGCGTCATTGAGTTTGAGTTTATCCAGTGCGTCACGAAGGTCTTCAAACTTATCTGTTTCGATAGGGTAGAGTCCTGCAAAAACAAACGCCTTTGCCTCTTCAAATCCTTCGATGGGTTCTGCAGTAGGTGTTTTGGCATCGGTGATGGTATCACCTACACGAACATCTTCAACGTTTTTGAGTCCTAAAGAGATGATTCCGATTTCGCCTGTTTTGATGGCATTGGTTTTAACGGGTTTGAGCGGGTGTGGGTAGGTGAGGGAAAGGACTTCATGTTTTTTCCCTGTACTCATAACAAGTACTTCTTGTCCTTTTTTGATCTCTCCGTCATAGACACGTACGAGTGCCAGTGCTCCCAGATAGTTATCAAACCAACTGTCGTAGATAAGCGCTTTGGTAGGGGCTTCTTTGTCTCCTTCGGGTGCCGGGATGCGATCGACGATGGCATCGAGGAGCTCTTTGATACCTTGTCCCGTTTTGGCACTGGTTTCAAGAGCGTCGGTACAGTCAAGTCCTATGGTTTGTTCAATCTCCTCTTTGACGCGATCCGGTTCGGCTGCCGGGAGGTCGATTTTGTTGATGACTGGGATGAGTTCGAGGTCGTTTTCCAGCGCGATGTAAACATTTGCGATGGTTTGCGCTTCGACTCCCTGACTAGCATCGACGATGAGCAGTGCGCCTTCACTCGAAGCCAGAGAACGGCTTACTTCGTAAGAGAAGTCTACGTGACCCGGAGTGTCGATAAGGTTTAAGGTGTAGATTTCACCGTCTTTTTCGTACTGGAGGCGAACGCTTTGCGCTTTGATGGTGATACCGCGCTCTTTTTCGATATCCATCGTATCCATCATTTGTGCGCTCATCTCACGGTCGGTGACGGCACCGCACTCCTGGATGAGTCTGTCTGCAAGGGTACTTTTACCGTGATCGATATGCGCGATGATCGAGAAGTTGCGTATATTTTCTTGTTTATGCATCAGATAAAGAGTCCGTTTACACTTTCGTTGTGGTAAATTCTGCGGATAACTTCGCTGAAAAGATGTGCGACCGAAAGCACGGTAATCTTTTCACTATCTTGTTTGAGTGGAATGGTGTCGGTAACGACGAGTTCATCTAGCTCACCTTTTTCGATACGCTCATATGCCGGCCCGCTTAGAACCGGGTGCGTACAAAATGCCATGGTAGAAGCAGCGCCGTTTGCTTTGAGGGCACTTGCCGCTTTGACGATAGTTCCTGCGGTGTCGATCATATCGTCGATGATGATGACATCTTTGCCTTCGACATTACCGATGATGTTCATCACTTCGCTTTCATTTGCTTTTTCGCGTCTTTTGTCGATGATAACGATATCGAGGTTGAGTTGTTTGGCGAAGTTTCTCGCTCTTGCCACACCGCCGATGTCAGGACTGGCGATGATAGGGTTTTTGAGGTTTTTGCGTTGTAGATAGTCTTTAAATACGATAGAACCATAGAGGTTATCAACCGGAATATCGAAAAATCCCTGAATTTGTCCTGCATGAAGATCGACGGTAACGACACGGTCGATTCCTGCCGTCTCGAAAAGGTTTGCTACCAGTTTTGCGGTGATAGGCACACGCGGTGCTGCTTTTCTGTCTTGTCTTGCGTAACCGAAGTAAGGTACGATAGCGGTGATGGAGTTTGCAGAACTTCTGCGAAGTGCATCCGTCATAATCAAAAGTTCCATCATGTTGGCATTTGCCGGAGCACAAGTAGACTGGATGATAAAAACATCACGACCACGTACGCTTTCACTGATTTGGACGTTGATTTCACCGTCGCTGAAACGGTTGATAGTAGCTTCTGAAAGTGGGATGGAAAGATATTTCGCAACTGCTTTGGAAAACTCCGGATTTGCTGTACCGGAAAAGACTTTATAGCCTCTCATGAAAAGACCTTTTTGTTTTTTGGCGATATTTTATAGAAAACTCTCTGACAAAAGACTGAGAAGTGTTGAAAAATCCCGTTTTATCGTGTCTTTGTGATAACCGGAGAGTTACTTCAAACTTATATGATTTTCTATTTTGAAATACTCATGTGAAAAATAAAAATTATTGTAAAAAGTAGCGCTGAATGCTGTTTTACGGTTTGTGCTATAATGTGTGCAAATAAGATTAATAAAGGCGGTTTTGAGATGTCAAAAGCACAACAGGCGGATTTGTTCGAGGTTTTGAAAGAGGAAGTACGGAGTGAAGGGTTGCTGGATCGTGTACCGGTTCGGGGAACGGTGGAGATGGTGGCGATCATCTTCTCTTTAGGTGTTGCGTATGCGACGATGGCAGAGTGGAATCCTGTACTTCTGGGGCTTTTTATGACACTTGTGTTTACACGTGCCGTTTTTGTTTCTCATGATATTTTGCATTTGCAGTATTTTAAAAATAAGAAGCTCTCGTTTTGGCTTTCCTATCCGTTTTCTGCAATCATCCTCAGTAACTCCTCTTCATGGTGGGATTTCAAACACAATATCAACCACCATACATGGTGCAATGTTGTGGAAAAAGATGAAGATATCCGCGCACTGGATGGGGCTTTTACGCCGAACCATAAAGGTGACAGCGCCTTTTTACGAAAGTATAAATATATCATCTTCTGGGGTGCGATGTTTTTTATGTATCCGGCGTTTATTAAGCAATCTTATCAGTTTGTACTGCGTAAAAAACGTTACGGTGAATTTGCGCTCATGTTGCTGCACTGGCCGGTGATGTGGGGACCGATTTTTTATACTTTGCCGCTTGGCTCTGCTTTGACGGTTTTTGTGACACTCTATATCTCTTTGTCGGCATGGCTGGCGTTTGGGTTTATTACCAACCATCTGGGTTGCGAAGTGTTTGATCTGGAAGAGAGCAGGGAGCTTTCATGGATGGAGTTGCAGATGCGTGGAAGCAGATCTCTTAAAGGAGGGAAGTTTGTTCACTGGTTTTACGGCGGGCTCAACACGCAGATAGAGCATCATCTTTTTCCAAAAGCACCACGGTTTAACTTGCTTCGGGTGCAGGAGATCACTAAAAACTTCGCCAAAAAACATGGCATACACTACTTCGAAACGACACCGCTTCAGGCGTATATACAAATCAACAAAGCTTTGGGTGCTTACTGATTTTCATGAGACTTTTTATCGCCTCTCCCGTTGTTTTGGATGACTTTGTCGGTGTACAAAAAAGTTTTGAAGGGATTGTCAAAGGGCGGTGGGTGAAAGAAGAGTCTTTACATTTGACGTGGAAATTTTTAGGTGAACATGAACAGGTAGTACCCATTGTTTCCGGGCTTCGTAAACTTTCACCCTTGCAAGAGCCTTCGGCACTTCAGGAGCTTGGTTTTTTCGGTAAACCGGCACGTATTTTATATGCCAAAACAGAAGATGAATCCTTTTTTTACGCAAAAGCCAAGATGTTCGAAAAGGCGGGGTTTAAGATGGATCGTTTCAAACCTCATGTATCACTGTGTCGTATGAAGCAGATTGTAAATTTTGCTTCTTTTCGTCGAAAAGTTGCATCTTTTGGATCTGAAAAACTGGGATATATCTTGCCTGAACTTATCTTGTATGAGAGTGTTTTAACACCGCAAGGTGCCAAATACAGGGTGATTGAAAAAGTGCTTTAGTGCAGTTGGTCAAATTCGTCCGGGTAGTTTTTACGTAGATATTC
>Ga0256843_1002395_pt1 | contig 13735 bp, 11 predicted proteins | sample AlvinellametaG_FD_191572 | JGI IMG/M metagenome (GOLD analysis project Ga0256843, IMG submission 191572) | Pompeii worm associated microbial communities from hydrothermal vent at the East Pacific Rise, Pacific Ocean - Alvinella | ecosystem: Host-associated > Annelida > Integument > Unclassified ... | reverse complement strand
TGATAAAAACCTCATAGAGACTTTCTGTCCTCATGGAGGAGACAGAGTACAAGTAAGAGGAAGTGACCTGCATGTCTATGGTTACCTCAAAAACTTTCTCTTCCCACGAGAATTTTTAGATAAAAAGATAGGAGTGCTCAGCGGTGGAGAGAAAAACCGTGTCGCCCTTGCCTTGCTTTTTACCAAAGATGTAGATATTCTCATACTAGATGAACCGACAAATGACTTGGATATTCCAACCATTAACATTCTAGAAGAGCAACTCACAAACTTTGCCGGTGCTGTTATTATCGTCTCTCACGATAGGTACTTTGTCGACAAGATTGCAAAAAAACTCTTTATCTTTAAAGAGGACAAACATATTGAGGAGTCTTACCAACAATACTCTGAGTACCTAGAACTTGAAAAAGAGCTCAAGACACTTCAAAATATGGAAGATGAAGCAAACAAGGCTCCTAAAGAGAAAGAGCAAAAGGAGAGTAAGCCAAAACAGGTAAAACTCACTTTTAAAGAGAAAATTGCATTAGAGAAATTACCACTAGAAATAGAGAAGCTTGAAAAAGTTATTGATGAAAAAAATAGATGTTTAGCAGATCCTGCATGTTATGAAGAGATAGGTATTACAGCGCTAGCGACAGAGCTTGCAGAGATTGAAACTCTTTATGAGGAGAAGATGGAAGAGCTTTTTGCTATAGAAGAGAAGGTAGAACTTCTCTCTTAGCAACTCTTTTAGTTACGACCTGATCTACGTCTATTGTTAGTGTTTCTTCCACCACCACGAGGTTTATTTCTTGCACCGCGGTTACCACCCATGTTAATAGGTTCTGCTTGAATCGATGGGTCTGGTTTAAAACCCTTTACCCATACTTTTGGAATCTCTTTGTTAATTAGTTTCTCAATTCCATCTAAAAACTCATGTTCATCGACACATACAAGAGAGATAGCTTCACCCTCATTTCCAGCACGTCCAGTTCTTCCAATACGGTGTACATAATCTTCGCTTACATTTGGTAGCTCAAAGTTTACAACATGTGGAAGATGGTCAATATCGATACCACGTGCAGCAATATCTGTTGCAACAAGTACTCTTAATTTTCCATCTTTAAACTCTTGAAGTGCTTTTGTTCTCGCATTTTGACTCTTGTTTCCATGAATTGCAGCCGATGAGATACCATCTTTTTCTAACTGTCCACTTAAACGGTTTGCACCATGCTTTGTTCGTGTAAAGACTAAAACCTGCTGCCAATTTCCTTCATTAATTAAATGTGTAAGGAGTTCACGTTTACGTGTTTTGTCTACAGGGTAGACAGCCTGTTTTACAATTTCACTTGAAGTATTTCTTCTTGCAACTTCAATAAGTGCAGGTGAGCGTAAAAACTGCTGAGAGAGTTTTTTAATAGCATCTGAATATGTTGCTGAAAAAAGAAGTGTTTGGCGCTCTTTAGGGAGTTTTGCCACAACTTTTTTAATGTCGTTAACAAAACCCATATCGAGCATTCTATCTGCTTCATCAAGAATTAAAAAGTCTACCTTAGAGAGGTTAATAGTGTTTTGTGAAATGTGATCGAGTAAACGCCCTGGAGTAGCAACAACAATTTCAACACCCTTACGAAGTGCTGTAATTTGAGGGTTGATTTTCACTCCACCAAAAATAACTGCAGATTTATATGGAAGATGTTTTCCATAGAGTCTTACACTCTCTTCTACTTGCGATGCAAGCTCTCTTGTTGGCGTTAAAATAAGTACTTTAACATGATGTTTTTTTTGTTCTTTAAGTGATTTAGAGCGACTTAATAGCTCTAACATAGGGAGGGTAAAACTTGCAGTTTTTCCTGTACCAGTCTGTGCACCCGCTAGAACATCTTGTTTTTTTAAAATAATGGGTATAGATTGGGCTTGAATTGGAGTTGGAGTATCGTACCCCTGCTCTTTAATAGCTTTGAGTAATGGAGCAGAGAGTCCAAGTGTGTTAAATGACATAAAAATCCTAATATAAATATAAAGCGGATAATAGCATAATTTAAGGTACTATTTAGGAAACAAAGCCTTAAATTACTTAATTGTATAGTTTAAAGAGAAAAAAAGTGAGTTGTTCATAACCTCTGGCATATATGTTAGAGTATCTCCTCGATACTCTTGCATCATACGGATATCGAAAGATGCACTACAGCGTAACTCTGGTGTTACTACATAACCAGCTTCAAAATAGTAAATACCTTTTACTAAATCTTTTGTATTGTACACCTCTAATCCACCATTCATAACACCACTTTTCATTTCGCCTGCTAAAAACTTTACACTACCATAAAAGGATTGGTACTTCATAGTGTCTACCACTTCAAAAGAGAGATAGCCTGGATCTCTGTACTCTGTCACAGCAATAGCATTTAATCTTAGAGAGAGTGTATTGCTAAGTGTTGATGAGAGACGAGTTATATGAGTTAAGTAAGGTGAAAACTGTGTTACATCTATAAAAGCGGTACTCGCTCTTGTAAACTCAGTATGTGCATTGAGGTAAACAGAGTAATAGGCTTCTATACCGTAATGAAGAGTATTATTGTTAAAGTTAGATTGTGCTTCTAATCCTAAAATCCCTATATAGGCACTTCCTAAATCTTTATAGAGAGAGGATTCATTATTGTTAACATAATGTACTCCTAACTTAATTTTTGAGCTATCATAAAATTTACTATAGTTTGCAACAAAGTCTTGCTGTGTAAAGTCTTTAAGAAGGGTATTGCTTTTATAAGCTACTGTTGTATTGTTAAAGAGAAGTTCCCAAGCACTCCCCTTCTCTTTTATTTCAGCATAAATTCCAAATGAAAAACTATTATCTTTTAAAGAGTTTACTCTTGACTTATCATAAAATGTCTCTCCAGCATACGTGAGTACATTTACATCTGCACTTAATGTTATGGAACTCAATACTGCAAATGCTAAAAATTTCTTTCTCATATAACCACTCTTTTTTCTAAGTTACAGAATTATACAAGAACTACTCAAAAGAAATCATAAAAATCTACAAAGATTTATAATATAACTTATGCTAATATATGAACATATTTTATCTAAGGTTGTTACAATGTTTCATATGCTCACTCAACATTTAGAATTTCTCCAAAATAATAGAAACACTATCTTAAATATGTGGATGGAGTATGAAGTAGTACAGAAGAAACTACGACAAAATAAAATGGATGTTACTTTCTTTAAAGAGAAATTTGCGACCAAAGTACTTGAATTCGCCATTAGTGTCGTAAAAAATGAAAATAAAACAGGGGACTGTCCTGTCATTGGTGTCATGCTCATTCTCTTTAAAAAGAAAAACATTCCCCTTAGTGATGTCTTTATAATCTGTGTACATTTAAAGAATGCTCTCCTTCATTTTTTTATGAAACACAACATTCTCTCTCAAGAGACACTCACAGAAATCTCTTTTCTTATGGACTATAATTTCGAGGGTGTTATTAATGAATATGTCCTTATCTACTATAACGATAGTAATATTCATACAGAAATCAATGTTCACACTCTACACAAAAACAGTTCTACACAAACTCCCCTAATCTCAGAGAAAAAGACTACTACAGCGGAACTTTACCTTCAAGAGGTTACTGTAGATATGGATGCTATTGCAGAGCTTAACGACTTAGAGTCCGATACACTAGATGCTATAGATGCTCAAGAGAGTATTAACCAGAATGTACTCAATGAGGCTGGAAATCTATTTCATAGATATGCGAATGTTCTTAATAATATGCTAGAGTTTGAAGAGTTAGCATATACCCTTACACTTCTCTCTGAACTACTTCTAAGTGTAGAGTTTACGAAACTCACACAAGAGACAAAGTATATGTTAGACATATATCTTAAAGCGATAATTAGTGATTTACAAAACTGGAGAATTTCTATATTTATAACAAGGGAAGCAAAGCATATTCACTATTTAGATAAAACTCTACTCAGTAGTATTGCACAAATTCAGATGACACTTATGCCACAAGAGGAGAATGGAGAGGAGAATATAGAATTTTTTTAAAGAAGAGAGTAGATAAAATCTACTTTCTAGCTTCTTTAAGTGAATCTGCAATAAGGAATGCAAGTTCAAGAGACTGGTCTGCGTTTAAACGCGGATCACAGTGTGTATGGTAACGAGAAGAGAGATCCTCTTCCGTAACTGTAAAACTACCACCAATACACTCAGTAACATTTTTCCCTGTCATCTCTAAATGAACACCACCTGCATGAGTTCCCTCAGCTTTGTGAATTTGGAAAAACTCTTTCATCTCTGTTAAAATGTTATCTACAGGACGAGTTTTATAGTTGTTTGAAGATTTGATAGTATTTCCATGCATTGGATCACATGACCAAACCACTTTCATACCCTCTTTCTCTATTGCTCTAATGAGATTTGGAAGACCATCACCCACTTTTCCAGCACCCATACGAACGATTACATTTAAGCGACCAGCTTCGTTTTCAGGGTTCAGCGTTTGACAAAGTTTTACTAAATCTTGTGGATCCATAGATGGTCCAGCTTTCACACCAATAGGGTTTTTTACACCTTTTAAGAACTCTACATGAGCACCATCGAGTTGACGTGTTCTATCACCAATCCATAGCATATGAGCTGATGTATCGTACCAATCACCTGTGATAGAATCTTGTCTTGTAAATGCCTCTTCATAAGGAAGTAAAAGAGCTTCATGAGATGTATAAAAATCTGTTTCACGAAGTGTTCTGTATGTTTTAGATGTTACACCACAAGCTTCCATGAACTGAAGAGAGTTTTCAATATCTTCAGCAAGTTTCTCATACTTTTTACTCACTGTACTTTGATGTGCAAAGTCAAGTGTCCATTTATGTACTTGATGTAAATCTGCTAACCCACCTGATGCAAAAGCACGAAGTAAATTTTGTGTAGCAGATGCTTGATTGTAAGCTTTTATCATACGTTCTGGATCTGGAGTACGAGCTTCGCTTGTAAACTCAGTACCATTAATAATGTCACCTCTATAAGAGTCAAGTGTCACATCATTTACTGTTTCAGTGTCGCTTGAACGAGGCTTAGCAAACTGCCCTGCCATACGTCCAACTTTAACTACAGGTAAACCACCAGAGTACGTCATAACAACTGCCATCTGCATCATTGCTTTAAAAGTATCACGAATGTTATCTGCATGGAACTCACTAAAACTCTCAGCACAATCCCCACCTTGAAGTAAGAATGCATTTCCATTAGCAACATTTGCTAACTGTGACTTTAATGAACGAGCTTCTCCTGCAAAAACAAGCGGTGGATAGTTTTTAAGCTCTGAAAGAACTCTCTCTAATGCTGCTTGGTCTTTGTAAGTTGGTTGTTGTAAAATTGGTTTGTTTCTCCAACTAGATGGGCTCCATGTACTCATGATATTACCTTAATATATAATTTTCGAGAATTCTACCCAAAAATTTCTAAAAATGTTATTAGCTAAGTGCTTTTTTCATGAAATAAAGATATAAAAGTTTTATTTATGCTTAAAACAGTATAATTACGGTTATATTTATCTTGGGAATTTTTATGCAAAAAGAAGATTTAAAATCACTAGTCGCACAGATGTATGAAGAGCTAATCGACAGTATAGATTCTCAAGAGCATGCAACAAAAGAACAAGTAATTTCTTTTATGCAAAATGCAACAAGTAGCATCTCACAAATAAACGAGAATGAAATAGACTCTATTGAGCATGCAAAACTTGCGTTTACAAATGCCTACAAGAGTATTGTCGATACAAGTTTAAGTTCTTACAAAAATACAAATGAAGTTTTTGAAGAGTTGTCTCATATTCACGAAGAGACAATTAAAGAGTGTAATAACATTCATATAAACCTACCAGAAATTACAGAGAAGTTTACTGCAATTCAGACACAAATGACTGCAGAGGTTAAACGTGCAAACCAGATAATTACAGAGTTAAGCATGCAGGTCAAAGAGCTTGAAAGAAACTCAAATTTAGATGCTTTAACAAAAGTTTTTAACAGACGTGCACTAGCGAACTACTTAGAAAAAATCTGTACAAGAGAGAATACACCTTATGAGTTGCATTTACTCATTTTAGATATTGATGATTTTAAAACTATTAATGACACACATGGACATATTGCTGGAGATAAAATTCTCATATTTATAGCAAATATGTTGCGAAGAGTACTTCGAGACGGAGATAAAATCTTTCGCTATGGTGGTGAAGAGTTTGTCATTGTTTTAAATAGAATAGATCGTGAAAAATGTATTGCTATTACGCAGAGACTTTTGGAAATGATTCGTTCGAACCAACTCATTTACAAGGGAAAATCTCTTAATGTAACTATGAGTATTGGTGCGACACAGTATTATGAAGGTGACACTCCTGATGATATTATTGCAAGAGCAGACAAAGCCCTTTACAAATCTAAAAGAAATGGAAAAAATCAAATGAATTCGGAGTTATTAAAAGATGGAAATTAACTATTTTGACCTTGTTGCTGCAGTTATTATTTTACTACTTGGACTAAAGGGTGTCCTCAATGGTTTCTTTAAGGAACTCTTTGGACTTATTGGAATCATTGGTGGTATTTTTGTTGCCTCACGTGCAGGCGATGCTGTTGGAGAGTACTTAAATACACTTATTTTTAATTTCTCTAGTTCTGCTGCTGTTGCTTTCTTAGGCTTTTTAACTACACTTGCTGCTTTTTGGCTTATTATGATTGCTATTGGGTATGCATTTAAAACACTTAGTAGTCTAAGTGGTCTTGGACCTTTAGACAAAATCCTTGGATTTATTTTTGGAGCAAGTAAGTTTTTTCTTATTGCTGCAGTTATTGCACATGCAGCCTACAGTATAAAAGCAGTAAAAACAACTCTAGATTCAGCAATGCAGACAAGTATACTCTTTCCAATTATGGTAGAGAGTGGTGCGTTTATTATGAAAATGGACCCAGTTGGAATGAGTGACGACATTAACAAAACAATAGCACAGAGCACGAAAGCTTTGGAGCAAAAAACACAAGAGATTGTAGAAACAACAACTCAAGAAAAAATTGAAGAGATAAAAAAAGAGTTACAAGAGAAATAATATGCCAAATGTAAATACGAATTTTAACGATAGAACCATTGAGTATACACAACTTTTAGAAGATTTTAAAAACCTTTTAAAAAAGAACAATCTCAAATTTACTATTCAAAGAGAAGTGATTTTAGAGACTCTCTATAACTCAGATGAGCACTTAACTCCAGAAGCACTACACCAGCTCATACAGAAAAAACAGCCGGATTTAACTACAGGAATTGCAACAGTTTACAGAACACTTGCACTTCTTGAAGAGTCAAATGTTGTTACTTCTCTCTCCTTTGGAGCACAAGGGAAGAAGTATGAACTTGGAGCAAAAGAGCATCATGACCACCTCATCTGTACTGAGTGTGGACAGATCACGGAGTTTGTAGATGAGAAAATCGAAAAACGCCAACATGACATTACAGATGAACTTGGATTTAAAATGAGTGACCACTCAATGCAAATCTATGGTATTTGTAAAAACTGTCAATAACAAAACAGTAAACTACTACGAAGGAAAAATATTGCCATTATCAAACAAATATATTCAACAAAGAATTGAAAAAGCGGAAACTTTAAAAGAGAACGGTTTTAACCCATACTCTAATGATTCACATAGAAACACAACAATTGAAAAATATTTAAATGTAAACTCTGACATTGCAGAGACTGAAGAGAAACGTGATGAGAACCGTAACTATATTGTAAGTGGACGTATTAAGTTTTTACGTATTATGGGAAAAGCATCTTTTATGAAAATAGAGGATGAGTCTGGAATGTTACAGATTTATGTAGCACGTGACAATCTTCCAGAAGGTTTTTACAACAACACTTTTAAAAAGCTCATCGAAGTTGGTGACATTGTAGAAGTTGGAGGGTACCCTTTTGTAACAGGGAAAGGAGAGCTTTCTCTTCATGCAGATAGTTTTCACCTTCTTACAAAATCGATTAACCCTCTTCCTGAGAAGTTCCACGGTGTAACAGATAAAGAGATTCGTTACCGTAAACGCTACCTTGATCTCATTATGAACGCAGAGGTACGTAAAACTTTCCAAATTCGCTCTAAAGTGATTTCACTCACTCGTCGTTTCTTTGAAGACAAAGGATTTTTAGAAGTAGAAACACCTATGATGCACCCAATTGCAGGTGGAGCGAATGCTAAGCCCTTTGTAACACACCATAATGCACTTGGTATTGACCGTTACCTTCGTATTGCTCCAGAGCTTTACCTAAAGCGTTTAATTGTTGGTGGTTTTGAGGCTGTTTTTGAAATTAACCGTAACTTTAGAAATGAAGGTATGGATGCGACACATAACCCTGAATTTACTTCTATTGAATTCTACTGGGCATACAAAACATACAAAGATTTAATTGAAATTACAAAAGAGTACTTTGGGTACCTTTTTGATCACTTAGAGCTTCCAACACTTCTACCATATGGAGATATGAAAGTAAACTTTGACAATTTTCAAGAGATTCCACTTATTGAATCACTTACAACTATTGGTGGTGTTCCAGCGGAAATTACTGGAGACAAAGAGAAAATAGTTGCTTACCTCAATGAAAAAGGTCTTACTGTAAAACCAGGAATGAATTTAGGACAACTTCAAGGAGAACTATTTGACGAATTTGTTGAAGAGAAACTCATTGACCCTACTTTCATTACAGAGTACCCAGTAGAGATCTCTCCACTTGCACGTCGTAACGATGAGCATCCTGAGATTACTGAGCGTTTTGAGCTATTTATTGCTGGACGTGAGATTGCGAATGCCTTCTCTGAGCTTAATGACCCAATTGACCAACTTGGACGTTTTGAAGGTCAAATGGATGCTAAAGAGAGTGGTGATGATGAAGCACATGAGATGGATAAAGACTTCGTAGAAGCCCTTAGCTATGGTATGGCTCCAACAGCTGGTCAAGGTATAGGTATAGACAGACTTGTTATGCTTCTTACTAATGAGCATAGTATTCGTGATGTACTACTCTTTCCTGCGATGAAACCTCTTAATAATGAAGTTTCACACGAAGAGGAGTAAAAACTCTTCCCTCCAATGCTCTTTTAGAGTATTGGATACTCCATAGGTTCACTAAAGAGATACCCCTGAAACTCATCTACATGTAACTCTTTACACACTTTAAAGACCTCTTCAGAGTGTACAAATTCAGCAATAACCTTAATATTTAAAGAGTGAGCAAACTTTACAATTGTTTCAACTACTTCATAAGATTTTTTATCACTATCTATATTTTTTACAAGAGAACCATCTATTTTAATATAGTCTGGCTGTAAGTCAATTAAGTATGAAAAATTTGAGTACCCTGTACCAAAATCATCTACAGCAATTTTTGCCCCACAAGATTTAACGAAACCAATAAACTCAGAGAGACCAGAAATATGACTAATATCTTCACTCTCTACAATTTCAAAAACAACTCTATGTGGTTGAGGAAACTGTAACAACTTCTCTTCTATATATTTGCGTGTATCTTCATTTGCAATATCTTCAGCCTCTATATTTACAGAGAAAGATGAGTCTCTATGTTCAAACATTTTAAAAGCTTGAAAAATAACTGTTTTAGTAATGTACTTATAATATTTAGTTTTTTTCGCTATCTCTAAAAAGAAGTAAGGTGATAACACTCTTGGAGTATCGATCATTCTTATGAGCGACTCATATTTTATTACTTTTCCATTTGCATCAACAATCGCTTGATAGTAGACAACAAAAAGATAGTTTTCAATAGCATTTTTAATTTTTGAAATCATATTTAAATTATCTTTTATTGCTTTTTCATCGTACTTTTCTTTGTCAAAAACAACTAAATCTTTTTTCTCTTCTTTTGCACTTCGTAGTGCTATGTCTGCTTTTTCTAAAGGGTTCTCTTCACAGTAAGATATACCAGAGTGAATAGATATATCTATGTCTAGATGTTCCTCTTTTAAATGTATGGCTTCCTCTTCTATGCTACGAATAAACTCCTCAATGAGAAGTTTAAAATCTTCTTGTGCCTTTCCGTCTGTATCTAAAATTGCTATTTCATCGGAACCTAATCTAAAGTATTTCATAGATTTAATCTCAAAAAACTCTTCTACTCTTTTTGCTAAAATTTGTAATATAACATTTCCAATAGCAACCCCATAAGAATCGTTAATATCTTTAAAAGATGCTATATCTAAAATAGCAATATAGACATTTTCATTCTCATTCATAACCTTAAAAAGAGCTTCTCTATTTGGAAGTTTTGTGAGTTCATCCTCTAAAAACTGTCTCTCAAGTGTTCTCGTTTTTTCATCTATCTGTTCTTGCATAGATGTATGTAATTTATTGAGTTCTTTTGCCATAACATCAAAAGCATGTGCTAAATCTCCAATTTCATCTTTTGCAGTAATAACTTCAAATGAACCCGTAAAACCACTGTTAGAGAAGTGCTGAATTTTCTTTTTAAGTCTTACAATAGGAGATATAACAACCCTTGACATAACAAACCCTAAACTAATGGCCAATAGCATTGCTAAAAACACACTAATATAGAGATCTTCAAAGAGTTGAAAACGAATTTGCTCTATCGCTTTTTTAAAGAGATCGTCTGACTCTTGAAGTGACACAGCTGCACCAATAGCAGCAATAGCTTCATTTTTACTATTGACAATAGGGTATGTAATATCAATACGTCTCTTGTTTTGAGCATCATTTTCATAGAGTATAGTCAACTGGAGTTTTTTTATAGCAGCAACATCCTCCTCTTTCGCCTTCTCCCCTACTCGCTCCTCTTTTGGTGCTGTACTTACAATCCGAATATACTCACCTTTATTTTTGTCATATGTGTAGAGAGTAAGTCGTCTAATATGTGGCAACCTATGCTCTGTCTCTTCAAAGAGTCTCACGATTTTATTTGTTGCAATCAAGCGCTCATTTTTAACTATGGAGACATTTAAAACTGTTAAGAGTGATATGATCTCTCTTTCTCTATATATACTCATATCATTTACACTATTTTTTAGAGAGAGTGTTAAAATGAAAGCAAAAAAGAGACTTGTTGTTATAATAATTATAAGATAACTTAAAATGAATTTCTTAAATAACTTCAAACAATTGTCCTTTAAAAATCTATAAATTCCCTAGGGAAACTCCCTATCTGCAGGAAGTATAGCATATTTAAATAAAATTATTTTATACTCTAAACTACTCCTCTCAGTCATTTATAATTTAACTTTAAGTATAATCCCAGTAACAATAACAAGGAATCGAATAAAATGAGTTTTTTAAAAGAATATGATGAAGAAGTATTTAATCTTTGCGAAAAAGAGTTAGAGCGTCAAACTGACCATTTAGAGATGATTGCATCTGAAAACTTTACACTTCCAGCAGTAATGGAAGCGATGGGTTCAGTTTTTACAAATAAATATGCTGAGGGTTACCCTGCTAAACGCTACTACGGTGGTTGTGAATATGCTGATGGTGTTGAGCAATTAGCAATTGACAGAGCTTGTGAACTTTTTGGATGTAAATTTGCAAATGTTCAACCACACTCAGGAAGTCAAGCAAATGGTGCAGTATATGCAGCACTCTTAAAAGCTGGTGACAAACTTCTTGGTATGGACTTAAGCCATGGTGGACACCTTACTCATGGTTCAAAACCATCTTTTTCTGGTAAAAACTACAGCTCATTCACTTATGGTGTTGAGCTTGATGGTCGTATTAACTACGACAGAGTAATGGACATTGCTCAAATTGTAAAACCTAAAATCATCGTTTGTGGTGCTTCTGCTTATGCTCGTGAAATCGACTTTGCTAAGTTCCGTGAAATTGCTGATGCTGTAGGTGCAATTCTTTTTGCTGACATCGCACACATTGCTGGTTTAGTTGCAGCTGGTGAGCACCCTAGCCCATTCCCTTATGCAGATGTTGTTACAACGACTACACACAAAACTCTTGCAGGACCTCGTGGTGGTATGATTATGACAAATGATGAAGATATTGCTAAGAAAATTAACTCTGCAATCTTCCCTGCCCTTCAAGGTGGACCACTTGTTCATGTTATTGCTGCTAAAGCAGTTGGTTTCAAGTACAACTTAAGTCCTGAGTGGAAAGAGTATGCAAAACAGGTAAAAGCAAACGCGAAAGTTCTTGCAGAAGTTATGGTAAAACGTGGATACGATGTAGTATCTGGTGGAACTGATAACCACTTAGTACTTGTAAGTTTTGTTGGTATGGACATTAGTGGTAAAGATGCAGATGCAGCTTTAGGTAATGCTGGTATTACAATTAACAAAAACACTGTTCCTGGTGAGACTCGTTCTCCTTTTGTTACTTCAGGTATTCGTGTTGGTTCTCCTGCACTTACTAGCCGTGGTATGAAAGAGAAAGAGTTTGAACTCATCGCTAACAAAATGGCTGATGTTTTAGATGACATTAACAACACTGAGCTTCAAGCAAAAATTAAAGCAGAGTTAAAAGAGTTAGCACAAAACTTTGTAATTTATAACCAACCAACATACTAAGAAAGTAGTGGAGAAGACGCAATGACAGCAATGGATCTAAAACTTATAAAAATGGTAAGTGACCACTACTGGCTTAAAAAAGATTCTATTGTCAATAAGCTGAGCTTTAAAGGTCGTACCTTTTACAATAAATTTGAAAAAGTCGATGCTACCTTAAGTCAGTCAGTTATTAACCAACATCTTAAAGGTGAAATAACTGTTGCACACTCTCTCATTAACAAACATAACAAGGTTGAAAACATTGTTATAGACTACAATGGTCGTGACCCTGAACGTTTTTACCATAAGACACAACTCCTTCTTCGTGAGGAGGGGTTTATTAACTTTACGGCATATAAAACAAAAACAGAGGGTCATCTCCATGTCTACATACATAAAGGGCATACTACACTACAAGAAGCGATTCAACTAGGGAAAATGCTCAGTATGAAACTTGCAGCGAAACAGCCAAAACAGTGGAGAATGTTTCCAAACGCAGATATGCCAGATGAGTACAACATTCTTACACTTCCTTATGAAGTTTATGCAAAAGAGCGTGGTGCTTCTTGGTCAAAGCATCTTTAAAAACTCTTAAAAAACACCTTCGAACTTTTTTTCTACATTAAGTGTAATATTATTTACTTATAGTAGAAAAAATCTTCCTCCCTTTAAATTCTTTCATTTATCCACTAAAAATCAATAAAAAAAAGCCTTCCAAAGTTGTAGAGTAAGCTATTTTCTGCTATTATTAAACAAATAAAATAATCAAGGTAAAATTATGAACGATAAGAATGAACTCAACGATATTATACTCAACAAGGGTGGCTCATCGAACTCAAATAAAAAAATTATATTAGCTGTTGCTACATTAGGTGTTATCTTAATTATTGTAGTAATGCTTATGAATTCACTAAGCTCAAATGGTAATGAAAACTTGCCACAAGCTGTTTTACCTCCTGAACCACAAACACAAACAGCAAATGAAGTAGAACAAGAACCTCTCTTTGAAGAGATTGAAGTTGTAGAGGAGGAGAGCACTGTAGATGCCGACCTCGATAGAATTGCACAAAAACTTAAAGAAGAGAGTCTCAAAGAGATTGAAGAGCCAAAAGAAGTTACAAAGAAAGTAGTCAAGAAAACTGTAGCACCAAAAAAAGAGACTGTAAAAAAAGTATCACCA
>Ga0256843_1002394_pt1 | contig 13736 bp, 14 predicted proteins | sample AlvinellametaG_FD_191572 | JGI IMG/M metagenome (GOLD analysis project Ga0256843, IMG submission 191572) | Pompeii worm associated microbial communities from hydrothermal vent at the East Pacific Rise, Pacific Ocean - Alvinella | ecosystem: Host-associated > Annelida > Integument > Unclassified ... | reverse complement strand
TAGAAACTTCTGAAAAAAAATCCAAAAGTATCTATGACTGTAACCGTCTTACTCATTATGCTTTTTCCATTGTATCAAGCATCTCATCAATCACATCTTCTAAAATTTCATGGTCATACCCAGCATCTCGTGCTTTACGAAGGGCAAAATTAATTGCCATTTCACTAAAAGGTTTATTTACAGGAAGTGCAGTTTTGACAATATGAAGTGCCATAGAGAGTTCTTTGAGATCTTCAGGAGCCATATTTGGTTTGTCTGCAAAACGAATCATCTCAATAAACCCTTCACCAAATCCCCAATGTTCAAACACAGCAGCCGTTACTTCAGAAGTGGTAACACCAACATAAGAGAGTTCCACTTGAGCTATATTATTTGAGAGTGCTATCTCAGATGCAAAACTGATATCTTCATCTTCTTGAATGACATCACTTGCAATTAAGATTTTTCCTGTTTCTTGTAAAAAAGCAGCAAGATGCAGTGTTTGTGCTATCTCTTTATCTATATGGTTATACCATTTTGTAATAAGTGCTGCTTGAAGTGCTGAAATTTCTGCAAACTTATCACTCGTAATACCATAAGGGCGCATATCCACATTAAGCAATTTCTTTACAGCATGACCAAGTGCTATAGATTTTGTTTGCTTCATTCCAAAGAGTGTAACAGCTTGCGTTACACTCTTAATCTCTTTTCCAAAACCATACAATGGAGAGTTTGCAGTTTTTAAAAGATTGGCAACAATCATAGGGTCTTGTTCTATCACTCGAACCAACTCAGCGATTCCAGAACCACTGTCTTGACTCACTTGATTAATTTGTAAGATAGTTTTTGAGAGGGGTGGAAGTGATTTGATACTTTCTATAATGGAACTTTTCATAGTCTTGCTAACCTTTGGAATTTTTTCTTATTATACCCAAGATATAGCAATTTCATCAAAAAAAAAGTATATCATTCTTTAGATTCTATACTCTTTGCAACCTGAGCAATCGAAGTAGAAAGTGCATCAAATTCTAAAATATTTGTTTGCATCTTTTCAATATCTTCACACTCTCTTCGTACAATCTTTTTATTGTTGAGAATAAAAATTTTTATCGGCTTTACCAAAAAACCTGTAGCGATAAAAACAATAGGAACAGATATTAAAATAACAACCAAAGCGACAACAAAAGAAAAAAGTAAATTCTTTTTATAGGGTTTCATAAGTGAAAAACTATCTCCTTGAAGCAGTACAAACTCTCCATCTTTCAAAGAGCTACATAAACCATAATGTGATCTATCTTCTAATATCAAATTTCCCCGTTGTTGTGTCTGACATACTTTATATTCTGAGAGTTGATTGTGTGTAATGCTCTTTACATGTAAAGAAGCGTCTACACTTTTTTGTAAAAAAAGTTCTAGTTTTTCAGGAGAGGAAAACTCTGAAACAGCTGCCATAAAAAGTGTTTGTGTAGAGGCAAGAATACTCTTTTTTGTAAAAAAATATTCAGAAATAACAACAACAGAACTCACTGTAAAACTTGCCAATAAAAATATAACTAAAAAAGTTGTTCGTATAGATACTTTCATTCAAAAACCTTTGCTATTGCTCTTCTCTCGTAATTTTTATGTTTGTAAAAAGTGTATTGATATGTCGTGCATCATCCCATGTACCATTATCTGCAAAGCGTATAAAAAAAGTATCATGTTGTATCTGCATACCAAGCGTATATTCCCCCTCTGCAACGGCATCAATATCTAAAACTATATGGAGTTTTTGTTCTTGTGATGCGCCCCATTTTCTTACATCTATTTCAGGCATATCAAAAATATATGAATGTTGTGCATTATAAAGAGAAAAAGAAACATTATAGTTTTCAAATGCACTCGAGTAGCCTTTATTCTCAATAGAAAAATCTATATCTGCTTGAACACTATTGATACGAACAGAAGCATTTTTAAGTACAAAATGATAACCAAGATTTTGTGCTATTGTATCAAAACATCCTTCTCGTTTCCATCTCTCAATCACATCAGGATAGTACCCACTGTTTAAAAAAGACCATCCCATCTTTTGAAGTTCATTTTGTGCATTTGAACACTCTGTATAAGCAGATTCATCCAAGCAACTCTCTCCACCCAAAGGAGCGTAGCGTGCATCATTAGCAACATAACTTTTCCAAAATTCAATATTATCAGAAGCATAAGTTCCCAAATCTGTATCAGAGGCTAAAAAACAATCATTATGATGAGAAATTCGTGCACGAATATCATCACTATACGCTATATCAGGTGTAATCTCAGCTTCACTTGCAACATCTCTATACTCCTGTGAAGCACCAAAAAGCAACTCTTTGTGCATAGGTGTACGCAATAAAATAAACTTATTTGGAAACACTTTTTGTAATCCTAAAACAATATCTTTTCTATTTTGTTTATATTCAGGATTGGTATCTACAAAATCTTCTCCAAAAGTATGCCACTCACCATAAGCCCCTATACATCCAGCTTCTACAACAGAAATAATATCATTATACTTTTGAAAGAGAGGTGCAAGTTGCTTAAGATGAGAAAGTATAATCTCTTTGTCGGGATCTGTTGCATTGTTTTCTCTATACTGAATTCTTGTAATAAGCCGTACATGTGCCTCTCGTGCTTCTTGTAAATTTGTATCAAGTGTTTCTAAGAGTTCCTGAGAAAGATTTTCATCCTTTATAAAATGGTAAAGCTTTAAAGGAGCATACACAAGTTGATACCCCTGATCTTTAACAATTTGAAATCTATCATATGTTTTTACTTCATCTAATGAAGCAACAACTCTATATAAACCCCTATTAGGGTTAAGCAGATTAAGCGAAGCATTGGCATCATAGACCCTTTGATAGAGTGTTGTATTATCATCTATAACACTCACAAGGGGAGGTACTTCACTTTCAGAAGATCCCCCTCCACATCCAACACAAAGCAATCCGAGTGACACACTGCTTAAAAAAAAAGTATCTTTTATTAATGACATTTTTGCACCGTTCTTAATGGATTTGTTATATAGTCATACCCATTATAAAGAGTAAATGTTCCATACAAAATAACAGCTACACTTGAGAGTGCCATCATCATATTTCTAAAACTTGTCGCTGAGGCGAGTGAAGAGAGAAAGCCCAGTGAAAACATCGCTGGAATTGTACTTATACCAAAAATAAACATCACTAAAGCTCCATATAAAGGACTTGCTGTTGATGCAGCCGTAATGGCAAAGAAATAAACAAATCCACAAGGAAGTAAACCGTTTAACATACCTAAAATAAAAAAGCTCATATTTGACTTGGAGTGTAAAATCCCCTGAAATGCTTGTTTATAAATACTCGAAGAGGAAAAAGTATGTTCTATAAGTGTTAAAAACTTTATCTTTCCCATCAAAGAGAGCCCTGCAAGAATCATCACAATACCAGCAACAATAAGTAAAATACCATTTGCTGTATTGCTAAAAGTCACCACACCACCAATAGCACCAAAAATAGCACCAAGCAAAGTATAGGTAAATACCCTTCCAAAATTATATAAAAGATGCGCAACTGTCTTGGAAACTTTTGAGCGTTCAGGAGATACTTTGATGGTAGAGTATGCGAGAACAATTCCACCACACATACCTATACAATGTCCAAAAGAACCAAGAAAAGCGATGGAAACAATGGTAAGTAAATTGATAGTATCCACTCTATTGACCCAAAAGCTGTTTTTTTATTTTTGGATTTTTCAGAGTTTCACCACGCAAAACTTTCAAACGCATTGTTTTAAAATCTATCATCCCCTCTTTTTTATGCTCATAAGCACCAAAACCATATTCCATAGGAGTGATTTCATTTTGAGTGTAGTATGCTTTTTTTGCATCTATCCATCTGTTTGTATCACGACTTCGCACCCAGATAACAGCATCTTTTTCAAAAGGTTTATCTTTCAACCACTCCACAAAATCTCCATGATCATGAAAAAACCAAGTCTTTCCATCAGGAGCTATTACCTGTGAAGCATATCCTAAATCATCTATCACCATACCACAAAAACTATCTTGAAATTTATGTAGTTCCATAGGAAGAGGTTTTTTAGCTATATTTCCCTCTTTGATAACAACCATATGCTGTGATTTTGAAAGTGAAAAAAACACCAAAACTATAACGAGAACAAAAATAAATAAAAATAAAACAGGGGCTAACTTTTTCATAACCATATTATAGCACGCTCTTTGTTTCTTATAGAGCTGTTATGCTACACTCAAAGGGTGGATGTTGCCATAGGGTGACACGCTTCAAGTGTCTCTTTTAAATCTTCTCTTTGTATATGGGTATAAATTTGCGTTGTCAAAAGTGATGCATGTCCTAAAAGTTCCTGAACAACACGCAAATCAGCACCACCACGAATCAGTGAAGTTGCATAAGAGTGTCTAAGAACATGGGGAGAAACAGCTAAATATTTTTGTGTAATTTTAAAAGCACTAATACGACTAAGTTTTCTTTTTTGGTAATTACACCATACAAGATCACTCGAAAAAGGTCGTGTTTCTACATAACGATTGATAGCTTCCAGAGCAACTTTAGCAATAGGAACAAGTCGCTCTTTTTCCCCTTTTGCATGGAAAATATGAAGCCATTCCCCTTCTATATCATCAAAACGAACATCCAAACATTCACTTATACGAGTGCCTGTTGCATAAAGAAAAAGGATAAGCGCATAATCTCTCTGCCCTATCCATGTTGTTGTATCTATAAGAGAGAGTCCTTGTTGTATCTCCTCGTAGGAAAGATATTTTGGCAAATTTTTTGGAATTTTAGCAGATTGGAATTTATGTTCTCTATCAGTAAATGTCTCTTTATAGCAAAAATCAAAAAAAGCATTAAGAGAAGAAAGTTTTCTATTAAGTGTGCGTTTATTTTCATATCGAGTAAGATACTGAAGTACAGCATTGTTATCAAGAGAGATAAGAGGTTTTTGAAGTTCATCTTCTATAGAAAGTAAATCTTGTCTGTAGGCATCTATACTTTTAGAACTTAAAGCTTTTATAACAGTAATATACTCTATAAAAGCTTCGAGTTCATTAGACATCTCTAGTGTTGTTTTCCTAACAAAATCTTTTCATCGTCAACATAAAAAACTTTATCACCAACAAACACAAATCCATCATCAAGATCAATAGGATGAATTGTATATTGAAAAGTTTTTGCATCAACAACAATCATATAACCTTCATTCTCTAAAATGTAAAGCTTTCCATCATTTAAAATCATCCCTAAGAAATGGGCAAAAGGAAACTTGATTTTTGAAACAACATCAAGGGTTGGTGTGAGTGCTATCACCTCTCCCTGTTTTGTATTGATATATATGTTTTTATCATCATGAACCATATTGCGTATCTCATATTTTTGGCGTATCTCTTTTTGTGAAAGAGAAAGGATTTTATACCCTGTTGCTGCAATGATTTTATTATCTACCAAATCAAAGTAGATAATATTGTTGAAAAAATCTTCAGAGGAAACAAAAACAGTACGGAGTACTTTCTTCATTTTTGTATTGACAATAACAATTTTTCCATCAAGTGTCGGAAAAACAACCAAATCATTCATAAAACGAGGATTTTCTATACGCATATCTACAGCAACAGACTTTCCTCCATCTTCACGAAAAAGTATCTCTTTTGAGGGGATATCATAAAGAGCCATTACATTATTGGCAAACAACACAGCAAGCATATCACCATTGACACTTGCACTAGCCACTGTTTTTTTCAATTCAAACTGCTCTTTATTTTGTGGATTCACAACAGATGTTAAAGTTATATTACCATCTATGGATGTACTCACTACCCAACCATCACTCAAAGAAACAACTCTATAATTGGGTGCAATAGATACATTAAGCTCTTTCACTCGAGAAAGTACTTGCTGATTCTCAAGCAAGGCAACATTTGAGGATATATCTTCTACACTATTATGTAGTGGTTGATGATACTTCCACTCATCTTGAACCACTTTTGGTTCAAATACCTCTTTTGTACTACACCCACTTAAAAAAAAGAGAACACCCGTGAAAAAAACAAAAAATTTCAAAAAGTTATTTAACACCATAGTGCATCAATGCTTTTGCAATATTTGATAATGGTGAGTTTTCACTTATCATAGAAAGTTTTGCATGGGCTTCTTTGATATTATTCTTAGAAATATCTAAAATAGCAATTTCAACTTGTGCCAAATCTCTATAGATTGCACCTTGCTTTTGCGAATACGCTTCTAGCTGTGCTTTGTTTTGTGTTGCCTGTGCAGCTTCATAAGTGGACAAATCACCAATAAGCAGCACTTGAGATCCAGCTAAAGACTCTAACTCTTTAGCATCTTGATTCACTACAGCCTGAGAATAGCGCCATACATCATACAGTGCAGGACTAAGTGTTTGCAATTCTGCAAGTGCAGACTCATTATGAGGGCTCTTTTGTAATTGCATAAGCGCTTCATTAGCAGCATTTAATGTTCGTTGTTTATTCCATTCATAAGTTATATCACCCACCACAAGAACAACAACAGCAACAACAGAGCCAATAATAACTTTTTTATATTTTTTTACAAATTTCTCAGTAACAACTGCTTTTTCAAAAAACTTCTCTTCCGAAGAGAGTTCCTCTTTGACTAAATCTATATCTTCTTTTAAACTCAAAAACTGTTCCTTTAATTCTATTTCTAAAAGTTGTAGTATATTACCCATAAATAAGTTAAAGTTTCATCAAATATATGTCTAATACTAAGTTTTCTATGCTAAAATTGTACCAAAAATATTGATAACAGGATTCTTAATGCAAGTAGATGATGCTTTATTAACACGATTGGAAAAACTCTCTTACATCAAAGTAAATGATGAAAAAAGAGAAGAAATCATTGCTCAACTTTCAGAAATTGTGAGCTTTGTAGACAACTTAAGTGAACTCAATACCGATGGTATAGACGCAACTTTTGCTATGGATGACAGAGCAACACCTCTTCGAGAAGACACCCCTACATGTAACACACAAATAAATGAAGATATTTTAAGTCACGCTCCTCATGCAGCTGATCATTTTTTTATTGTTCCAAAGATTATTGAGTAATCTATAATGGTAGAAGTGTACGGGATTAAAAATTGTGACAGTGTTAAAAAAGCACTTTCATTTTTTAAAAAACATGAAATCACTTATACACTGCACGATTTTAAAACTTCTCCTGTTGAATGTGATACAATAGAAAAATGGCTCCAAAAAGTTGCTATATCTACCCTTTTTAATGCGAGAAGTACAACATACAGAAATTTAAAACTCAAAGAACTCAATCTTGATGACAATGGTAAAAAAGAGTGGATTTGTAAAGAAAATCTACTTATAAAACGACCTGTTATAGTCACTCAAGATGATATCATTGTAGGATTTAACGAGGAAATTTATCAAAGGAAATTTTTATGAATGAAACAGAACAACAAACACAAACCCAAAGACTCGACATTAAAAAACTTCTCAAGAGTGTCCTTGCTTTTAAATCATCAGATTTACACCTTGTTGTAGGCAGTGAACCTCAAATCAGAATAGATAAAGAGCTTCGAGCACTTAATCTTCCTGTACTCAGTGCCAAAGATATAGAAGAGATGGCATACTCCCTCATAGAAGATAAACAAAAGAAAAAATTTGAAGAGTACAACGAACTCGATTTCTCTTTTGAACTTCGTGATGTTGGTCGTTTTCGTGCAAACTACTACAGAACTATTCATGGTATCGCATGTGCATTTCGTATGATTCCTATTGATATTCCAACTCTTGATGAGTATGGTAATCCCCCTATTTTCAAAGAACTTGTTAAAAAAGAGAAAGGGCTTATTTTAGTAACAGGACCAACAGGAAGTGGTAAATCGACAACTCTTGCATCTATGCTTCATGAGATTAACATTACAGAAAGACGCCATATCATTACCATTGAAGATCCTGTGGAGTTTGTTCATAAAAATGAAAAGTCTCTCTTTTCACAAAGAGATGTAGGGAGTAATACAGAATCATTTGCAACAGCACTCAAATACTCACTGCGTCAAGATCCAGATGTTATACTCATTGGGGAGATGCGTGATGCTGAAACTATCGGTGCAGCACTTACAGCAGCAGAAACAGGTCACTTGGTTTTTGGAACACTCCATACCAACTCAGCTCCTGGTACTATTAACCGTATTATTGATGTTTTTGAAGGGGTGGAACAAGCACAAATCAGAGCACAACTTGCATCATCTCTTGTTGCTGTTATCTCACAAACATTAATCCCCCGTATAGGTGGAGGAAAAGTTGCTACTCAAGAGATTCTGATTACAAACCCTGCTGTTGCCAACCAGATTCGTGAAGATAAAGTACACCAAATCTATTCACAAATGCAACTTAATCAACAAGAAACAAAAATGACAACACAGACTCAACAACTTCTTGAACTTTTACAAAAAAATGTTATCTCCAAAGAGAATGCCATTAAAAACTCAAACCGTCCAGAAGAGTTGATTAAACAATTAGGAGGACTCTAAGAGTCTTTCCTAAATCTTATCATCTTAAATCGCTCCCCTAAAAAGTTTGGAAGAATTAAAATTTTTGCTTTTTCAAGCTCTTGCTTATAGATCTTCTCATCTGCATTTTTCTGTAACATCTCTAAAAGTTCCAAAAGTCCCATATCAACAAGTGCAACCATTTGTGCTTTAAACTCTACAAAATCAACACCAGCCTCTTCAAAAGCATCTTTAACATGTGCAAAGGTTACATCATAGGTAATATCACTCTTTTTAAAAAGTGTTTCTCGAGGGATATAATCTTCATCACTCTCCTCCAAGAAAAATGGAAGTACCTTATGTTTTGTATAAACTCTTAGTGAAAAATCGGGACGAGCCTGCATCTCTCCATAATCAAAACTCATAAACTCAAACCTCTTACATGTAGAAGCCATCTCTTTAGCAAATGCTTCATAGCCAACAGCTATCTCACCTCTGTCTTTATGATACTTTTTCGCTTTTTGATCAACCCAATCATCCTCTATATCAAACTCTACTTGATGATTTTGAACTCGTGCTATCTTGCCTTTGTAATAAAGTTCACAAGAAAAAGCATCAAAAATCTCATTGGCAATAAAAAAAGCACTCTTACATGTAAGCTCACTTAGTGACTTGTAATGTGTCAGTTGAACAACATCACCAAAGCTCTCAGCAAAGTACTCTCTTTGGTGTTTTTGCAAATCATCAAAACGCTCAATAATAACAAAGTTTAAAGTTTGTAACAACTCTGGTCGAAGTGTATAGATAAACTCACACACATCAGCTAAAAAGTAACCATGATGCGCACCAATCTCACATACTACACCATTTTTATCTAAAAAACCCTCATCTACCAAAGAGATAATATGCTTGGCTATCGTACCACCAAAAAATTTACTTGTACTTACAGCTGTATAAAAGTCACCCTCTTTTCCTATATTTTTATAAGTTGCATAGTAACCATCTTCACCATAAAGCCACTCATTCATATACTCACTAAATCTCATCTATTCTCCATTGTTAACATACATCTCATAAAGTGTCAGTAACTCTAACTGTTTATCTATTTCATAAATCTTTGTATCTATATTTTGAATCTCTAAAGAGTTTGCCAAAGTTTTAACATCATATTCTGTTTTATATCCTGCTTGATAAAGATCTTTTGTATCACTAAGCAATTTTGCATAAAGCTTTTTATTTGCCTGAGAAAGTTTAATTTTTTTATCAAAATTTTCAATATTGTGCATCACCTGTTTATAGAGTGCATCCAACTCCCGTTTTTGATCTAATTGCGTTACTTGTGATTTTAGATAATCTACTTTTGCTGATTCTATATCTCTAAATGTGTTTATATCCAAAGCAAAACTAGCACGAAAACCATAGTCATAATAGTTCGATTCAGAAGATGTGTCTATAGGTACACCATTGGCAACTATCTGCTGTCCTGTACTTTTCATCCAGTTATATCCAGCAGTTAAATTCACACGAGGAAGATACTTTGCCACCCGTACATTTTTTGCATAACGGTTCTTTTCTATCTCCGATTTTGTTTGCTTCATAACAATATTATGTGCTAAAAACTCTTGTGCTGAAATCATCTCAAGATGAGGAATATGTGCCTGTCTGTAATCCAAATCACTTAAACTCTCAAAACTTGTCACAAGCTTCTCTTTGGCCGTTTGAATATCATAAAGAGTCAATGTCACAAGATTTTTCTGGATAATAGCATTATCTAAAAAACCAGAGTCAAGCTGCCCACTGAGATACTGCTCCTCTTTTTGTTCTAAATTCATTTGAGAATTAGCAATGAGAAGCTTCTGTTTTTGTAATTTAAATTCAGTTTGTTTAATCTGCATCAACAAAGCAACAGCCTGTTTTATCATCTTTCGTTTAGCAACATCTATACTATAATCGGCATACATTTTACTTGCATTGGCAAATTTCATACCATAGTAGATACCACCACTTTGAAAAATAGGCTGATCTATACGAATAGCTGCATTTTCATTTGTTTGTTCCTGAGTATAAGGCTTACTACGAGAGTAGGAGTAATTTAACTTAACAGGTGCTATCCACGAATCGTGAAGTTTAGCACTTTCAGCTTTGTTTTTTTGATAATCATACCCAAACTCTTTGTTTTTATATTCAGATATATAGCTATCTAGCGTTGCATTGTTTTCATTGGCAACAACAAGACTAGAGCCCAGTAACAGCCAGAGCGAGAGCTTTAAAACCTGCATCAATTTCCTCTTTTGTTATTTTCGTTCAACACTAACTTGAACTTTTAGAAATATCTTTTGGATATTCTCTATTCTATTTGATATATAAAAGTATATAATAAATTCATTAATCTAGTTAGTTTAAATACTCTCTTAAATGATTCTCTATTTCATCTTGAATCTCTTGAGGCTCTAAAATTCTCAAATGTGGTATCCAATATTTAACAATTGGTATAATCTCCATCTTATGTGTTATTTTAACTGTAAACTCCATTGTTCCATTTTGAGACAATGTCTCTATTTTTTGAGATTGGAGAGGTCTTCTTTGCAAGTATTTCGTTGCTATTTTATCTGCATATATTTTCACTTCAAAAGGTTCCACATCTTTTTGGAACCAAATAGAAATAGAATTTTCCAACAACTCTTCTAACTTAGAATCATTTTGAAAGATTTCATCTTTGAGTTTTATATTGGAGATATTTTTAAGATAATATTTTTTTAGTATTTCATTATTTAACGCTATTAAATACCAGAAGCCTTCATAATTAACTATTTTCAATGGTTGTAAAGTTGTTTTATATACACGATGTTGTTCATCATTAGCATAGAAACATTCAAGAACTCGTTTCTCTTTGATTGCAGTTTCAATTCGTTGCATTTCTTGAAACTTATCACTTATATCTTCAATATTTAATTTTGTATAAATTGGATTAAAATCTTCATTTTTAATTTTTAACAGTAATTTATGCGCCTGTATCGAAAATCTACCACCAATTCCCTCTGTAATTTTTTCAATAATATCAAGCACTATTTCATCTTCAATAGATTTTGTTTTTTCTACACGAAACCCCTCTTGCATTTTCCACTTTTTTTTCTCTTGATAAATTGGAAAAGAAGCCAATCGTTCATTAAAATCCCGTTGAATTGTTCGCTCACTCGTATTAAATTCCTTGGCAAGTTCTTTAACAGAGAGTGTTTCACCATCATTAAGTTTAGAAAGAATTACTGTGAGTCTTGTTAATATTTTGTCATAATCGTGTTTATATGCCATTAATTTATCCTATATCTTTTTATCTCTTGTTTAAGAGCTTTTAAATTCTCTGCCTTTAGTATTGAAGCACCCCTTATGAAGTAGATAAAATACAATTAACTCACACCTCAATTTTTACTCTTATAAATTATACCTTTTTTCAAATTCATTTCACGATAAAGAGTCCAAATAGATGTATCACTTAACTTACACTCTTTGAATTCAAGATGCTAAAAATCCCATAACTACTCCATTTTTTTCATCTCTTAGAGTTATCTCATTCTCAAGTCTTGTAATAAAATCTTTTGCATCTTTAATAGGTTTAAATCTACTTTGTCTAATAACAGCTGCAAAATCTCCAGGTGTTAAATATTCTAAATGTTCCATAGATTTTTTAAAAGACAAAGATGGCTTTATAAGTTTTAAATCTTTACAATACAATAAGAACATCTGCCAAGCCTGTTCAGATTTCAAACTCTTAAATTCCAGTTTTAAATCAAACCTTCTTAAACTTGCTTTATCAAGATTATCCATTAAATTTGTAGTAGCTATAAATACTCCATCAAAGTTTTCCATCTGAACTAACATCTCATTAACTTGTGTAACTTCCCAACTTTGTTGTGCTTTGGTTCTATCTGCTAAAAAACTATCCACTTCATCAAACACTAAAACAGCACCTTCCTCTTTCGCTTCTTTGAATGCAGCTGCAATATTTTTTTCAGTACCACCAACCCACATACTTATTAAATCACTTCCTCTTTTTAATAAAAATGGTTTCTTTAAAATGTGAGCTATATATTTTCCAAATGCACTTTTACCAGTTCCAGGCACTCCATATAAACATAAACGAGCATTAGGATTTTTCTTTATACCATACGCTAATTCTTTTAAATCTATATCAATATTTATATAATCTGGATTATATAAATCAGGTAAGCTATCTGAACTCTGTCGTTGTTGAATATTATCAAATCCTTGAGCCTTTAGTGTGTTGTTTAACAAATGAGTAAAAGCTTCTTTTGTATTAGTAGCACCTATACTGGCTATAATTTTAGCAGTTGAGCTTATAAGTGCTGGAGCTATATGCTCATGTTCAGCTAACAACTCTATACTCTTTTTATCTAACAAATCATTACTAAAATTTTTAATGAGTTCCATTCTTTTAGATTTTGAAGGTATTGGCATCTCTATACTCATATCAAACCTTCGTATAATTGCATTATCAATACTCTCTATATTATTCGTTATCCAAATCGTTGGAATAGTATTTGTTTCAAGAACTCTATTAATCCAAGCCTTGTCCTTTTGTCTTTGTGGTGGAGCAAAAAAACTATTACTTGATTCAAATATATCTTCAGCTTCATCATATATAAGCAATGTTCTTTTATTACTTAGAAGTGCCTGTGCACTTTTATATGCTTTTAATCTTCGTGTTCCATCTATAGGACTATCATCTTCATCTGTATAACTAACTTCGTAAAGATTAACTTTTAATTTTTTTGCCAATACTTTTGTTAATTCTGTTTTACCAGTACCAGGTAAGCCATACAATAAAATATTTACACCTTGTTGTTTCGTTTTAATAACATTGGTTAAATAAGGAACTAAAATATCTAAATCTTTTTGTATATGCTTATAATCTTTTAATAACAAATCACTATGAGAACATGGTTTAAGAACATCTTTTATCATTACAGATATATCTTCATCAAGTCCCAGCATATTTTCTAAAAATGTATCACTAATAGATTCTAATTTTGACTCCATGGTAGTTTTATAGTTTTTATCTATATATACAAGAGATGATTTAGTTAGTTTAGAATTAGATGCAAATGCTTTTTCAACATCTACTTTTGGAATATTTAAAATAACACCTATATTTCTTTTTAACTGAACGGAATTAAAATTATTTCCAAACAAACACATTACATCATCTAAAAACTCATATTGTT
>Ga0256843_1002393_pt1 | contig 13737 bp, 13 predicted proteins | sample AlvinellametaG_FD_191572 | JGI IMG/M metagenome (GOLD analysis project Ga0256843, IMG submission 191572) | Pompeii worm associated microbial communities from hydrothermal vent at the East Pacific Rise, Pacific Ocean - Alvinella | ecosystem: Host-associated > Annelida > Integument > Unclassified ... | reverse complement strand
ACAAAGCCCTGAAAAAACAAGGTCAGCTTTGTTGATTTGAAAGTTTGTTTGATGTGATGCAAGTTCACTAATTGAACTTAAATCTAAAGTGATATCTTCAACCATACCACATTTGTCACATACTAAGTGAGAGTGTGCCTCTTTTGTTAGTTCAAAGACTGATTTTTGATTTGGAAGTTTTATCTCTTGAATGAAGGCATTATCAATCATAATATTAATATTTTTGTAAATAGTTGCAAGAGATATAGAGCTGAATTTTTGTAGCATCGTCTCATATAAATCCTCAATATTCACATGCCCATGCCTATGGAGTGTATTTGCTATCTCTATACGTTGGGGAGTAGCTTTTAAATGGTGTGCTCTTAAACTGTCTGTAAAATTATTCATGCGCGTATTATACAGAAAGAAAGTTTAAACTATAATCATTATCGATATTAGTTAAGTATTTTTAAAGATTTTTTTGAAGTTTAATAAGTGTTGAGAATAAAATCGCACTCTTGTCTATATGAGAACTTTTCATCTTGAGTTCACTGGCTAAGAGTAGCTCATGTAACTTATAATATGTTTGAGGCTTGATTTTAATGGCTAGAGAGGCTTTTTGTTCTACTATAAATTTTGGAGCAGGGTAGCCTAAAATCTCTAATGCATTAGGTGCCCCATTTACTCTTATGTATATATTGAAAAGATAGAGTTGTGTGAGATATGATGTTATTGCAGTAAGTATGCGAATTTCATCTTCTCCATGCTCTAAAATATTTTGAATATCTTCTTTAAAGTCTTTTTTTTCTAAAAGTTTTTTGATAAAATCATCAAGATTGATTTCTCCAAGTCCATATACAAGACTATCTACATCTTTTGTTGTTATCTCTCTCTCAAAAACCTGAAATTTTTCGATCTCATTTGCAGCAAGAGCAATATCTCCATTGTGAATTTTTAAAAGATGAGAAAGTGTGTATTTATCAATTTTTACATTTTTTTCTTGAGCAATTTGAAGCAAGATATTTTGTGCTTCATACTCTTTTGGATGAAAAAAACGTACATTCATCGTTTTTGTCTTAGTAAAACTTTTTGCATTGTTGTAACTTTTATGATCATTTCCATAGTAGGCATATACAAAGATATTATCATTGTTCTTATATGCCAGTTCTAAAAGTGTATCCAACTCTTTTTTAGGAACTTTCTTTTCACTTTTGATTACTAAAATATTTCTATCACCAAAGAGGGAACCCTGTGAGAGATGTGCTTTTGCTGAGTTGAAATCATACTCATCATGGTAGTAGTGTAGAATATTTGCATCTTCTACTGTCGTAAGCATTTTTGTATACATATCGATAAGAAAAGTACTCTCACCAAAAAATACAAAAGAGTTGGAGACAGTTTTGTTTCGTATATGGTTGTCAAATTCATTTTTATACATCGTTTACTTTTCCTACTACAGCAGCATAGATACGTGCACGTGGAATGTCAACTTTATCTATGCGTACTATCACATTCTCAAAAAGTACAACATCCTGTGCTGTCGTAATATTTAAACGGGCACCAATTATCTCATCATGTAGATCTGCTTTTATTTCAGGATCTGTCCCTACTATACGTGCTTTGAATTTTCGGCCTATATTGTTATTGGCCCAGCGTGCATATTTTCTTGCTTTATATTCAACCTCAATATTGCTTGCTTCTCGCTCTTTTTCACTAATCATCATCGATAAAGTTTCAATATTTCGAAGCACATACGAACCCTCTTTTGTGTCATTTTTCTTAATGGCTTTTATAAGTCTATGAACGATTAGATCAGAATAACGACGAATAGGAGAGGTAAAATGTGTATACTCCTCAAATCCAAGTCCAAAGTGACCAGAATTTAGTGGCGCATAACGTGCTTGCATCTGTGCTCTAATGATGAGTGTATCTACATCTGATTCTATTCCCATTTCACGAGCTTGTTTTTGGATATCTTCAATTGTCTCTTTAATAGTACTTTTTATCTCTATGTTTATCCCTATGGCAGAAAGCTCTTGATAGAGAGTTTGAAGTTTATTTTGACTTGGTGGTTCATGAATTCTAAAGATACCTCTATCATACATTTTTGCAGCTTCTTTGTTTGCTAAAAGCATACAGTCTTCGATAAGTGCATGGGATGGAGTCTCTTGTGCCTCTGTAGTTGCAATGAGGTTTGTCTCCTCATCTAGTTGCATTGAAATCTCTACAGAATGAAAATCAAAGCCAACTTTGAGACGTTTTTCTTTTAGTCTATCGGTAATAGTGCGAAGTCTGTTTAATGCATTGAAAATGATTTTTTCTTTATCTGTTTTAGCCTCTAATTTACCATTAAAGAACTCATCTATCTCTTCATAATTAAAACGTCTATCTGAATGTATTATGGCTTCATAAACATCTGAGTTAATGACTTCAAGTGTTGTTGTATCTAGTTTTATTTCAAAAACGTAGGCAAGCCGGTCAATATGCGGTTGAAGTGAACAGAGCGTTTCACTAAGTTGACGTGGGAGCATAGGAATAGATCTGTGTGGCAAATAGATAGAAAAGCCTCTATATATTGCTTCATTATCCAGTGCACCAAAAGGTTTTACATATTCACTAACGTCAGCTATTGCAACATAGAGTGTTGAATTTTGATCATCCCAATAGATAGCATCATCAAAATCTTTTGCAGTTACTGGGTCTATTGTACAAAAAGGAAGCTCTCTTAGGTCTTTTCTTTTTGGATATTTTTTAGCATCCACAGGTGGAAATGAACGTGCTATTTTTAAGACTTCTTCATCGAATTCATCATGTTTATTGTATTGTGCAAGTACAATTTTTTCATCTACTTTAGGGTCATTTATAGATCCGAGTCTTTCCATTACTTTATGCTCTTGGTGATCTATTTTAAATACATCACCAAGTTGGAACTTCTCAAGTTCTGCTTGTGTAAGTTCTGCACCTGTTGGAAAGTCAGTTTTTATATCTACTAAAGATTTGACACCATTCTTTTCAATGATATAAGCAACACCATAGCTCTCCTCTCTACCAACAATTTCTGCTATTGTTGCACTTGCATTACCACGTTTTCCTAAAACTCTTTTAGCAATTATAAGATCACCTTCTGTTGCATTTGCAATCTCATCAATATAGAGATCTTTTATATTCTCTCCGATAACATGAAGATACGCAGTTCCTTTTTGTATCAGTCCTAATGTTCCAGCACGATATTTAGAGTGAAATTTATAAGTGTCATTTTTATATGTAAGATATTTCTTTGCAAGCCACTCTTGTATTAAAGAGAGTTCATCTTGTGAGATGTCTTGAGTACTCACGCCATGCGTGAGTTTAATGAGAAGTGATTTTAGTTTGTGCAATTTACTGGAAGGCCTCTATCGCTTTGTCAAAGCTTGGCATATCAAGATCATAGTTCTCAATAAGTTCTTTTGCTTTGTTAATACTATCTTCTGTTACTACACCATTAATTGGCACTGCAATACGTACTACATTTAATATTTGTGCAGCACGTTTATCTTCATCTTCAGCTTTTTCAGGGTTTTGACAGTTTCTGATAACATCAACAAGTCCCTCTTCAAATTTCCATTGAGCAAAGATAGTAGCACTAACTTCTGGCGTATCTGCACCTACTACTTCTCTCTCTGCAGCTTCAACATCTTGAAGTTCTGCAAGAGCATCACGGAACTCCTCTTGTTTATTGTCAGCTATTACTTGTTGAGCAATTAATACTTTACCAATTTCCACAAGAAAAGCTGCAGGGGAAAGAACACCTAAAAGCTTGTTCTCTTTTCTAAGGCACCATGCAGTCATAAGGGCATGTTGTTTTTTGGAAAGTTCCGAAAACATCTCATTACTGATACCATATGGAGAGAGATCCAGAGTAAAACTTTTTTTAACAATACTTGCAAGTGCAAAACCACGTACTGTACCCATTCCAAAAAGTCCTACTGCCTGACTTATTGCATTGATTTCACGACTAAATCCATAAAGTGGTGAGTTTGCTGCTTTTAAGATATCTGCTGTTAAGAGTGGGTCTTTTTCAAGGATCTTAACCATATCATTAAAAGTAGAATCCGGATCTTGATATACAGCTTCAATCTGCATTGCAGATTCTGGAAGTGGTGGGAGTTGTTTGATTTTTTTAAGTATTTCTTCTGTCATTTTTTGCTCGCTTTAATGTTATAAAATATGTGCATAAGCATCTTATTCTGTTCATAATTATAGTATCAATAGATAAATACTCACTGAATATTTACAAAAAACTGATATTATTTTTCAACAATATAAATACAAAAGAAAAAAAGGAAATAATAGATGGACGCAGAAGCGATATTAACACAGCTTGGATATGCACCAAATGAAGCACTGAAAAAACAGTTACAAGATATACAAGCAAGTACGCCTGGATATGAAAAAATTGAGAAGCATATCTTAGATCTTCATGAACATTTAAAAGTTAATAATGCATATGTCGCACTTTCAAACACAACAAATCATTTAAAGATTAAAGTGGACTCTCCAACTCCAGAGTTGGCTGAAGAAGCACATGAGAAAATTGAACATTTTGCAGATAAATATAAAGTAGATATTGAAAAACTCCCAAACAAAGAGACCTATTATATCTTAGGTTTTCATCACTAAGGGGTACTCTTGCGTGAGCCTATGAGTCTAGAAGGTTATGATGCTTTAACTGAAGAGTTTAAGTATCTTCTAGAGATTGAGAAACCAAAAACTGCACAGGAAAAACTCGTTGCAGCTGCTCTTGGTGATAGAAGTGAGAACGCTGATTATCAAGCTGCAAAGGAGAAACTCCGTTTTATAGATAAACGTCTTTTTTACCTTAATAAAATGATACAAAATGCTCAGGTTATTGATCCATCTTTGCATGACCATAAACGTGTCTCTTTTGGAAGTAGTGTACTTATCGTAGATTTAGATACTGATGAAGAGAAACAGTTGACTATATGTGGTGTTTTAGAAAGTGAACCTGAAAATGGGTTGATCTCAGTACATTCACCTTTAGCAAAAGCAATGCTAGGAAAAGAAGTTGGAGATGACTTTAAGATTAAACTTCCAAATGGTATTAAGGAGTATGAAATTGAGAAAATTGAGTATAAAAATATCTATTCTTTAAAGAAAAATATTCGTACAAAAAGTGATTACGCTTTTCATTAAGCTCTTATTTTAAGTACATATCTACTCTGTTAAAGTCTTCAATATAAGAAGATAATGAAATTTCTTCTTTACTCTCAATCATCTCTTTTGCTGCTAAGAAATGTTCAAGATTATCCAAAAAGAGTTCTGTTAAAATAGGATCGAATTGTTTTGCTTTCTCTTCCTCGAAGAGTTTTAGAATTTTTTTAAGAGGCCATGCTTTTTTGTATACTCTGTCACTTCCAAGTGCATCAAAGACATCTGCAATAGCAGTTATACGACCGTAAATATGGATTTCTTCTCCTTTAAGGCCTCTAGGATAGCCTTTCCCATCCCACCTTTCATGATGCTCATATGCTAAAATAGAAGCGGCTTTTAAGATAGAACGATTGGAGTGTTTAAGCATTTTATAACCTATTTCAGCATGCTCTTTCATAATCTCAAACTCTTGAGGTGTGAATTTTCCAGGTTTGTTAAGAATAGCGTCAGGTATAGCAACCTTCCCGATATCATGCATTGGAGAGGCATTTTTAATAAGAAGAGATTCTTTTAAAGAGAGACCATAAAGTCGTGCAAGTATTAAAGAGTATTCCGCAACACGTTTTATATGATCTCCTGTCTCTTTAGAACGCTCTTCTGCGATTGATCCCATTGTAAACACAATCTCTCTTTGTGTTGCTTCTATCTCATTGTTTAGTGCTTTTAACTCTTTTGTAGCCTCATGAACTTTTTGTTCAATCAGTTTTGCATCAGCTCTCTCTTGTCGTAGTATATCTGTAGCAATATGTATATTGTCATCAATAATTTGTGCTATTTCAGAGATTTCATCCTCTCCTTTTTGTCGCATATGAACAACATCATCTCTTTTTTTAGAGAGCATATCAAAGAAAGACAATATCTCCTCTTTTAGCATTTCAATTTTTGAAAGGATAGATGAGAGAATCAATTTGTTTGTATAAAGTAAAAATATAAAAAGAAGAGTAATAAAGGCAATAGAAAAGCTTTTGACGTAAAAGATATTTTGGTTAAGAGTTTTAATATTTTGTTTGGCTATGGTATCTATTTTATTATTTAAAATTTCAAGCTCTTGTTGAATTCTTTGACTAGCAGATGAAAGTGCCATGATTGCATAGAGCCCATCAGTGCTGTCCTCTTGAACTTCATTTGGTAGAGAAGTTGCAATGACCGTATACCCTTGTAATCTTGTTTTTATTTTTTCTATAATTTTTTGTGCTTGTATATCTTTTTTTAGGTAGTCACTATTTTTAACTTCTCTAAGATTATGTGAGAGTTTTTGGTATATCTTTTGACTATTTTCTTGATAATTTGGACTCTTGTTGATTGCATTATTAATGGTTAAGTAGTCTATCTGATGCAGAAGACTTATGATCGCATTAGAAGCTTGTTGTACTTCTGCTTTTGAATGGTTGTTCTTATCAATAATATCAAAAAAAATATTCGTAATAATATAAAACATTATTGTAGCAAGTATCATACTGACAGCTGAAATAGCTGTTGTAATATTTAGCTTTGTAAAAAGTTTTAAGTTGTTTAAAAAATCTATCATTTGATTAAAAATGTACATTCATTTTAAGATAGTATGATTCTAAAGAATCTACAGTTGATGCAGCTGAATTTGGTATGGTAAGTGTAGAGCTTATTGGTTTACTTTCTCCTACAAACCAGCCACTACGGGTATACTTATAATCAATGTTGATATAACCAAAACGAAGATTTGCATATCTGTTAATAACATACATTAAGTATGCTTCATATGCATCACCTCTTGTCGCGAGTTTATTATAGATATCAAAAGAACCTTGTGTAAGATTGATCCAGTTCTGAGTTCCATGATTATACTCAAGTCCTATTTTGTACTTTTGTTTTTTCCCAAAACCATATCTTCCACCTAGCCATGTTGCATAACCTGTTTTTGTTGAAGTGTCTCCATCTTGGCTTAAGAGTCCAATATGATACTCTTGGCCTGTAGTAGGATTTTTTATGATATAAGATTCTCCATTTGGGTGAGCAACACTGCAACCAAACTGAGCAAACATATCAAGATGAGTATTTTTGAAATTTGTAAACTCAACCATAGCCCCGTATAGGTCTACTGAACCTATATTTGGATTATGATTATTGTTTGTATTTGTATCTAATGGGTTTGCAATAATGTCATACATATGTGAGTAACTTAATTGGATAAACGAACGATCTATGCCTTTAATGGAGGTATCTAAAAAAATACCAATCACATTTGTATCATCAACATCATTATTTGCCGGACCTATAAAAGCATTTGTTGCGTAAGGAGAACTTTCATTATATGCATAACCTTTTGCATACCCAAGTCTGAGTATAGTTTCTGGGATAGATGTCATTTTTGAGAGATCTGCACTTAAAATAATACCGTCAGCTGCTCCATCATAAAGAAGTGCAGAGTAAGTTCCTTTTCTAACAGTATTATCTTTAAATTGATTACTTGGACCGTCTGAACTTGGTTGTCTCCCTATAGTTGCAGTTAGTGGAATATAAGAATCAGGTGTTAAAAACCAGTTTATATAGGCTCTTTCTACATATAATCCGCTATCAGCTGGAACACGTCCTTGCATATTGTCATAGTAGGTAAAGGGGTGAATATTACTACTTCCCCAATATTTATACATAGATAAACGACCATAAAAGTTCATATTTTTTGTTATATCTGCTTTCATATTAAGCATGAGCTTTGTGCTCCAGACATTATTATTTCTAACTGTATGTCCATCTACATATTTTTTATTAAAATTATCAAGATTGGTTTTAAATCCAAGTGAAAAGTGTAATTTGTCACGAAACTGTTTAGCTTCAACTTTTTCAATATAACTATAGTTCTCTTCTGTCTCTTCTTTAAGCTTTGTTGTTTCATTTTTTACTTCTGTAGTTTCACTTTTTAGATGATGTTGTTGAGCTCTGAGTTCTAAAACCTCTTTTTGTAATTTCTCTATCTGTTTACTCATTTCTAAAAGTTTGGCATCAGTTGTAGCATCCGCAAATAGTGAAAATGTTAGTGAAGATGTGATAAAGAGTAGTTTTTTCATTATTATATTCCTGCAATAGTAGGTTGATCAGAATCGATAGCATGATTTACAAGATATTCTTTGAGAATTTCTTGATCTTTTGGTGTAAGGGTGTCTATTTTATAGCGTTTTATCTTTTTCGGAGAATTAAAAACTCTTTCCCATTGAACAATTGCTTTTGAACCTGCAGATAGATGAAGTTTTTTCGCAAGAGCTACTGCATGAGATTCATGTGCTTGAAGAGTTGTTATAAAAAGAAGAGGAAACAAAACAAATAGTTTCAAGACTTCGGCCTGTACATTTAAATTATATATTGTTATTATAGCAACAAAATCTATGGAAAATCTAATCAAATCTGTAGAATCTGTATTATTTGTATTATTTTAATTTTTAAAATGATTTTTACTCATCTTTTGCTATAATCCATTTTTAAAAACCAATTTTTAGGATTCCATTGTGAGCCAACAATTACCAGATATAGATACACAATTAGCAAATCATAAGTTAAGCCAAGAGGATTACACACATATAAAAGAGATTTTAGGACGTGAGCCAAATCTTGTAGAACTTGGAATTTTTTCTGCAATGTGGTCTGAACACTGTTCTTATAAATCTTCAAAGATTCATTTAAAAGGTTTCCCAACATCTGCACCATGGGTTATTCAAGGACCGGGTGAAAATGCCGGTGTTATTGATATTGGTGATGGTATGGCTGCTGTATTTAAGATGGAGTCACATAATCACCCATCTTTCATTGAACCATATCAAGGGGCTGCTACTGGTGTTGGTGGAATTATGCGTGATGTATTTACTATGGGTGCTCGTCCTGTAGCAAATCTTAATGCACTCCGTTTTGGTAATATCTTAAATGATGACAAGACTTCAAAACACCAACGTTATCTTGTTCGTGGTGTAACAGAAGGAATCGGTGGTTATGGTAACTGTATGGGTGTTCCTACTATCGGTGGTGAGACAAGTTTTGATGAGTGTTACAATGGTAATATCCTTGTAAATGCTTTTACACTTGGTCTTGCAAAGAGTGATGAGATCTTTTATGGTAAAGCAGAAGGTATTGGTAATCCTGTTTTATATGTTGGTGCAAAAACAGGACGTGATGGTCTTGGTGGGGCTGTAATGAGTTCAGACTCTTTTACAGAGGAGTCAAAATCACTTCGTCCAACTGTTCAAGTTGGAGATCCATTTACTGAAAAGCTTCTTTTAGAGGCTTGTTTAGAGCTCTTTAAAACTGACCATGTTGTTGGTATTCAAGATATGGGTGCAGCTGGTCTTACATCTTCATCTTTTGAGATGGCGGGACGTTCAGGAAGTGGAATGATTATGCATCTCGATAAAGTTCCTGCCCGTGAAGAGAATATGACACCGTATGACTTTATGCTTTCAGAGTCTCAAGAACGTATGCTTCTTTGTGCAAAAAAAGGAAGTGAAGAGGAGATCATTAAGATCTTTGAAAAATGGGACCTTGATGCTGCAGTAATTGGTGAAGTGACAGATACTGGAAATATGGAACTTTTCTGGCATGGAGAAAAAGTTGCAGAAGTACCGGTTGATCCAGTTTCAGAAGAAGCACCTGAACTAGATCGTCCAATGAAAAGACCACAATACCTTGATCTTATCAAGAATGTAACGATCAATGATTTCCCTAAAGTATCAAATCAAGAAGCATTTGAAAAACTGACTAAGTCAATGGAAGTTGTTGACAAGTCATGGATCTATACACAGTATGACTCAATGGTCCAGACAAATACTGTCAAAAAAGGCGGAGAGCTGGATGCTTCTGTTATTCGTGTAAAAGAGAATGGTAAAGCACTTGCTATGAGTGCTGACTGTAATGTGCGTTACTGTTATATTGATCCTAAAGGTGGTGGAGCAGCTGCAGTTATAGAGTCTGGGCGTAATGTTGCTATGAGTGGAGCTCGTCCTTTAGCTATAACAGACTGTCTTAACTATGGTAATCCTGAAAATCCGGAAGTTATGTGGCAGTTTGGACAAGGATGTCTTGGTATCAAAGAGGCGTGTGCTGAGCTTACTACTCCAGTAATCGGTGGAAATGTTTCTCTGTATAATGAAACAAATGGTGTTTCCGTTTTCCCAACACCTTCTATCGCAACTGTAGGTGTGAATGATGACCAAGAGAATGTTCTGCTTTCTAATTTTCAAGAAGAGGGGAATCATCTCTATCTTGTAGGTGAGAGCAAAAGTGAATTTGGTGGATCACTCTATATGAAAGAGATCTGTGGTGTTGTAGCAGGAACACTTCCTGAGATAGATTATGCAAAAGAGCTTGCTCTTTGGGATCTGGTCATTGAAGCAAATAAAAAGCATCTTTTAGAGTGTGCTAAAGACGCTTCAAGTGGTGGTGTGGCAATCGCACTTGCAAAGATGGCAGCTACAAGCGGACTTGGATGTGATGTAAGTATGAGCATAAATGATGAAAGAGATATCTTTGCAGAGTCTATGAGTCGTGCTATTGTTGAAGTAAAACCTGAAAACGTAGATGCCTTTGAAGCAATGCTAAATGGTCTAGCATGTGAAAAGATCGGTATTATCGGTGGTAACACAATTAAGATCAACAATGTCTCTATGAGTATGGAAGAACTTCAAGACAACTACTTCAATACATTTAAACGTGTAGTAGAACAAGATCTCTAATATAAAAGAAAGAAGTGTTACTTCTTTCTTCTTCTCTCCTAAAAATAATAAATATTTATCTTAACTATAAAAAAAACTAATCTATAATATAACTTTATTTTTATACTTTCTGAGTATAATTGCGCAAACAATTTGAAGGAATGTGACGTGATTAAAAATATATTGGCACTAGTAGGTGCTTTAGTTTTAGTAGTAATGATTGGTGCTTATGCAATGATGGGACCAAAGGTAGCAAAACTTGACAGTGGTGCAATGCCTGCTTTTATGGAGATGTTTGAGAAAGTTCTCAAAGATGGTGATCCAGCAAAAGCAATGATGAAAGAGTACAAGATTGATGAAGATGTTCCTAATGAAGATGTCATTGAGTCAATCAAAGCACTTGCTGAAGAGTATAACATGAGAGTAGTAGGTGACACTAAAATGTTTACTATCCCTGATGCGAAGCCTGATCAAGTGAAATTTGTAGAGAATGTATCACTTTGTAGTCTCTACATTGCAAAAAAATTCTTAAACCACTCAAGATACTTTGGTGGATTCATGCCATGTAGAATTATGCTAGTAGAGTATGGTAATGGAGAGAGATACTTAATTACTATGGATCTTACTTTAGCGATTCATGGTGGATTCCCTCTTGGTAAAGAGATGTTGGAACTTGCAACGAAAGTACAAACAGCAATGGATGAGATTCCAGCGCGCGCAGCAAAAGGTGATTTTTAATCACCTGCTGTAAATCATTCCAAATGATTTTATAAAAAAAACTTATCTTCTTCTTACATAAATCTAATTTTAAATCTCAATTTACTTTTATATTAATAAGTGTATAATCTCACAGAATTTAGATAAAAGGAACTTAAATGAAAAAAAGTTTAATTACAACGATACTTGCAATTGGATTTGCATTTTTTGCAACAGGATGTTCAACTGTACATATGGGTTGGGAAGCTGTTAGTGGTCAACATAAACTAGATGATGGAGCAATGAAAGCATATGATGATATGTTTACATCAGTAGTAGAATATGGAGATCCAGCACGTGCTATGATGAATGAGTATAAAGTTGCAGATGATGTTTCAAATGAGGATGTTATTGAGTCAATCAAAGCATTAGCAGAAGAGTATAATATGAGAATTGTTGGGGATACAAAAATGTTTACAATCCCTGATGCAAAACCAGATGAAGTGAAATTTGTTGAGAATGTATCACTTTGTAGTTTATATATTGCAAAAAAATTCTTAAATCATTCTAGATATTTTGGTGGTTTCATGCCATGTAGAATTATGTTAGTAGAGTATGGAAATGGTGATAGATACTTAATCACTATGGATTTAACGTTAGCTATTCATGGAGGATACCCATTACCACCAGAGATGTTAAAATTAGCAACATCAGTTGATAAAGCTATGAGAGAGATTCCAGAACGTGCTGCTAAAGGTGATTTCTAGAAATTTTCTAGTCTTATCACTTCATAAGCCACCTCTTCATAGGGGTGTGCTCTTTTTAATACTTCTATAGCTTCTTTTATAAGTTTATTACTACATATCATTTCAATTTTATATTCATCAACATATTCAATGTTATTTTTAGTACCTATATAGGGTTTTGCATCATTAATAGGTTTAAATTGCCCTTTACCTAAAGTTTCAAAACAGCAATATTCATAATTATTAAATTTACCAACACCAATTTTAAAAAGAGCTTCTTTTGTCCTCTCTTTTGCTTCAATAGGTACATAATAGTTTAGTTTATACATTATGTAACTCATTAAGATAAGATAGTAGTCCTTTATCTAAAGTATATGCTTTAAAAGCAACTTCATTTATGCTTTTATAAGAAAAACCACCATCATTAAAACAGATGATAGACTCCTCTTTTCCTGATAATAGTCCATCAATTGCATGAGAGACAAATTTGTATGCCATTAGTCTATCATAAACACTTGGATTTCCACCTCGTTGTATATGTCCTAAGACAGTTACACGAGATTCTATTCCTATCTTCTCTTGAAACCATCTTGCAATCTCTTGAGAGTCTTGTTCAATGCCTTCTGAGATAACAGCTATGAAGTAGTTTCTTCCATTTTTTATTTGATTTTTGAAGTTTTCTTCATAATTTTGTAAATTGCAAGTGATCTCTGGAATTAAGCAGAGTTCAGCACCAGAAGTAAGTGCAGAGACAAGTGCAAGATAACCACAATCTCTTCCCATTGTTTCAATAACAAAAGCACGTCCAAATGAAGAAGCTGTATCTCGAATGGAATCTATTGCACTTCTAATGACATTGAGTGCTGTATCAACACCAAGGCAATAAGAGGTACCTGCTATATCATTGTCAATTGTTGATGGAATACCACAAAATTTTACACCATGCTCCTTATAAAATATATCAAGACCACGGAAAGAACCATCACCGCCAAGGACTATAAGCATATTGATATCTAGTGTATCTAAATTCTTTTTTGCTTGAGCACGAAATTTTTTTTGCATAAAACGTTTAGAACGCGAGGAAAATATCTTTGTTCCTCCTTTATTGATAATACCTGAGACATCACTATATGAGACTCTTTTTATTTTATTGTCAATTAAGCCTTCATATCCATTATATACAAAGTAGGGTACTAGAGAATTTTGTAAGGCATATTCTACAAAATGTTTGAGTGCCGGATTCATTCCTGAGACATCACCACCAGAACAGAGAATTGCTATATTTTTCATTATCTCTCCAAAAGAGTTTCTTTAAGTTTACCATCTTCTAAACTCTATTTAGCTAAAATGGCGACAATATTTTAAAGTAAGGCTTGAGATGAAAAAAAGAGCATTAGTCAGTGTTAGTGACAAAACAGGTGTGGTTGATTTTTGTA
>Ga0256843_1002392_pt1 | contig 13738 bp, 8 predicted proteins | sample AlvinellametaG_FD_191572 | JGI IMG/M metagenome (GOLD analysis project Ga0256843, IMG submission 191572) | Pompeii worm associated microbial communities from hydrothermal vent at the East Pacific Rise, Pacific Ocean - Alvinella | ecosystem: Host-associated > Annelida > Integument > Unclassified ... | reverse complement strand
GCAGGATCTTCGGATCGGTCTTCAGCTTGACCTTTTTCGATTTGTTCGGGTACTCGATCTGCGAGAGGATATGGCGGATGCAGTTGAGGCGTGCCGTTTTCTTGTCGTCGGACCGGATGATCGTCCAGGGGGCGTGATCGGTGTGCGACGCCAGCAGCATCGAGTATTTGGCGATGGTGTACTTGTCCCACATCTGCTGAGATTTTTCGTCGACCGGGGAGAGTTTGTACTGTTTGAGCGGGTCGATCTTGCGTTCGCGGAAGCGTTTGGCCTGCTCTTTTTTCGAAACCGAGAAGTAGAACTTGAACATGATGGTTCCGGAGTTGACGAGCATCCGTTCGAATTCCGGCACTTCGTGCAGGAACTCCTTGTGCTCCTCCTGCGTACAGAACCCCATCACCGGTTCGACGCCCGCACGGTTGTACCAGCTGCGGTCGAAGAGGACGATCTCGCCGGCGCTCGGCAGGTGGGCGGCGTAGCGCTGGAAATACCACTGCGTCTTTTCGATGTCCGAAGGCTTGTCGAGGGCGACGACCCGCGCGCCCCGGGGATTGAGGTGTTCGGTGACGCGCTTGATCGTCCCGCCTTTTCCGGCGGCGTCGCGCCCTTCGAAGATCAGCAGCAGTTTCAGGCCCCGGTCCTTGACGTAGTTCTGGAGTTTCAGCAGCTCGATCTGCAGTTCGCGCAGCTGCTCTTCGTAGATCAGTACCTCTTCCTTTACCCAGACCGGTACCCGTTTCTTTTTGCTTTTGGCGTATTTGCGGCGCTCTTTTTCGAAGCGTTTGAGCAGTTCCTTGTCTTTGCGCCGTTCGTCGTGGATGTTCTTTTTCAGTTTCGTCCCGTTGTCGAGATCGGTTTCGATAATATCGCGTTTGGTGCCCATGTCGCTCCTTTAATATGGTTCTTCAACCATTATAGGAGCGTTGGAATTAAACTACAATGAAGGGATGCTGTTTTGCAGCAGCCCTTCTAGCGTGCGCGGGTCGTGCGTCTGCGCGAAACAGCTCTGTGCGCCGCAGAGCATGTAGCCTTCGCTCTCCCCGTCGGATTTGCGGTGCACGAAAGGGTAGGCGAGGCGGTCGAGGGTCTGCGAAGCTTCTCGCAGCTTCGCTTCGTCCGCCTTGACGACGCGGTCTTCGTAGAGCCAGCGCACGCTCTGGTTGAAAAGATACGGGAAGTAGATCGGGGTTTTCGCCAGTTTGGCGGAGTGGTATTCCAGCGTCCGGAAGGCGAAAGCACGGTATTTTTCTTCGATCAGGATGCCGAGGCTCAGCAGCAGGTCGACCATGACGCCGACGGAACCGGGATAGGAACTGTCGGTCGCTTCGGCGCCGGTGGTGAACTCGCCGCGGCTGAAATACCAGCGGCCGTCGTCGTAGAAGCGCTCCAGCGCTTCGTTCGCCAGACGCTGCGCCAGAAGAAGCCAGTGCTCTTCGAGGGTGTGTTCGTAGGCCTTGACGAGGGCCGTGCCGAGCCAGGCGAAGTCTTCGAGAAAGGCTTCGATTTTCGGGGCGGTATGGATCAGCGCCGTATGATAGAGTCTGCCGTCGGGCATCAGAAACTTCAGCAGCGCTTCGAGCGATTCGACGGCGCGTTCGGCGTAAACCGCGTCGCTTTTGCCCAGCTCGAAAAGCCCCCGGATCACCATGGCGTTCCACGAGGTCTGGATTTTGCGGTCGATAAAGGGGTATTCGCGCTGTCGGCGAAGGCCGCGCAGCGCTTCGCGCACCCGGTCGAACCATTCGGGGCGTTCCGCCGGTTCCGCAAGCCACACGATGTTTTTGCCTTCGAAGTTTCCTTCGGGAGTGATGTGCAGCTCTTCGAGGATTTTCCGCGATTCCATGCGGTCGAATCCCGCCGCTTCGACCGCCCGGACCGCTTCGGCGTAACTGTAGACGAAATAGGTCCCTTCGTGTCCTTCACTGTCGGCATCGCCGGCGGAGTAGAACAGGCCGTCGTTGGACATCTTTTTCAGCAGAAAATCCGCCGTCTCTGCGGCGGTGCGGATGTAGGAGGGGTTGTCCAGCATCCGTCCGGCGCGGGCGTAGAGTTCGCACAGCAGTCCGTTGTCGTAGGCCATTTTTTCGAAATGCGGCACCAACCACATCCCGTCGACGCTGTAGCGGCAGAATCCGCCGTCGATGAGGTCGTACATCCCGCCGCGGTGCATGGTCGAAAGCGTTTTTTCGAGCATTTTCTTCGCCGTGCCGTCCGCGCGCAGCAGTGTCAGGTCGAGCAGGGCGTTGAGGGTGGAAACATGGGGAAATTTCGGCGCTTTCGAAAAACCGCCGTCATGCGGGTCGAAATTGTGTTCCGCCTGTTTGACGAAGACCGAAAAAAGCGCAGGCGTCAGTTTCGTCGCTTCTTTGGGGCGGTCGGCGGGTTTGAGATAGCGCTGGATTTCGTCGGCGTTCTGAAAGAGTTTTTCGTCGTTCTCCTCCACTTTTTTCGCGATGATGGCGATGAGTTCCATGAAGCCCAGCATCTGATCGTGTGAATAGGGAGGGATATAGGTCCCGGCGAAGAAGGGCTTGTTGTCGGGGGTGCAGAAGATCGAAGTCGGCCAGCCGCCGGGACGGCGGTTGAGCAGCATGTGCACTTCCTGATAGTATTTGTCGACGTCCGGCCGTTCCTCCCGGTCGACCTTGACGCTGATGAAATGCGCGTTCAGGAAAGCGGCGATCTCCTTGTTTTCGAAAACTTCGTGTTCCATGACATGGCACCAGTGGCAGCTGGAATAGCCGATGGAAATAAAGATGGCCTTATGCTCTTTTTTCGCGGTCTCGAACGCTTCGTCGCACCAGGGCCACCAGTCGACGGGATTGTTTTTGTGCTGTTGCAGGTAGGGGGAGCTTTCCTCGGCGAGACGGTTGTTCATGGCGCTGTCCTTCGATGGTGTATCCGGTTGACGACCGGTTTATCTGTATTAGACAGAGTAGGGAATCCTCTCTGACAGGAGCCTTAAGGAATCGGTTTATTATTCTTTGGTGTTATTTACTGTATAATCATTCTATGACAGAATGAGCATGACTGTCGAATATCAAATTTTATTTATTTAAAGGATAGACGATGAAACGATTGGGTATTTTGGGAATCCTTCCTTTCTTGCTTCCGGCCGCCGTTTCGGGACTGACGATCAAAGAAGCTCTGCGCAACGTGGTGGAGACCAATCCCGAAATCCGGCAGCGGATCGAGCATTACCGCAGTGTCGAGAAAGACAAGACGATCGCGTTCGCCGATTATCTGCCGGTGGTCGATGTCCAGGGCGGTATCGGTTACAAGCGCTATGACGGAACGATCAGCGGGGCGGAGTCGCCCGACGACTGGAAACATACGGAGGCCTTTATCCGGGCGCGCGAGAATCTTTTCCGCGGTTTCGGAACGCAAAACGACGTCGAGCAGCAGGAAGCGCGCCTGGTGTCGGCCGAATACTACCTGATGGAAAAGGTGAGCCAGCTGGGGCTGACGCTGATCGAGGACTACCTGAAAGTGCTGAAAGAGAAGCGTCTGCTGGCGCTTGCGAAGGAAAATCTCGAAACGCACCGGCGTTATTACGAGATGATCAAGGAACGCACCGAATCGGGGGCGGGGACGAAAGCGGATTTCGAGCAGATCTCGGGCCGTCTCGCCCTGGCCGAATCCAATGTCAAAGTGGCGCAGAACAATTTTGAAGACGCCGTGACGAATTTCCGTCAGGTGTACGGCGAAACGGTCGATCCGGATACGATGATGGACGGGGAGATCGACGCCAGCCTGATTCCGGGAACGCTGGAGGAAGCGGACAAACTGGCACAGGTCCGGTACCCGACGCTGAAGGCTTCGCGCAAAAATGTCGAGGCGATGCAGGCGGCCTACCGCCAGGCGAAACAGAACTACTATCCGTGGGTCGATCTGGAAGTGAAACAGACCTATGCCAACGACGACGCGACGGGCCGCCTCGCGGGCAGAGGACTGGCCGGAGAGTCGAACGAACTCTCCGTCATGCTGATCGCGTCATGGAACCTCTACAACGGCGGGGCGGATGTCGCCGGTCGTGAGAAAGCGGCGGCACAGATGTTTCAGGAATCCGAAAAAATGCTGGAGAACAAGCGCCGGGTTTCCGAACGTCTCCGCCTCTCCTGGGCGGCAAAAGAGCGCATTGCCCAGCAGCTGGAATATCTCGAACAGCACCGGGATTTCACGAAAAAGACGCTTGAAGCCTACAACGAGGAGTTTCGTCTCGGGCGCCGGACGCTGCTGGACGTCCTCGATGTCGAGAACGAGTTCTATACGTCCCGGAAGGCATACGTTTCCGCACTGTATGACGAAGAGTTCGCGAAATACCGCGTGATCGAAAACGTCGGCAACCTTCCGCTGATGATCTCCGTCAGTGCGGATGACGTCCTGAAACTCGAACGCAACGCGCTGGTAACCGACGAGAACAACGCGACGAAACAGTGACGGCGGCCCTGCGGCCGTGATGGCGGATAAATGGTGTCTGGAAAAGGAGCCCTGAAAGGGCGGATTGCTCTGGTGCTTCTGCTCGCGGCGGGAGCGGCGGTGTGGGGGGCGCAGCATTTCACTCTTTCGAAAGAGCGGCGTGAAACCATCCGGAAAAAGTACGGCTATTTCGCCGTGCAGAGGATCGAAGCGGCGGTACGGCTGATGAACCGGATCGTCTCGCTGGACGAGCACGGGAAGCTGGTGGCGGTCAACGATTTCGTGAACCGGGTGCGGTTCGTTTCCGACCGCGAGGCCTGGGGACAGCAGGATTACTGGGCGCGTCCGGTCGAGTTTCTCGGACGGGACGAAGGAGACTGTGAAGACTTTGTCATTACCAAGTACTTCATGCTGCGCAGGGTCGGTGTGGCGGAAGAGAAGCTCTATTTTACCTATGTGAAAGCGCTGAAATACAATCAGGCGCATATGGTGCTGACCTATTACGAGACGCCGGAATCGGTTCCTCTGGTGCTTGACAATCTCAATTTCAGGGTTCTGCCGGCCACCGAGCGCAAGGATCTGGCCTATGTTTACAGTTTCAACGCGAAAGCGCTCTACCTCAACCGGCAGGAGGGGCTGGGGGAAGTGGTCCCCGGCGGGGAAGACCGAAACAGAAAGTGGGCCGGCTTTCTGAAACGTATCGAGAAGGATCTGTTATGACACTTTTCCGGCAGATAGCCGTGATCATGTCCGTGCTGGTGGTGATACTGCTGGCGATCACGATGGCCAGCAATTACCGTACCACAGGCAGTTTTATCCGCGATCAGCTTTACAGCAACGCCAGAAACACGGCTTCGTCGCTGGGGCTGGCGATCGGCAAAAGCGGCGCCGACCGGGCGATGATCGAAACGATGATCAATGCGGTTTTCGACAGCGGTTATTATGAGCGGATCGCCTATACCGACCTGAAGGGAAACGTCATCTATGAGCGGAAGGCGCCCCTGAAGATCAAAGACGTTCCGGAATGGTTCGTCAAACGGGTGCATCTGCGTTCGACCGAGGCGTCGGTACCGGTGAGCCGGAACTGGAGGATGATCGGAAAACTGAAGATCCGCGGCCATCGGGGGCACGCCTACGAACAGTTGTGGACGGCGTTTACGGAAGTGGTCGCCGCATTTTTCGTTTTGAGCCTGCTGGCGCTCGCGACGATCTATTTTCTGCTGAAAATCGTATTGCGTTCGCTCCGGAAAGTACGCGAGCAGGCCGAAGCGGTGGTCGGCAACCGTTTCGTCGTCCAGGAAAGCATACCGCGTACCCGGGAATTCGGCGAAGTGGTCAGGGCGATGAACGCTCTGGTGGTAAAAGTCAAGGAGATCTATCGCCGCGAAGCCGAAGCGATGGCGCGTTACAACGAGCTGCGCTACAAGGACGCGGAAACCGGCTTTTTCAACCGGAATTATTTCAGAGTCAGGCTGGGCGCTTTTCTCCAGTCCCACGACCGGTATGCCGAAGGGTATCTGATGGCGTTGCAGATCCGGGGCTATGACGAGCGCCATAAGACGGAAGGGGCGAACGCGGTGCATGCGCTGGTTTTGCGGTTGCGGGACCTTCTTCTGGAGCGGACGCAGACGCTGCACGATGCGGTTCTCTGCCGCACGCGTGAAAGCGACTTCGTGATCGTACTGCCGTCGACGGGAGAGGACGCGATGCGCAGGGATGCCGAAGCCGTCGCCGGGGCGTGTGCGGAAAACGGCCTGCCGGTGACGACCGCTGTCATTCCCTATCACGAGGGGGAGACGCTTTCGGAAGTGCTGTCGGAAATGGACAACGCTCTGATGATGGCGGCGGCAGAGGAGTCCCCGGCGGTTTTCCATTACCGGAAGGAAGTGGTCGGGATGCCGTCGCTGGGACATGACGCATGGCTTTCGAAACTGCATGAAGCCCTGCAAAAGGATGCGTTCATCCCGATGCTGCAGCCGGTGAAAAACGAGAGAGGGGCGGTGCTTCACGAAGAGGTGCTGCTGCGGCTGGAGCTCGACGGCGAGATGTATAACGCGGGGCGGTTCATTCCGATCGTCGCGGGCGTCGGTATGCTGGCCGAACTCGACCGTTACGTCGTTTCGAAACTCGAAAGGCTGGGAAGAGAACAAAAACGTCTGGCGGTGAACGTCACGTACGAATTCGTTTCGCATTCGTCCGCTTTTTTCTGGCTCGACACGCTCGGAGCGAAATGGGACGAAGCGGGCATGCGGGTGTCGTTCGAAATGTCCAACGGTGCCGTTGCCCGGGATGCCGAAGCGGCGGAAGCGTTTGCGGCACACGTCCGCGAACGCGGCTGGCGGTTCGGCATCGATCATTTTACGGTCGGCAGCTACGATTTGCATCTGTTGCAGAAACTGCGGCCCGACTATCTCAAGATCGATGCGGCCTATCTTTCGGCCCTGATCGGGAACGAGGAAGAGCAGGGGCGCAGATCCGCACTCTTTACGATTACGTCCCTGCTCGACATCCGTCTGGTCGCCACCGGAGTGGATGCGGATACGACGGCGCGCAGGCTTTACGCGAACGGGGTGGAATGGCTGCAGGGATTTTATGTCGCGCAACCGCGGCGGGGGAGGATGGGATGACACACGATCCGTTTGAAAACGCGACATTGCTCAATGCGCTGATGGCGATGTCGGAACTTTATCACAACGAAGTGACGAAAGAGTACGTGCTCGCGGGGCTGCCGGTGGATCCCGAAAATCCCAGGCTGTACGATCCCGATCCCAAAAAGGCGCGGTCGCTTTTTACCCGTGCGGCGGAAAGGGCCGGTTTCGAAAGCACGCTCGAAAAGAAACCGTTGCGGAAAATCGCGAGGGAACTGCTGCCGTGCATTCTGCTGCTCGAAGGCGACCGGGCCTGCGTCCTGCTCGATTTCGACAGCGGGATGGAGTATGCGCAGATCCTCATTCCCGGGTCGGTGACGCAGGAGGGATGGGTTCCGCTCGACGAACTGGAAAAGATGTATACGGGCCGTCTGTTCCTGATGAAAAAGAAACTCAATTTCGATGTCGAGGCGAAACTCGAAGAGATGCGCAGGGAAACGGAGTCGAAACACTGGTTCTGGAGTACGCTGGCGCGGACGAGAAAGATCTATATCGATATCGTGGTAGGGTCGTTTCTGATCAACCTCTTCGTTCTGGCGCTGCCGCTGTATCTGCGCAACGTCTACGACCGGGTGATCCCGAACACGGCCCTCGATACCCTGTGGGTGCTGACGTACGGTGTCGTCGCGATTTTCGTGCTCGAAGCGCTCTTGAAGTTTCTGCGAAGCTATTTCATGGAGATTGCCGCCAAAAAAAGCGATATCGTCATGTCGTCGCTGATTTTCGAAAAAGTGCTGGACATGAAGCTTTCGGAACAGACGGAATCGCTCGGAAAATTTACCAACGATCTCAAGCAGTACGAAAATATCCGGAATTTTCTGACATCGACGGTCATCACGACGCTCGTGGATATGCCTTTCGCGCTGCTGTTCCTGTTCGTGGTTCACTGGGTGGCGGGGGATATCGTGTTCATTCCGGTCGTCACGATCGGTCTGGTGATCCTCTATGCCGTCGTGATGAAAGACACGATCCGCAAAAGCATCCGGGAATCCAACCGTGCCGCGGCGACGAAAAACGCGATTTTGTACGAAAGTCTCAATGCCCTCGAAACGGTCAAGGCGTTCAATTACAACAATGTCATGCAGTGGAAACTCGAAGAAGCGACCGGGGATATCGCCCAGAAAGGCCTGAAGTCGAGAGTGCTCAACGGTTCGATTTCGACCGTTACGGCTCTGCTGGTGCGCATTCAGACGATTGCGGTGATTGTGGCGAGTGTCTACATGATCCACCGGGGCGAGCTGACGACGGGGGGACTCCTGGTCGCGTATATCCTTTCGTCCCGCGCGGTTTCGCCGGTCGGAAGGCTTGTGTCGCTGATTCTTCAGTACAACAAGGCCAAGGCGGGCTTTCAGGCGATCGACAGGCTGATGAAGATGCCGGTCGAACACCCGGAGGAGAAGGCGTTCGTCAGCGCGAAAAACATCGAGGGGCGTATCGAGTTCATGGACGTCGATTTCGCCTATCCGGACGCCTATCAGAATGCGTTGCGTCATATTTCCTTCAGGGTGGAACCGGGAGAACACGTGGCCATCATGGGTGAGATGGGATCGGGGAAAACGACGATTCTGAATCTGCTGATGGGGTTCTACGCTCCGAAACAGGGTCTGATCCTGATCGACGATGTCGAGATCGACCAGTATGCCCCGGCGGAGCTCCGGAGGCAGATCGCCTATGTGCCGCAGGAAGTGGTTCTGATTCAGGGAACGATCAAGGAAAACATCGCCCTGAAACATCCGGGAATCGATTCGCATAAAATCGTCGAGGCGGCGAAGATCAGCGGGGCGATCCACTACATCAACCGCAACCCGGACGGTTTCAGTATGAAGATCAAGGAACGGGGGCAGAACATTTCGGGAGGACAGCGGCAGAGCATCGGCATCGCCCGGGCTTTCCTGGAAGATTTCACCATCGCGCTGATGGACGAACCGACCTCCCATCTCGACGACGAAAGCGAAGCGGTCGCTATCGAGGGAATCCGGAAAAAGATCAAAGGCAAAACGGCCATCATCGTGACACACAAGAACTCGCTGCTGCAACTGGTGGACCGGATCATCTGGATGAAAAACGGCAGGATCGTCCATGACGGGCCCAAGGAGGAAGTCCTGGCGGCTCTGCGGGGAGAAAGGAGCGGGAAATGATCGAAGAACTTCTTCCGGAACCGCCGAAAAAGGACGGAAGCGGCAAAGACCGGCGAAACCACCGGATCAACGAAAAGGAGCTGCATTATCTCAACAGCCGCAGCGCCGCGGTGCTGGAAACGACGGCGCTGCGTTCGAGGCTGTTTCTCTGGATCATGGTTCTGACGGTGGCGGTGGTGATCGTGTGGATGGACCACACCATGGTCGACGAGGTCGTCAAAGGCAGCGGAAAGATCGTGCCCTCCGATCGCATCAAAAGCATTCAGAACCTCGAGGGCGGGATCGTCAAGGAGATACTGGTCAAAGAGGGAGACAGTGTCAAAAAAGGGCAGCCTCTGTTGAAGATGCAGGACCTTTTTTTCAACTCGACTTATGAAAAAAACGAGCTCAGGTACGAGGAATTGTACGCCAAAGCGTTGAGGCTGCGTGCGGAAGCCTATTCGAAACCGTTCAGGAAGCCGAAAAAAATGAGTGAAAACCTCAGGAACGAGGTGGAAAAAGAATACAGCCTTTATCAGAGCAATCTGCAGCAGCTCGACAAAAGTCTGGAAGTGATCCAGGCGCAGATTTTCCAGCATGAACAGGAACTGAAGGAAGCGAAAGAGCATTACCGGGAACTCAGGGAAGAGATGAAGCTGGTTCAGAAACAGATCGACATCAATGCGCCGCTGGTCGAAAAAAAGATCGTGTCCGAAGTCGATTTTATCAAACTCAAACGGGAAAAGAACCGTGTTCAGCAGGATCTGACGCAGACCCGTCATAAAATAGAAACGGCCAAAGCGGTGATCGAAGAAGCGAAAAGCAAGCTGGACGAGGCGATGCTCGCTTTTGAAAACAAAGCCAAAGAGGAGCTGAACAGTATCGAGGCGGAGATGTTGCGCATCAAGGCCTCGCAGGCGGCGCTCAAAGATCAGGTAAGTCGTACTCTGGTGCGTTCTCCGGTGGACGGCATCGTCAAAAAACTTTATGTGAATACGGTCGGGGGTGTCGTCCGGCCCGGGATGAAGATGATGGATATTCTTCCGACGGGGGATTCGCTGCTCGTCGAGGTGAAAATCCATCCCCGGGACATCGCGTTCATCTATCCGGATCAGCGTGCGGTGATCAAGGTCACGGCCTACGATTTCGCTATCTACGGCGGGCTGGTCGGGAAGGTGGTCAGAATCAGTCCCGATTCCATCACCGGACGAGACGGGAAGACTTACTATCAGGTATGGATCGAAACCGAGAAGAACTATCTCGGAACGAAGAAAGCTCCGTTGAAACTGATCCCGGGGATGGTGGTGCATGCCGATATCGTGACCGGTAAGAAAAGCATTCTGGACTATATCCTCAAACCGTTGCTCAGAACAAAAGAAAATGCATTCAAGGAACGATGATGAAACAGACAATCTATATTTTTTCGAAGAAAAAGTCGGTGCTCAATTACTGGGAATCGAGTATCGACTCCCGATACGGCGTGGAGCGGTTTGACAGGCTGGCGGCGTTTTACGACGCTTTGGAAAGGCGGATGCCGGATGCCGTTTTTTTCGATTATGACGGCGAGACCGAAGCGCTTCTGGAGCTTCTGGCATATCTCGGGGATCGTGAGGATGCACCGGCAATTATGGCATTCAACAGCCGGCCGCTTTTTTCGGACGGAGTGAAACTGCTGAGAAACGGTGCAAAAGCCTTTATGAACAGTTATGCCGCGCCGCAGAACATCAATCAGGCGATCGAAGCGGTTCTCGGAGGCAATATCTGGCTGTATCCGGAGTTTGTTCAGATGATGATCAAGCAGTCGGTATTGTCCGAGGCGAAACGGGCCGGTATCGTACAGCGTCTGTCGGCCAGGGAACGCGAGATCGCACAGATGGTCGCCATGGGAATGAGCAACAAAGAGATCGCCCGCAGTGCGGATATCACCGAGCAGACCGTCAAAAGCCATTTGAAAGCGATCTATGAAAAAGTGGGGGTCACTACACGGCTGGAACTGGCTATTTTGATGAATCGGGAGGGCGAATCACACGAAAGTAGTATTGCCTGATACGGTTTGAAAACATTAGAATACAGACAGAATAGAAAAATTTCTTGACAAAGGATCGAAGATGGCATCGGTAATCGGATATGTAAAAGCGACGGAAGGGACGGTCAAGGTAGTAGGGACCGACGGTGTGGAAAAAATCCTGATAACGGGAGAACCCGTTTTTGAAAACGATGTGATCGTCACCGGCCCGGAAGGCGGAATCGTGCTCGAACTCGACAACGGGCATACGATCGAAGTCGGGTCGAATGAACAGGTTTCGCTTGACAGCAGCGTCACTTCGGAGACGGCGGTGAACGATGTGGTGGTGGGCGATGTTTCCGCCTTGCAGGCAGCATTGCTCAAAGGCGATGAACTCGATGCCACCGCGGCCGGTCAGGGCGGCAAGGCGGAGGGCAGCCTGCACGAGGGTGCCGTTTATGACGAAAGAACAGATGATCGGGGAAGTGTTTCCGCCGATCAGACAGCTGACCATCCGGAGAGGTCGTTTCAGACAGGTGATATCCCGGTGCAGGAAGGAGCAGGGATAGCCGGAGCACGGGCGGAAGGTGACACAGATACCGATACGGATACAGATACCGACACAGACACAGATACTGATACCGACACAGACACTGATACGGATACAGACACGGATACAGATACCGATACGGATACAGACACAGATACCGATACCGACACTGATACGGATACAGACACAGATACCGATACTGACACGGATACGGATACAGACACGGATACCGACACAGATACTGACACCGACACAGACACAGATACGGATACGGACACTGACACGGATACAGACACGGACACCGACACAGATACTGACACCGACACAGACACGGATACAGACACGGACACCGACACAGATACTGACACCGACACAGACACAGATACGGATACGGACACTGACACGGATACAGACACGGATACCGACACAGATACTGACACCGACACAGACACAGATACGGATACGGACACTGACACGGATACAGACACGGATACCGACACAGATACTGACACCGACACAGACACAGATACGGATACAGACACAGATACCGATACTGACACGGATACGGACACTGACACGGATACAGACACAGATACTGATACGGATACAGACACTGATACAGACACGGATACAGACACGGACACAGATACCGACACCGACACTGATACGGATACGGACACCGATACGGATACAGACACAGATACCGACACGGATACCGACACGGACACCGACACCGACACCGATACCGATACAGACACAGATACCGATACAGACACAGATACGGATACTGACACGGATACTGACTCCGATTCGGACAGCGACAGCGACTCGGATTCCGACTCCGACAGTGATTCCGATTCGGATTCGGACAGTGACAGCGACTCGGACAGCGATTCCGACAGTGATTCCGATTCGGACAGTGATTCCGACAGCGACAGCGATTCGGATTCCGACTCCGACAGCGATTCGGATTCGGACAGTGACAGCGATTCCGACAGCGACTCCGATTCGGACAGTGATTCCGACAGCGACTCCGACTCGGACAGTGATTCGGATTCCGACTCCGACAGTGATTCAGACTCGGACAGTGATTCGGATTCCGACTCCGACAGTGATTCAGACTCGGATTCGGACAGTGACAGCGATTCCGATAGCGACTCCGATTCGGACAGTGATTCCGACAGCGACAGCGATTCGGATTCCGACTCCGATAGTGATTCCGATTCGGATTCGGACAGTGACAGCGATTCCGACAGCGACTCCGATTCGGACAGTGATTCCGACAGCGACAGCGATTCGGATTCCGACTCCGACAGTGATTCGGATTCGGACAGTGACAGCGATTCCGACAGCGACTCCGACAGCGACTCCGATTCGGACAGTGATTCCGACAGTGACAGTGATTCGGATACCGATAATGATGCGGACGATGACAATGACGGGGATGACGATTGCGACTGCGAATGTGAATTCGACTGCGGCGACACCGGTATGTCGCAGGGCGGCGATCCGTTCAGCGATTTTGACTTTGGAGGGGACCCTGACCCTGACTGCGGCGTGTAGGAGGGGCGCCGCCGGCCTCAAAAAAATCAACGTTTCAAAGGGCATGAATGGAAGGCGCCGTCTTTTATTACGGAGAATTTGCAGAGGAAAAAAAGCTTTTAGCCGCGATCAGGGAGTTTCTGTGCACAGAGCGTGAGAGGATCGAGATAGAAGATGATGCTTTTTCCTTTCCATTCGACCCTGAAATAGGGCAGGTCTACATCACTCTCTTCGAGCGTGGGTTCAGGCCTATCCGGTGGGGATCGAAGGGAAAAACCCTTCAGGAAAGTGTTGAAAATGCCGCGCGCGGGTTGAAGCGGCATGTTCGGTTCGACTGGTTCAATGTCGACCGGCCGGAACACTGCCGTATTCTTTTCGAGATCGTCACGGAATCCTACCCCTGCAATATCCGCAATATGACGATCCTGCGTTTCGGGAAGGACCGTTTCGAACCTGG
>Ga0256843_1002390_pt1 | contig 13740 bp, 13 predicted proteins | sample AlvinellametaG_FD_191572 | JGI IMG/M metagenome (GOLD analysis project Ga0256843, IMG submission 191572) | Pompeii worm associated microbial communities from hydrothermal vent at the East Pacific Rise, Pacific Ocean - Alvinella | ecosystem: Host-associated > Annelida > Integument > Unclassified ... | reverse complement strand
CGTAGTTTAGCTGGTTAGAATGCCGGCCTGTCACGCCGGAGGTCGCGGGTTCGAGTCCCGTCGGCTCCGCCATTAAATTTTACTGTAACCAGTGTCTGTCACCGCTTATAAATATCTCTGTCACCCAACTTCATAAAGTAAAATTTTTTTGCTATTAAAAACTTTTCAAAAAACTACTTACAATCTGTAAATCTCATTACTACTGAGTTTTTACTTCCTAGGTAAATAAATTCAATCATATATCCGTTTTGTAGTGATTTTCTTATCTCTTTTTTTGAACATAAATCTTTTTTTGCATTTTCAAATGTTGGTTTTATTTTTTCTAGGTTTATTGTTTTTAAAGTTTGAACGTATGTAAGAATTTTATTTGCCTTGTCTTCAAAAGTAACAAAACTTGTATTTGCATTTGATTTTATAGGTGATACTAAATAGATGTTTTGAGCTAGTGCTAATGTCGCACAAAATAGTAGTATTTTTTTCATAATTTGCCTTTTTGAATCATTATAGCATATTTGATATAATTAATAAAAAAGGAAAGCTATGAGAAAAGTTTTATTTGCTTTTATTATAGGTACTTTATTTGTTTTTACAGGATGTACACAAATGTATAATTCAAACGAAGTTGCACTAAGTGATGTTAATACCGAGCTTTCTTTTGAAACAGGAGTTGTTACCGATACTAAAAATGTTGTAATTAAAGATAACGGAAGTGGTGCGTTAATTGGTGGGTATGCGGGTACTGTTCTTGGAAGTTTAATGGGAAATGGTAAAGGAAATATTTTATCTACCCTTATAGGCGGACTTACTGGAGCGTTTGTTGGATATGAAGCTGATAAAGCAAATGCACAGGAGCTGTTTATAAAACTAGATAACGGAAGAAATATTGTAGCGGTTGTAAAAGGTGTTGATATAAAACCAGGAGATAGGGTAAGGATAATAAAAAGAGGAAGTAAAATAGTAAGAGTTGAGAGAATATGATTTTAAAAGTATTTACTACAAAAAGGGAAATTAGGGATTATTTAAAAAATGTCTCTAATTCTCTCCTTCCAAAAATAACTACAATTGGAGAATTTTTCCAAAAGGCAATTGTTGTTGATAATGCTAAGTTTATAGATGAAGATTTAAGAAAAATTTATTTATATGAAGCTATTTTGGATATTGATATAGAAAAACTAGGTCTAAATAAAAACTTTTTAGATTTTTTTAAAAATAGTGATTTGATTTTTGGATTTTTAAATGAAGTCTATTTAGAAAGAGTAAACTTAGATGAGGTTGATTTAGCCGATACATACCTTGAATTTAGCGAACATATTGCTTTGCTTAAAGAAATATATGAAAAATATAAAGAGATTTTAGAAAAAAATTCATTGGTGGATAAAATCACTATTGATGATTTTAGGATTAATAAGGGATTTTTTGAAAACATATCAAAAATAGAACTTGAAGTAGTTGGGTATTTAACTAAGTTTGAAAGAGAAATACTAGATAAGATTGAAGTGCCAATTGAAGTTAGTTTTAATGTGACAAAATACAATAAGCCTCTTATTAATAAAATGTTTGGGGATTTTAAAGAGGGAGAATATGCAATTGATTATAAAACAAAAAAAGTATTAAGCTACAAACCAATAACAACTGAAATTAATATAGATGTATCGCATTTTTCAAAAAGAATAGATCAGGTTAATTTTGTATTTGGGGCAATAGAAGAGTTAGTAAGTGATGGGATTGAACCTCATAAGATTGCCGTAATTTTGCCAGATGAGAGTTTTAGTGAATATTTAAAGCTATTTAACAATAAAGTAAAAAACTTAAATTTTGCAATGGGTGAGAGCTTTTGCGAATCTCAAATATATAAAAAGCTAAAAGCAATTTATGATTATTATGTATTAAACGATGAAATATCAAAAATAAAAGTAAAAGATTATATTCAAGAGTTTGAAAATAGTGATATTTTAGAGTTTGTTCAAAATAATATTAACGAAAAAGAAAAAAAGATACTTGACGAAGAGCTATATAAACTCCAAAAAATATATCCGTTTTTACAAAAAAGCAAAAAAATAGAAATATTAAAATTTTTACTTGAGAGATTTGCAAACCTCTCTTTTGATGATGTATTGGGTGGTAAAGTTACGGCAATGGGAGTTTTAGAGAGTAGAGGTAGTGAAATTGATGGGGTAATAATAGTTGATTTTAATGAAGAGTATGTACCAAATGTGAATGAAAAAGACTTCTTTTTAAATACCGCAATTAGAAAAAGGGTAAATTTACCAACAAGAGAAGATAAAGAAGCACTGCAAAAAAACTATTATTTCAATCTTTTTAGAAATGCAAAAAAAGTAAAGCTTTCATTTGTAAAAAACGAATCCCAAAATATCAGTCGATTTGCTTATGAGCTAGGAATTAGTGAGGGTGAAAACAAAGATGAGTTTTATAGTGAAGTTCTTTATAAAACATCCGCTCCAAAAACAATAAACTACACAAAAACATTTCAAATACCAAAACTCTTAACCCCAACTATGCTTGATGTTTTAATATCCTGTCCTAAGAGATATTATTTCTCTTATGTACTTGGGATTAAAAATGATGAAATAGATGAAGAAGAGTTGTTTGGTAGTAAGTTTCATAATGTAATGGAGAACATAAAAAATTATAAATTCAAAAATGATTTAGAATATTATGATTTTATTATGAAAAATTTACTGGAAAATGCTAGTTTGAAAGAATATTTTTATATAAAAACCAACTGGGATGATAAAATACGTGAATTTGCAAAAAAAGATTTTGAATTTTTAGTAGGGGATATTAAAACAGAAGTTACACTAAAAAAACCAAAAGATAATTTTATCCTCCAAGCTAGATTTGATAGAATCATAGACAATATGGCATTTGATTATAAAACTTCTAGGATGTCTACAAATTATGATACTTCCACTCAGGCTCAGTTTTATAAATATCTCTTACCTGAAGCAAAAATCTATTTTTGGGATATATATAATGTCAAGCTAATAGAAGCAAACCCTAATTTAAAAGAGCTTGATGAAAAAATAAAATCTATCAAAAACATCTCCACCCCAACTGAGGATGAGAAAAATTGTAGATTTTGTGAATATAGTTTTAGTTGTAATATTTAAAATTTAAATAGGGAAAAGGGGAGGGGGATGATCGGGTTGTCGGTTGTTTGAGGATGAAATCATTTTTGATTTCATAAACTAAATCGACACTTAATTTTAAAACTTTACAATTTTTTATAAAAAAAATAGAAATTTTAAAAAAAATATGTTATATTTTGACAAAATGTAAAATTTATGTAAAATTTTAAAAAAATAAGTGTCAAAGGAGAATACGATGGCAAGGAAACCTAGAGTAAATGACCCCGGTTTTTATCATATAGTCAATAGAGGTGTTAATGAAAGTGTGGTATTTAGTGAAAAAGAGGATTTTCATAAATTTATGGAATTAATGCTAAAGACAAAATATGATTATAAAGTAACATTTCATGCATTTACAATTTTGCCAACTCACTATCATATTTTAATTGAAACTCATCTTCCAAATATTTCTGAGGCTATGAGATTTTTAAATAGTGCTTATGCTGCGTGGTATAACTACAAAACTGGAAGAATCGGTCATTTATGGAAAGGTAGATTTGAGAGTTATATGCTTTTTGATGAAGATCATTTTTGGAAAGTTGTAAAATATATAGAAAGAAACGCTTTAGCTTTGGATTTAGTAAAAGATGTTACTGAGTATGAGTATCAATCACTTGCGCTTAGACTTAAAAAAACTAAGTTTTTTGAAATTATTGATGATAGTAAAATTTTAAGTAAATCTGTGGATGAATATGTAGAGTGGTTAAGAAAACCTCTAGAAAAACATGAACTTGATGAAGTATATAAAGAACCAAAAATTATTAAAGATGAAGATGGAAATATTAAAGTTGTAAGAAAGAGAATTCAGGATTTCTTTAGTGAATACGAAGATAAAAAAGAAGCAATACTTGCTGCAAAAGCAAATGGATACAAATATTCTGAAATTGCAAGATTTTTAGGAGTTTCAAACGCTTATGTAAGTAAATTAGTAAAAAAATAAGCCGAATTTTCGGCTTATAGTTTTGAAGCTACTAAGCTAGTTAATTCAAGTACTCTTCTAGCATATCCAAATTCATTATCATACCATGCAAGGATTTTAACTTTGTTGCCATCTGCAACTGCTGTAGATAATCCATCAATTGTGCTTGAGTTTGGATTTCCAATCATATCAGTTGATACTACTTCATCATAAGTAATACCTAAAATTCCTTTTAAGTAACTATTTGCTGCTTCTTCAAAAGCTTTGTTTACTTCTTCAGCTGTTACATCTTTTTTAAGAGTTACTGAGATATCTGTAACCGCTACATCTGGAACTGGAACTCTTAGAGCCATTGCGTGCATTTTCCCTTTAAGGCTTGGGATTACTTCTACAGTTGCTTTTGCAGCACCAGTAGTTGTTGGGATGATGTTAATAGCAGCAGCACGTCCGCGTCTGTGTTTTCCTGGTTTTTTCTTATCAATTGTAACTTGGCTTGAAGTATATGCATGAACTGTAGTAATTAATGCACTCTCAACACCAAATGTATCTTCTAAAACTTTCATAGCCGGTGCTAATGAGTTTGTAGTACATGAAGCATTTGAAATTACGTGATGATTTTGCGGGTCATACTCATCATGATTTACACCAAGAACGATAGTTTTGTCTACTTTTTTACCAGGTGCTGTAATAATTACTTTTTTAGCTCCTGCTTCTAGATGTTTTGCCGCATCTTCTCTTTTTGTAAATTTACCAGTAGCTTCGATAACAATATCTACTCCCATTTCTTTCCAAGGAAGTTTAGCCGGGTCTCTTTCACTAACGATTTTAATCTCTTTTCCATCAATAATTAATGAATCATCAGTGTATTCAACAGTTGCTGGAAATCTTCCATGAACTGAATCAAACTTTAGCATATATGCCAAATCTTCAGGAGTTCCACTTCCTCCGTTTGCCACAACGATTTCTACGTTATCAGGTTTTGTTTCAACATAGTGCCAAAGAACCATTTTACCTATTCTTCCAAGACCATTTATTGCAACTTTTGCCATTGACTCTCCTTTTAAAATCTATTTGTGAAATTTTATCATATAATTACTAAAAGGATAAAAATGGCTTTTTACAAGAGATTTCAAAAAAAACACCTAATAGCGGCCCACAGAGGCTTTAAGTATCAAGAAAATACAATCCCCGCATTTTTGTATGCTAAAAGTAGGTGCGATTTTATAGAGTTTGATGTAAGAGAGTGCAAAGATGAGATAGTGGTATTTCATGATAAAGATTTAAAAAGGCTTTTTAACAAAAACGAATTAATTAAAAATCTGCCATATAAAAGGCTAAAAAAATATTTTATTCCTTCTTTAAAGGAAGTATTAGAAGTTCTTGATGATTTTCCAGTAAATGTAGAGATAAAACCTCGAAATCACGATAAGCAAATGTTTTTAAAAAATTTAACAGAAATTCTTAAATATAAGCAAAATTTGATAGTTTCTTCGTTTGATTTTGAATATTTAAAAAACTTGCCCTTTAATAAAGCAATACTTCTAGATAAAAATATACCTCTTCCGGATGATTTTGAATATGAAGCTATACATTTTTCAAAAGAAACAAATCTCCCAAAAACATCTAAAACATTGGGAGTTTTCACAATAAATAAAAATGATGAAATGGATAAGTTTTGTAAAAGTGGGGTTAGGGTAATTTTTACAGATAACTGGAAGTTGTAAAAAATATAAAAATATTGTATAATTACGCCTCAAAATTAAAAAAACGCCTCCTTGCTCCTGAAGCGGGGGCTAAAAAGCCAGAAGGAGATTTAATGAGCTTAAGACATTATGAGACTATGTTTATCTTAAAGCCTACTTTGACAGACGAAGAGAAGGCAAACATTGTTGAGAACATCAAAAACATCATCACTCAACAAGGTGGAGAAGTAGTAGCACTTGATAATATCGGTGTAAGAGAACTTGCATATCCTATTCAAAAATTTGAAAGAGGACATTATTATATAGTTTATTATAAAGCACCTGCAAATGCGGTATTAGAGCTTGAAAGACAAATGAGATATAACGAAGATTTATTAAGATTTATGACTGTAAAATACGAAACAAAAAAAGATATCAAACGCTGGGAAGAGATGGCAAAGAATGTTCAATAAAGTTATCCTAATTGGCAATCTCACTAGAGACGTAGAACTTAGATACACTCCTAGTGGGACTGCTATTGCCAAATTTGGCCTAGCTACAAACAGAACATACAAAGACAGCGTTACCGGTGAAAATAAACAAGAGGTAATGTTTATTGATATCACTGTATTTGGTAGAAGCGCGGAAATAGCTAACCAGTATTTAGGCAAAGGTAGAAGAGTTTTAATAGAAGGTAGACTTGTTCTAGATACTTGGGTGGATAGCAACGGACAAAAAAGAAGCAAGCATTCAATTGTTGCTGAGAGAGTTCAGTTTATGGATAGTAAAGCTAGTAGTGAAGGTGGGAATGTAGGCGGATACGAACAAAGTTATACTCAGCCCCAACCACAGCCACAGATGCAACAACAAACACAAAAAAACAATGAAATTCCATCAATAGATATTGATGAAGACGAAATTCCATTCTAATAAGGAGAAATAATGGCAGCTGATCCAAAGAAAAAATATGGTAAAAAAAGATGTAAATACTGCGAAATGAAAGTTGATTATATCGGGTATAAAGATTTAGATTTAATTAAATACTCACTATCTGAAAGATATAAAATTATGCCAAGAAGACTTACAGGTACTTGTAAAAAACACCAAGACATGGTTCAAAAAGCAATCAAAAGAGCAAGACAAGTGGCACTTATCCCTTATGTAGTAGATAGAAAAAGAGTTATTGAAAATCCATTTGATCTTATTAAGCCACTTAAAGGGTAATCCCTTGTGGCTACTATTTATCTAAACAAACAAAACTTCTTTTATAACCTCGATAAAATTTCTTCAAAAAATCCAAACATTTTAGCCGTAATTAAAGATAATGCATACGGGCATGGTATATTTTCCATTTCAAAACTTCTAAAAGAATATGGAATAAAAAAAGCGTGTGTTAGAAACAATGCCGAAGCTGAAGTTATTAAAGATTTTTTTGAAGAGATTTTAATATTTAATCCAAATACCGGTAGGAGCTTTAAGAATTTTTCGTATGCAATAAATTCATTAACTCAACTTAAAAAAAACAGACACGATAATATACATTTAAAAATTGATACCGGTATGAGAAGAAACGGGATAATGCCAAGTGAGCTTGATGAGGCTTTGGAGATTATTAAGCAAAAAGAGTTTAATTTAATTGGAGTTTTTTCACATTTTTGCTGTAGTGATGAGATAGGGTGTGATACGTTTATTCAGTATGATACGTTTTTAAATTTAAAAGAAAAAATTGTAAATTTTTGTAAAGAAAATGGCTTAAATATTCCATATTTTCATATTGCAAACTCAAGTGCGCTTGAAAAACTTCCAGATACCCTAGATTATGTGCGTCCTGGTATTGCAATGTATGGCGGAATTGATGGGTATAAGCCTGTATTAAGTCTTGTTGCAAAAGCCGTAAGTGTAAGAGAGCTTGATAGGTATGAAGGTGTGGGGTATAATAAAGCCTATATGAGTGATGAAAAGAGAAAAATAACTACAATTGATGTTGGTTATGGTGATGGGCTTCCTTATTTTAAAAACGGGTGTAAATTAAAAGACACTGTTGCTTTAGGAAAAATCTCAATGGATTATATGAGTGTAGAGGGTGAACATAAAGAAGTTGTTGTGTTTGATGATGTAAAAGAGTTTGTTAAAAACTTTGATACGATTACTTATGATATTTTGGTAAAACTCTCTCCAAGAATCAAAAGAGTTATTAAATGAAAGCAATTAGTGTCACTCAACTAAATAACCAAATCAAATCAATTCTTGAGTCGCATTTTGAGATAGTATTGGTTGAGGGAGAAGTTAGCAAGGTAGTATATCACTCATCAGGTCATTTATACTTTACACTAAAAGATGAAAGCTCCTCAATTGGCTGTGCAATGTGGAGGAGTAATTTAGCTAAGATGAAATTTAAGCTAAAAGAGGGTGATAAAGTTTTAGTTTATGGGGCTGTGAATTTATATGTGCCAAGAGGTGAATACAAAGTAATAGCCCAAAGTATAGAACCTAGCGGTATTGGAGCTTTGCAGCTAGCATTTGAGAGATTAAAAGAAGAGTTGCAAAATTTAGGATATTTTGATGAAGATAAAAAAAAGCCTCTTCCAAAATTTCCTAAAAAAATAGCAATTATCACTTCTTCAACCGCCGCTGCTTTACAAGATATGCTAAGAATTGCAAAAAAAAGATGGCTTTTAAGTGAGTTTTATTTGTTTAATACGTTGGTACAGGGTGAGGGAGCGGCAGCGGATATTGCTAGAAACATTAAAAGAGCTGATGAGTATGTGTTTGAAGATGGAAGCAAATTTGATTTGATAATAGTAGGAAGGGGAGGAGGAAGTAAAGAAGATTTATGGGCGTTTAATGAAAGAGTTGTAGCCGATGCGATATACGCCGCAAAAACCCCAATAATTTCGGCGGTAGGACATGAGATAGATTATTTAATAAGCGATTTTGTAGCCGATAAAAGGGCGGCAACCCCTAGTAATGCGATGGAAATAGCACTTCCTGATAAAAATGAAATATTAATGGCTATTGATGAAATGATGGATGAGTTTATGTATAAAACAAGCCATATAATTCAAAAAAAAGAAAAAGTGTTATCTCATTTAATTGAACTTTTTGAGCAAAACTCGCTTGAGAAGAAAATTGAGATGAAATTAAAAGAAATTGATATGCTAAAAAATAAATTTGAATATCTTACTAAATCTATCCTTGATGATAAAAATCTCTCTTTAGAGAGTATAAAAAGCGCTTTTTTTGCAAGTTCTCCAAAAAACAGAATAAAAAAACACGAAGATGAAATTGAGTTAATTAAAAAATCGCTAACATCATCAATGAGTGAAATTTTAAAAATAAAAGAAAATCTAATACCTACAAAAGAAGAATTTGCAAAAAGGGCTATAAATTTGCTTTTGGTAAAAGAAAAAGAGCTTAATTCCTTAAAAAACTCCTATAAACTAGCCAACCCAAAAAACAGAGAAAAAAAAGGCTTTGGAGAGGTAGTAAAAAACAATAAAAGAATAGCTCTTGAAGATTTGCAAAAAGATGATATTTTTAACCTCCAAAACACTTCTACTATTATTACCGCAAAAGTTTTAGATAAAAAATAATAAATTTTTTTCTTTTTTTGTCGATGTTTATGTAACAACAAAAAAAGGATTAGGAATGTTCTGTGGTAAATACATCGAAGAGATTAAAAGACTCAATTCAGAACTTGAGTATCTCAAAGAGAAAAAAAGAGAACTAGAAAGAGAAGTGGATAGGTTAAATAATGAAAACTTTAACCTCAAAATGCAACTAGATGCCTTAGAAAAACAACAAAGCACAACTCCAAAAGTAGAAGAAAAAGATAAAACCACAATGCAAGAGATTGCACAAGAGAGTGATGAGAGGGTGGTTGAGCTAAAAGCTCTTGAGAAAATGAAAGAGACGGTTCAACATTTAATCAAAGACTTAAGAGAGACGTTTAATTTATTAAATCTTGAAATTGACAAGGTTGTAGGATTTACAGATTCTACAAAAGAGAGTTTTGATCAACTTGGAAGTTCAATTGAAGAGATTAACAATGTTATTCAGTTAATTAAAGATATTTCAGAACAGACAAACTTACTAGCGTTAAATGCCGCAATTGAAGCAGCTAGAGCCGGAGAGCATGGACGTGGATTTGCCGTAGTTGCTGATGAGGTTAGAAAACTAGCTGAGCGTACTCAAAACGCTACTAAAGAGGTAGAGATTACTATCAATACTCTAAAACAAAGTAGCGGAAGTATTACAAGTGAGAGTGAAGTGTTAGTAAGCATTACTTCAAAAATGTATGACTTAATGAATTCATTTAAACAAATATTTGATGAATTGTATGAGGTTGATATTAATTCAATTGAAGAGTTTAAAGATATTCTTCACAAAATTGAAGATTTAAATAACAGATTCCAAATTATGGCAAAGAGTGCGGCTTAGGAACACTTTTTGCTTCCTTTTTAAAAAAGGGTTGATATGAGAGTGACACAATTTACATTTTATAACAACTTCGTAACTAACCAACAAAAAACTCTAAGCGAACTTACAAAAGTCCAAACACAAATCTCTACCGGAAAAAAAATCGAAAATATGTATGATGACCCGGTTGTTTATAATAAGTTTTTAAAACTTGATGAAGAGATTAATTCATTTACTCAAATATCATTTTCGGCTAACTTTGCAAAAACTTTCGCTCAAGAGAGCGACACAACTCTAAATGATATCGTATCAACCCTAACTAGCTTTAAAACAAAACTACTAAATGCCGCAAATGATACAAACGACACTACAAGCCGCGAAGCAATTGTAAGTGAACTTAAAAGCGAACTAGAACACTTAAAAAACTTGGCAAATACTTCAATTGATGGTAAGTATATTTTCAGTGGAAGCGCATTTGATAAAAAACCAATTGGAGATGACTTTAGCTATCAAGGAAATGATAAAAGCGTAAAGGCGTTTTTGGGAGCTGGAGTAGAAAGAGAATACAATATCCCTGGAAGTGAGCTATTCTTAGGTAGGGATAATGACTACTCAAAACATGTAACTCTTAATGTAATCCAATATGACAAAATGAAAGCCAATCCTCAGTTTGTAGTAAGAGGGGCTGATGGAAATTTTTATATTGACAAACACCAAGACATTAACGGCACTTCCCCTTATGAAGAAAAAGAGGGGGTTAATGAGGCTATTAATATAAATTCTCAAATTAGAATGTTAACCGGAGTTGAAGATAAATACATAGGCGATGGAAAATATGAAGATGGGATAAGTTATTTTTACGTAAAAGGCAAAAAACCAAATGGCGAGCTAATAAATGAGAAATTTTCACTTACAAACTCTCAAAGTGTAGAGGATTTACTTGATAAAATCGGTGAGATTTATGGAAATAGCGCTACTAATAAAGTTGTTGATGTTAGTTTAAATGATATGGGTGAGATTCAGATAAAAGACTTGCAAAGCGGAAAAATGGTAACTGATTTTTATATGGTAGCAAGCGATAGTGATGAGCCGGATATGGCTAGTCTTGTTAAAAACGGGGATTATATTGTTGAGTTTCAAAAAAGTAATTTTAATTCAATTAGAGACTTATCAACAATAAAAGCAAACAATGACAACTTTGATAATAGAGTGTTTAAATTTAATACACTTTTGATTAATAAAGACAGAAATGCAATACCACAGGATTTGGCAAAAGATGTATTTGGAAGTAGTGCTATAAAAGATGGAAGCGAAACTATTACAGAAAGTGTTGATTTTGTAAGATTTACAGGGACTGACACATCAGGAAATAGTGTGGATGTAAACATAAAAATTACTGATACTACAACAATGCAAGATGTTTTAGATACTATTAAAAATGCTTTTGGCGATGTGGATGTGAGAATAGAAGATGGCGATATTGTAGTGGTGGATAATACAATAAGCGATACTCAGAGTTCAAAAATGTCAATTACAATGCAAACATACTCAGATAGTGATAATGACGGGGTGTTGCATGATCATGACGATTTAGTAAACGCTCTTAGAAGAAGGGATGCAATAAACTTTGATAAGCTTTATATGCAAAAAGACGGAAATGTTATTAAAGGTAATGTATCTAATGTAGAGAATGATTATGTGGTAGTATATAAAAACGGCCAAAAAATGATTCAAAAAAATCCAAACGCCCAAGAATATGTAACCAGTTCAAGCGTTATTGCAAACACTCTTGGCGAGGATGTAGATACTAAAGAGTTTGCAATTACATTTAAAGATAAAAATGGTGAATTTAAAAAAGCGATTGTTACACTAAGAGATACACCTGATGCAAACGGACACTTATCTACTTTTTGGATAGATGAAAACAATGATGGTATAAGAGATGAGAGTGAAGTGTTTGATATTTATGACCCAAACGGAAACAAAACTCCAAATCATACAAAAATTACAACAACTAGTGAGATTGACCCTACAACATGTGAACTATGCACAAAGGAAAATATCCAAAAAGGTCTAACATACGAGCAACTCTCAGACGTAGTTTCAATGCTAACTAGCGGAAATATTCCAAGTGACAATAGTTTTGAGAGTTATCAAGAAGCATTAAAAGCCGCAAAAGATGAGGTTGAAAGCGGTGTTGATGATAAAGGTAGATTTTATTTAAAAGACAAAACAAATGCATCAAGCAATATTGAGCTTGCTATATACGATAATGATGACAAAAACTCTTTATATTTTCAAGCAAACAATGCTATTACAATTGATGAGCCTCAAACTGACTTTTTTGGTGTATTGCAACAAGCAATTGAGGCTGTGGAAAACGGCTCAAACTTTGCAAACGCATCTTCTAATGATCCTAGAAACTTTGGAATTCAGGGTGCACTTGAAGCAATCGAACATGTAATGGATAGAGTTAGACGCTCACATGCAAAAATTGGGGCTGTAAGCAATGAGTTTGATATGACAATAGCAAGAGTGGATATGCTAAAAATAAACGTACAGACACTTCAGTCTGAAAATATTGATACAGATATAGGCGAAGCTAGTATGAAATTAAATTCACTTAACACTTCTTATCAGGCTTTGTTAGCAAGCATTGCAAAAGTGAATAATTTGACGCTTCTTAACTATTTAAGATAAAATTCCATAAAAAAGGATATGGGATTTTAAGAAAGTCGGTTTTTATCTTCCTTTTTGCGGTGCTTTTGTATTTTGGTGTATCTACGTTTTTGCCTGATGCAAGTGTAGTTGGAAAATTTGGTAAGTTTTTGGGTGAGAGTAATATTAAGCTTTTTGGATATATCGGGTATTTATTGATTTTATTTTTTGCATGGATAATGTATCTTTGGTTTTTTAGGAAGTTTGATTCCAAAAATTCCTTAAGAGTGCTAGGTAGTGTTTTTTTATTTTTAGCTTTTTTAATCTTCCAGTCACTTTTTATTCAAAAAGGGGAAATTGGCAATATTATTGCTAATTCATTAAAAAATTTAATTGGCTCACTTGGTGTTGGGCTAATTGGCTTTGTGATACTTGGATGGGGAGTGTTTTTGATATTTGAAGATAAAATTTTTGCCTACTTTAAAAAAGCCCCAAAAATTAACTTTTCAAAATCTAAAGAAAAAAAACAAGATGAAACTTATGAAGAGAAGATAACTCAAGAAAGTTTTGAAACTTCTAGCAAAGAGAGTTATGAAGAAGAGATAACTGAAAAAACAACTGAGGAAGTAAGTGAAGAGATAAATGAAGATGAAGAAGATGTGCTTGAGATGTTGCAAGAGAGTTTAGATATTGAAGAAAAAGAACCGGTAATAAAAGCAAAAACAAAAGAAAAAGAAGTTAAAGAAAATAAAGAGGATATTAAGGAAGTAAAAACTCAAGATGATGTAAAAGTAACTCAGGTACAAGAGCTTGAAGATACTAAAAAACTTCTAAGCCAAATAGAAATAGGTGAAAGAGAAAAGCCAAAAGACTGGAAATTTCCACCTCTTGATATCCTTCAAAAACCGCCTAA
>Ga0256843_1002389_pt1 | contig 13741 bp, 11 predicted proteins | sample AlvinellametaG_FD_191572 | JGI IMG/M metagenome (GOLD analysis project Ga0256843, IMG submission 191572) | Pompeii worm associated microbial communities from hydrothermal vent at the East Pacific Rise, Pacific Ocean - Alvinella | ecosystem: Host-associated > Annelida > Integument > Unclassified ... | reverse complement strand
TAAGTCTATCCCTTTACAATGATCTAAAACATAAAGCCAATCACGAATATTTTTGCCATCACCATAGATAGGAATATTCTCGCCAGCTAATGCCTTTCTTATAATAGTGGGAATAAGTTTTTCATCATGTTGTTTTGGTCCATAGTTATTAGAACAGTTAGTTATTACCGTATTTAAACCATAAGTTTCTTGATATGAACGCACTATCATATCACTACTTGCTTTAGAAGCTGAATATGGAGAGTTTGGAGCATAAGGTGTCTTTTCTGTAAAGAGGTCTGTCTCATTTAGTGTTCCATAGACTTCATCTGTCGAGATATGATGAAATCTACACCCTTCATAATCTTTTTTATAAGAAAAAGGTTTTTCCATCCATTTATTCTTAGCAACATCTAAGAGTGTAAAAGTACCATTGACATTTGTCTCAACAAATACACCAGGGTTTTTAATAGAATTATCTACATGACTCTCTGCTGCAAAGTGAATTACACCTTGTACATCATACTCATCAAATATAAACTCGACAAGTTCACGGTTACAGATATCACCTTTGATGAACTTATATCGTGGATGATTTTCTACCTCAATAAGATTTTCTAAATTCCCTGCATATGTTAGTAAATCAAGATTTACTATGTTGTACTCTTCATATTTTTCTATGAAATATGGAACAAAGTTACTACCAATAAATCCTGCACAACCTGTAACCAGTATGGTCTTTTTACCATTATCAAACATTATTTTCTCTCTCCTAAAACTTTTAAACAATTATCTAATGAATCTTTCCAATATGGAATGTTTAGATTAAAATCTTTTTTTATTTTTGCTTTGTTGAGTAAACTATAGTGTGGACGAGTTGCTGGTGTCGGGTACTCTTTTGTCTCTATAGGATTTACTTCACACTCTATCTTCGCCATGCGCATAATCTCTTTAGCAAAGTCATACCAAGAGAGAACCCCTTCGTTTGAGTAGTGATATACTTCTACTTCTTGAGTTCCTACTTTTGTCAAAATATCTAAAATAGTTTTTGCTAAATCTCTTGCATAGGTTGGTGTTCCAACTTGATCAAAGATGACACCCAAAGAGTCTCTCTCTTTACCAAGACGGATCATCGTTTTTACAAAGTTTGCTCCAAAACTACTGTATACCCAAGAAGTTCTTATGATAATAGAGTTCTGAGGATTAATAGTGCGCATTGCCTCTTCACCTGCAAGCTTTGTCGCTCCATATACACCATTAGGGTTGACTGCATCATCTTCATTGTATGGCTTATAGTTTTTACCATCAAAAACATAATCTGTTGAGATATGAATGAGTTTTAGAGTATGCTCTTTTGCTATCTCTGCTAAGTATTTAGTAGCTAGATGATTTACTTTGTTTGCATTCTCTTTATCTTTTTCTGCTTTATCAACTGCTGTATATGCTGCTGCATTTATAATAACATCAATAGCATTGACTCTAACAAATTCAGCTACTGCCTCTTTGTTTGTTATATCAAGCAGTTCTCTATCTGTAAAATAAAAGTTATACTCATAGGCAGGAGAGAGACTTTGTAATTCACTTCCAACTTGACCATTACTTCCTGTTACTAAGACATTAAGCATAGTAGTTTACACCATACTCAAATATATCATCAGTTTCAGCAAGCTTTGGTTGTACTTTATCTTTTGCAGAGAGAAGTAACTCATCTTTTGGTATCTTCCAATCAATGCCAAGTGCATCATCACTAAATAAAATTCCTCGGTCATTTTCAGGAGAGTAGTAGTTATCTACTTTATAAGCAAAAATTGTATCGTCTTCCAACACAACAAAAGCGTGCGCAAATCCACGGGGTACTAAAAGTTGGCGTTTATTTTCTGAAGAGAGTTCAACTGCTACATGTTTACCAAATGTAGGACTACCTTTACGAATATCTACAGCAACATCTAAGACTCGTCCTTGAATTACGCGAACAAGTTTTGTCTGTGCAGCTGGAGCGAGTTGGTAATGTAAGCCTCTTAAAACTCCCTTTGAAGATTTTGATTCATTATCTTGACAAAAGTTTATTTTATAACCTAAAAACTCTTCAAGTTTATCTGCACGAAAAGTCTCTACGAAGTAACCTCTCTCATCACCATGTACCTTTGGTTCAATAATTACTACATCTTCTATATCTGTTTTTATAAATTTCATTTACTCTCTCTATTAAATTTATTTACATAATTAACTGAACTATGATAAATTCTAATTATGAATATGTTTTTATTTTTTTCATCAATCTTATAAATAATGATATGACTTTCATGTATAAGTACTCGGCACTCTCTTTTTATTAGTTTGTTCAAGCACTCTGTTCCCATATAAGGGTTCAATCCTAAAAGTTCTATTTTCTTTTCATATCTCAATAAATATTCTAATGCATTCTGTGTACTTGTCTTTGCTATATATTCTAAAGCATCTGTTAAATCTATTTCTGCTTGTTTTGAGTAGATTATACTATGCATATTTTCTTTTTAGATTATCTACTATCTGAATATGAGACTTTTCACTTATACCAGATGCTAATCCTAAATCTATCTCAGGTTCCAAATAGGACCAATCATCTAAGATTTGCCTTTCCTCAACAACAGTTACTTCCTCTTTTGGTAAATTTTTTAAAAAATAGATAACCTTGTCAAAAACACTATCTTCTATATTGAGTTTTATAGTATGCATTACTTACTCCTTCTCATTTTCTAAATTATATCTAAAATTTTATAATTACCCATTTTTAGCTCTGGCTATAAGATACTGTCCATACTGATTTTTTTTCAATGGCTGTGCTAATTCAAGTAACTTTTCTTTAGTGATATAACCCATTTCATATGCTATCTCTTCCAAACATGCCACTTTTAAACCTTGACGATTTTCTATCGTTTGTATGAACATACTAGCTTCAAGAAGTGACTCGTGTGTACCCGTATCTAGCCATGCATACCCTCTTCCCATAAGCTCAACTTTAAGTCTCTCTTCTGCTAGATAATCTTGATTAAGCGTTGTTATCTCTAACTCACCTCTATCTGATGGTTTTACATCTTTTGCTTTTTGTACTACATCATTAGGGTAAAAGTAAAGCCCAACTACTGCATAGTTTGATTTTGGTTGTGTAGGTTTTTCCTCAAGTGAAGTCACAATACCATCTTCATCAAACTCTGCAACACCGTAACGCTCAGGATCTTTTACATAGTAACCAAAAACAGTTGCTTTTTTCTCAACTTCTGCATTTTTAACACTCTGAGCCAAGAGATCAGTAAGTCCGTGACCATAGAAGATATTATCACCTAAAACCAAACAGACATCATCATCACCTATAAACTCTTCACCTAAGATAAAAGCTTGAGCTAGTCCATCTGGAGATGGCTGTACTATATAAGAAAACTTCATCCCAATATCACTGCCATCGCCTAAAAGTTTTTCAAAATTTGGTAGATCATCTGGGGTAGAGATGATAAGTACCTCTCTAATACCTGCTAGCATAAGCACTGATAATGGATAGTAAATCATTGGTTTATCATATATTGGAACCAGTTGCTTACTTACACCTTTTGTAATTGGATAGAGGCGTGTTCCGCTTCCTCCTGCTAGTATTATGCCTTTCATTGTTTATCTCCTTTATAAAGAATAGGAATATGAAAATGTACTCGGTTAGCCCACTTACTTTTAATCTTCTTCCTATTTAATATTGTTGTTTCATTTGCTTTTCGTGTTGCACTTTCATGATGAATAACTTCTGAATTTGAACATAATAAAATTTTATATCTATTTTCTAATAATTTTAAATTTAGGTCAACATCTTCTTGACCATACCAATACCGTTCATCGAGTCCTCCAACTTTCAAATAGAGTTCTTTTTTTAACAACATACAGGCACCTGTAACGCCAGCAACCTCTCTTCCTGTTATAAACATTCTATTTTCTTCAGCCCCTATAAAATCCCTTCCTTTTATTTTTATTCTAATAGATGCTGACTGTATCTTAAAGTTTGGATAAATAAGTATAGGACCTACTGCGGCAGCATTTGGAGTATTTTCAAGTTTGCTTACCAAATTAGTCAACCACTTTGAATCATTAAATTCTAAATCATTATTAATCAAACATAAAAAATCACCTTTGGCAAATCTTGCTGCTTGATTATTAGCTTTTGAAAAAGATTCATTTTTTTTATTTGTTATAACAGTTATCTGATGAAATTTTTTATTCATCTCTTGTAAAAACAATTTTGTTTCTTCATTTGAGTCATTATCTACAATAATTAATTCAAAATTTTTATATTCTGTATTATCAAATAAACTTGTAATAGCTACTCTTGTTAATTCTATTTGATCTTTAACTAACATTATAATGGAAACTGAAGGTTCATTACTAATCTGATTAAAATTCATATTATGAGAATACATTTTAAAATAAGCATCAAGCCACTGTGAATTTTCCATTATATTAACACTAAATTTATGTTTCCATATTACATAAGGTAAACTTATTTGATCTCTAATTGTATTTGAATTAAGCTCTTTCCACCACATTAAATTTAATTCTTTCAACCTGTCTTGAGCATGACAACGCAAAAGTTCAGCTGTTTCATACAAAGAAAAGGATTGTGGCATCCCTTCTTTCTTATAGCATTCAATTTGTCTAGAAATATTTTCTGATATATCTTTCTTCTGAAGAATACATTCTTTTCCTTCTATATACAAACAGTCTCTTTTAATATGTTTATGCAATGCTAAATAATTTTTTTTCAGATGCTTATCTATTAATTCATTAATATTTCTACCTCTTAGCTTAACACTTCCATCAATCCAAAGAGAATAATCATAACCAATTAAAAAAATATGAGATAATATTTTAATCATTCTCGCATTTTTTGTTTGATTACCAAACACAGAATCTACATACTTTATAGTAAAAATATCAGATTTTAAATTCTTATTATTTGTAAAACAGATGTAGTCCCAATCTTCATTTACATATTCAGGTTCTTTAATTGAATCATAATCACCAAATATAGCAGTATAAACAACTTTTTTATTTTTTGTGGCTATTTGCATATATGATTCTATATTTTTAGCAATTGATGGTAGTGTAGGTTCAGCTTTCCAATCACTTACAAGCTTTTTTAATCTTGCTATTCCATGTTTTGCATCTAAAGCCTTTCGACCTTTTACAGAAAGTATTGCTCTTGTTTCATGCGTATAACTTTTAGATTTAGCATGAAATATATAAGTATCATCAGCTACTGCTATTTTAAAGCCTGCATCTATCGCTCTTATGGAGAAGTCATCTTCTTCTCCATAACCTGTTGGAAAGTACTCTTCATCTAAAGCACCATTTGTCTCTAAAACTTCTCTTTTGATAACATAACAAAATCCATTTACAGAAGGTACTTTAGGATATAGCTTTTTAGAGATTGTTTCAACCAGCATCCCCATCTCTTCTACACTATAGCCTTTGGGAATCTCATTGACAAGCCATCCACCAAATTCTTTATCATCTCTTACAGGGACTGTTTGCCAACTAGCAGCATTTGAAAGAGGCCCTACTATTCCTATTTTATCATCACTTTCAAAACAAGCTAATATTTTTTCTATCCATTTAGGAGTTACAATAGTATCACTATTTAAAAGAACTACAAAGTCACCTTTAGATTCTTTAAACCCTCTGTTTACGGTTTTTGTAAAACGAAGATTTTCTTTATTACGAAGTAATTTAAAATTTTTCTTTTTAGCTTCTTCTTTAAGATAATTTTCTGTTTTTTTATCACTACAATCATCTATGACTATTAAATTAAAATCATAACTTTTATATTTATATAAAGAATTGATACAGTTTTTTACATCTTCTAAAGCATTATATATAGGAATGATAATATCTACAGTTCTATTGCCACTAGATAAGGTCGATGTGTAAATAGGTTTAAATAACAGTTTATCATCACCTATAAGCTTACGACACATTTCAATATTAAAGTCTAAAAAATCAAATCCATACTTATCTTTTGCTTCAATATATAAATAATATGCTTTAACATAATTTTGATATTTAAATTCCTGATTAGCGCACTTTATAAAACTCATTTACAACTCATAAAAATTTCTATACCAATCAACAAAACTATCAATACCCTTTTTAAGATCTGTTTTTGGTTTATAGTTAAAATCTTCAATTAGCTTAGTAACGTCAGCATAAGTAGATACAACATCCCCATCTTGCATAGGCATAAAGTTTTTTTCTGCACTGTTTCCAAGAGCATTTTCTATTGTTTCTATGAAAGTCATAAGAGGAAGAGGCGCATTGTTCCCGATATTATAAATCTTATAAGGCGCAGAAGAGCTACTTATTTCTGGATTATGTGCATCCCAAGATTCATTAGCAGTTGAAGGATTATCTATAACCTTTATAATACCATCTACAATATCATCTATATATGTAAAATCTCTACTCATTTCACCATTGTTAAAAACTTTTATAGCTCTGTCATTTAAAATAGCATCTGTAAAGAGCATTGGAGCCATGTCAGGTCTTCCCCATGGCCCATAAACAGTAAAAAACCTAAGACCAGTAGTTTGAATGCCATAAAGATGAGAATAAGTATGTGCCATCATCTCATTTGACTTTTTAGTTGATGCATATAAACTTACTTGGTGTTCTGTTTTATCAGTAGTTTTAAATGGTTGAGACTTGTTGAGTCCATACACAGAAGAACTTGATGCATAAGCTAGATTTGTAACATTATGATGACGACACCCTTCTAGTATGTTTAAAAATCCTACTATATTACTTTCTACATAGGCATGAGGATTTTCTAACGAGTATCTAACACCTGCCTGTGCAGCAAGATGCATCACTGCATCAAATTGCTCTTCTCTAAAAAGTTTCTCCATTCCATCTCGATTTGAAAGGTCTAATTTAATAAACTTATGTTTTGGATATGTTTTTGAAGAAATAAGAATATTTTCTTTAATATCTTCTTGCTTAATCCCTAATTCGTTTAAACGACCATATTTAAGATTAACATCATAATAGTCATTAATATTATCAAGACCTATAACTTCATCCCCTCTATCTAAAAGTTTTTTCGCAAGATGAAAGCCTATAAATCCTGCTGTTCCTGTTACTAATATTTTCATCTTTTATCCTTCGTATTTATCTCTTAAAATCATCATCAAGACGAACAATATCATCTTCACCAGTATACTCACCGACCTGTGCTTCTATGAGCACTACAGGGATCTTACCCTCATTCGAGAGTCTATGCACCTCACCCATTTTAATGTAGGTTGACTCATTAGGTCTAATCAGTTTTGTCTCTTCACCCACTGTTACTGTTGCTGTTCCGCTCACTACAATCCAATGCTCATTTCTATGGTAATGTTTTTGCAAACTCAAACGCTTTCCAGGTTTAACAACTATACGTTTTATTTTATAGCCGGGTGTGTCTTCTAGTATGGTGTAGGTTCCCCAAGGTCTATGGGCTGTTTGATGTATGTGTTGGAGTTCAGCGTTCGATTTTTTAAGTTCTGCCACAACTTGTTTGACTTTTTGAGAAGAGCCTTTTTTAGAGATGAGCAGTGCGTCACCACTTTCTATAATAATTAAGTCTTCTATATCTATAGTTGCTATAGTTTTATCTTGAGAGTAAATAAGGTTATTTTTACTGTCAATACTAATATGATGTTCATTCATGGTATTTCCATTCTCATCATGGAGCATCTCTTCATACAGAGCATCAAAGCTACCTACATCACTCCAATCTATATTAGATGATACAACCTTTACCTTAGTTGACTTTTCCATTACAGCGTAATCTATAGAGTCTTCAGGGATTGCCATCATAGCATCATGAGAGATACGAATCATCTCATCTTGATTTTGTGAAGCTAAAGCTTTTTGTGAAGTTTCATATATCTTAGGAGAGTGCTTTTGTAACTCTTCTAAAAACACTCCTGCTTTAAACATAAACATACCAGAGTTCCAGTAGTAGTTTCCAGCGTCAACATAACTTTGAGCAGTTGAGGCATTTGGTTTTTCATGAAAGGCTTTTACATCAAAACCATCTGCTTCAATATAGCCAAAACCCGTTTCTGCAAAGTCTGGCGTAATACCAAAGGTTACAAGATTATCTTCTAGTGCTAAGGCGGTAGCTTGCTTTATAACTTTTGCGTAAGCATCTTCGTCTTTTATTAGATGATCGGAGGGTGTCACAAGTACCAGTTCATCTTTAGGGAGGGCTAAACATGCTAAGGCTATGGCGGGTGCTGTGTTTCTTCCTTCTGGTTCTAGCAGGTACTTATTATTTGTTTTTTCTAACTCTTCTAGTTGATCAAGAGCCAAAAAGTATTGGTCTTGGTTTGAAACTATAAGTTGAGCATCACACACTTTAGCATTTCTCTTAACAGTTAACTGAAAAAGGGAGTTTCCTTCAAACAATTTTACAAATTGTTTTGGCATTAGGGTTCTACTTATTGGCCAAAGTCTTGTTCCACTTCCGCCACATAAAATAATATTAGTCATATATATCATACCTATTTAATGATTTCTTTTTTTAGCTTCATTTTGACTTTGTAAAGTACCTAAAACGTCACATGGTACACCTATAGAAAACCATTCAATCTGTATAGAAACAACAAAATCAGGCAAAAAATTTTCAATTAATTTATAATCTACATTAGCTTGATGTACAAAAACTGTTTGAGAAAAAGACTCAGCAATATAGTGTTCCATCCAAGTCGTAAAAGAGTCCCTAAAAATTACTATTTTAGGATAATTTTTATGCTTTTTATTTTCATAAATTTTCAACGAACCTGTATTGTGTATTTGGTTGTTATATACTAACTCGGCAGATGCTTCTTTAATAGTTCCAATAACATCTTCATCTAGTATATCATCAGATAACTTACTTATCAGGTCACCTTTAACTTTAACTATTTTAAATTCAATATCATTAAAAGATAATATCGACAAGTCATTATTGTTGTTAATAATATTCATAAAATTTTGATAAAAGATAAAAGCACCATATTGGTTCCAGTGAGTATCTCCTTTTCTGTATGTTTCAAAAATTTTATCTTTAGTCTCCAACAATGGCATAACTATATAATTAAAATAGTCTAAACTATAATCTTTCATTTCCTTTTCAAGTCTTCTTGTCATCCTCTCTTCAGAAACAATTATATCATCTGGTAAATACTGAGCATAAACTATTTCTTTATTAGGTATGATAAATGCAAAATATTGAATATTCTGCTCTTTTAAGTATCCATGTCTAAGTTGATGATTAATTCTAAATCTAAATGTATGATATTTATCATATGGAATTTTATTTGTTATTTGATCTATAATTGAATTGGAATCATTTTGCAAGAATAACCAATTATCTTGACCTTTTAAAATTTTTAAGTTACTCATTAATTTACCTCATACTCATCCAATAGTCTATGAAATAAAGCAATATGCTTCAATGCCCAAGTGTCCCAATTATAAGGCTCTATAGTATGTGAAATTCTCTGCTTTCTTTCTAAAAACTCTTCTTTTAAGCTACTCACAACAGTTTTTAATGAGTCTATGTCGTTCCATTTATACTCTATATGTGGAAAGTCAGGTACAACACCTATAGCAGGTGCTATTGACATTGTCCCACATCCTAACGCCTCCATAAAAGGTACTGGACCACCTTCGTAAAGAGATGGCACGAGTAAATAATCTATTGATCTATAAAAATCATCCATATTGTCAAAACTCCATGTAGGGACACCCCAACTATCAGAAAGAGAAACTATCTGTAATCCATCCATTAGATCTTTATCCTCAAGTAAAGCTTCTACTAGATGTTCTCCCTTTCTACCACCCGGATAAACTCTCCCTACTAGACCAAGAGTCATTTTTGGTTTAAAGCTTTTATCTGCCCCAACCGGAATAACGGTTATCTTCTCTTTAGCAATACCAAATCTCTCTATATCTTTTGCAGCTGTAGTTGCTACTGCAATACAATGATCTACTTCACGAGCTACACTCTCCCATTTATCATTTAATTTATTAGGATCATAGTGCGTATAATTGGCTATAACCACTCCAGTGGCAGGCCGTCTATTGAAATAACCATAATTTATATAGTAATGAATATTTGCTTCAGGATAATCTTCATTAATTACAGCATTAGGTAAACGCTTTGCAATTTCCTCTGCTTTTCTATGCATAATCCAGCCTGGCTTTTCAGTAATAATACGAACTCTTAAGCGTTCATTTCTTTTTCTAAATTTCTCTGTATCATAAGCTGTCATGGACAACTTTAACAATTCAAGATCTTTAGAGGGAGTTGTTCTCTGATCATAAAGCTTTCGTGTTGCATTCTCAAAATGTATTGCGGTTGCATCTGCTACATAAACTATATCTTTTTGAAACATATTTTTATATTCAACACACAATATAATATCTTGGGCTGCAACATCACATTTTTCTTCAAATAACAATTCATCAAATTCTGATTTTTCCATCATGATATACGCACCCGTAATTGCGGGAACTATTAAATTATTTGAGACGCGAGGGTCTTTATAGTTAATCTGATTTTTATATCTATGATATGGCATATTCTCAGAATCAAAGAAAACACCTGCATGCTGAATATTTTGGTTTGCAAAACGTAAATTTGCACCAACCATACCAACACTATCTTTTATAATTTCATAATATGAGTTTACTATACATAATGGATCTAACTGAACATCATCATTTATAAATAATATATATTTACTCTTTGCTTTTGCAGCTAACATATTATTGTTTTTAGAAAAATGATAAGGTTTTGCTTCAATCATTTCAATCGGAAAAGAGTAATTTTTCAGGTTAACATTACATTTGTTCTCTCCGTTCCAAGAACACAGAACTTTTATTTTTAAATCGTCTAAAGTAGAACTTTCAATACTATCTAAAAGTATTCTAATATTTTCATTACTCTGACTAACAGTCAATAGTGACAAAGTATGCATTTTTAATTTCCTTTTGTAATATTTTCTATTATACGATAATAGTTGTGAATCATTTGATCATAAGTTTGAAGTTGTCTAAACAACTGTTTGGATGCTTTGCTAAATAACTTTCTTTGCTTCTCATCATTTACCAATTGTAAAGTGTAATTTGACAAAGTTGAAATATCTTCTTCGTTGTAATAGTAAGCATTATAATTTTCTACACACTGTTCAACAACTCCAAAACAAGGTGTAGAAACTACAGGAAGACCAAAATACAAGGCTTCTAACATAACTCTTGGGAAACTCTCTATTCTTGAGGTAAACACATAGATATCTGCCATTGCATAAAATTCATAGGGCTTGGTAAATTTTTGCTTATCTGTTTCTGGTATTAAAATAATATTTTTTCTTATATTCAATGGGAAACTTTCTAATAACTTATATATTTCTTTACTATAAGCTTCTGTATCATTACCTTTATCAGTGTCAATACCTACTATAACTGCTTTAATAGGTTTTGTACTTTTCTTAAAAATTTTTGGTAAGGATTGTACGAAATCCATCTGTCCTTTTCGTGGTGTAACAGTACCTAACGAAAGTAAAACCACATCATCTTTATTTATATTAAAACTTTGCCTTATCTCTTCACGTGATAGATTTGAATTTTGATTTAATAAAGAGGTATTAAGAGAATTGTGAATAACTTTAAACGACTCATAATTTTTTAAAAAAGACCAAGGTCGTCTTGTTGCATCTGCAACAAAAACAACTTGTGATGCCTTATACATACTCTCAAATGCTTTTTCTTTCGCAACTACAGGAAGATAGTCAAAATATGTTTTCGGAGGTTCACTTTCTCTTGGTATAAATATACTTGGGATGCCTGCATATTCTGCACCTTGTACCATATAAAACGATAGTAATGTATTTGCAACGACCACACTACATTTAAGTTGCTTTAGTTTAGACGCAAGCAAGTTAATTTCTTCATTCCATAATATTTCATTATTGCATCTAATGTTAAAAGAGTTATCTACAATAACTTTAATTCCATGACTCGCATATTTTTCTCCTAACGGACCCCCCGAAGGAGAATAAATAACAGGAGTAATATTGTATAACCTTCTTAACCCTATCGCGAGTTCAAAGAGACTATTTTGCGCACCTTGAGAACGTAAATTATGGGTACAGAACAGTACTACTTTCTCTGCTGAATTTTCAGAAGACATCCATTGACTCTTCTCTGAAAACTCTTTCTCTTTAATTAAATATTCCTTTGAATTATAGGTAACCACAATCTTAAAATTATGTATTTTTCCATCTAAGTAAGTATTGGGGATTGTTATTTTGTATCCGGTATTATACTTGATACCAAATACTTTTGTTATGTCAGGTCTATCTATAAAGGAATGCATACTAACTGTATGGCTATCATCTATAACTAACTTTACCGTTATATCTTCATTCGATTCAGTATTATTTAATGGAAATATCCACCCTTTTATACCTGTTCCATCAAAACATTCAAGATTTTGCTTAAATATGTCAGAACTCTTTTTAAGATAGTTAATATTTTGTTTAATTTTCACTTTATCAACTAGCAATTTAGAACTAGTGTCATTTAACTTTATATTACATAAATTAATATTGAATTTCAATGTTTCAAAACCATACTTATGATAAGCCTTTTCATAAACGATTTTTGCTTTTTGGTATTCTTTTAAACAATATAATTCATTAGCTTTCTTCAGCATATTCTTCTTCCCAAGTATTATTTTTTTTAGAGATATTATTATTTAACAAATAATTTCTTTGTTTTAAGAGTAACTTATTTTTTTTATGTACGGAAAATTCTAGTGCATCCCATTCATATATATCTATAAACTTTTTAATGTTTTCTATTATTTCAATATGCTTTTTTTCATCAAATCCAATTTTTTCATAATGCCATTCTATGTAAAGTTTTTTTATCAGCTTAATCGTTCCTTTATTAAGCATATGTTCTAATATCTTGTATTCTGCACCTTCAACATCTAACTTTAAAATAATTTCTGAATATACTTCCGATTGTTCTTGTATATATCTTGAAATATCAATGGTCTCGACTTCTATCGTAGGACAATTTTCATTTTTCACTTGCAAAGTAGCATCTATCTTTTTAGTTTCAATCACTGAACTACCATCTGCATCTATTGGATCAATAATAAAATTAACTACTCCATCATAATCAAGAACTGCTTTTTTTATAAGTTTTGTTGGAATATCTTTATAGTAATCCCATAACTCTGGATTTGGTTCAAAAGTTACAACATCATATTCAGGATTTTTCAATAAAAACTTTACAGCAGAACATCCATCATGACCACCACAATCTATAAAAAGTTTTTTACTTTTAAAATCCAATTCTTTTTCTAAAAACTCTATTTTCACTCTATTCTGTTCTTTTTGCATCTCAAGAATTTTAAGCTCTGCCTGATAGTTTTTTTCCTTCACCTGTAACTGTTGTGTTTGAATAAGTTGTTCTTGAAGTTGTTTTGCTGTTAATTCTTTTTCATCTCTAGCTTGTTTGAGTCTCTCTTGTAGTTCTTGCTCTTTTTGGGTTGTGAGTTTTTTCAGCGCTTCTAGCTCTTCTTTAGTTTTAGTAAAGTTCTCTGTTACTTCTTTAACTTTTGTTTGTTCTTCTTGAAGTTGTTTTGCCGTTCGCTCTTTTTCGTCTGTTGTTTGCTTAAGTCTCTCTTGTAGTTCTTGCTCTTTTT
>Ga0256843_1002388_pt1 | contig 13745 bp, 14 predicted proteins | sample AlvinellametaG_FD_191572 | JGI IMG/M metagenome (GOLD analysis project Ga0256843, IMG submission 191572) | Pompeii worm associated microbial communities from hydrothermal vent at the East Pacific Rise, Pacific Ocean - Alvinella | ecosystem: Host-associated > Annelida > Integument > Unclassified ... | reverse complement strand
AATCTATTACTGATTCAAATATAAGCTTAACACCTGTATCTACTGCAGAGGCTGAAACACATTTGACACAGACGCAGGCAGAAGTAACAACAGAGTTGCTTGCAAACAAAATACATTATGTTGCACATATCACACAAGAGGAACACTTTGTCAGAGAAGTTCGTTTTGATGAAGCTATGACACAAGTTACTATAAAAGGTATCGTAGATGATAATACAAGCGATGAGATAAGAAGTTTTTCTCTTGAAGGGAATAAACTGCAATGGAGTGATGGTAGCTACAGTATCGTCAAAGGTAAAAAAAACAACTATATTTTAATAGCTGACTATGATGAGAACTCCTCTTCAAAGGGTTTTTCATATATGTTTGATACAGAAGATGATGCGACAAAGTTTTATTCTGAAAAATTTCCACTCGATTTGATATTGAGTACAACAAATGATGTATCTTTAGTAGCACCTATTCCATATACACAGAGTATCACAACTCCATATGTAGGTAAAACAATGACTATGAAAGCTGGAGCTATCGGAGATTTTCAAGCACTTGCAACAGATGATTCTATTTCTATATCTTTAGTTGATGATGTTGAGAGTATTTCAGCAGTAGACATGACTAGAACATTAGGTGTTGCAGTAGTCCTTCCATCCGGAGAGACTATTACTATGAATATTTATCAAGATTATGCCACAGGTAAAGAACGTATAATAGGAGGAAATAGCTCTTATGGAAGTACAGATTGTACAAAAAAATTCTTGACTGTTTTACCAGTGACTGTCACAGCAGATCCGGATGATTATTTTGTTGATAAGTTTAATTTTACTCAGGAGGAATCTTCTACATGTCCAGACTGGCTTAATATAGGTTGGATGGTTTATGAAGGTGAGCATACTTATGTATCTACAGGTGAATTTTTATATTATCAAATTACAGTAGATACAATTGTTACAAGTAGTACAGGACGTGTTTCCCATATTGCTAAATATGTAAATATTCAATAAAAGATTTTTCTTGTAAAGTAAAGAGATTTTTATCTCTTTACCTACATAAAACTCTTTATAATTCCTCATTGTTGTACTTAATTCGCTATAATACACTTAAAAACAAAAGGTCACTTTATTATGCAAAGAAAAGCATTCTCTCTTATAGAACTTATGATAGTTATCGTCATTTTAGGACTCTTAGCAGCTATGGTACTGCCAAGTCTTACAGGTAAAGGTGAAGAAGCAAAACGTGATTTGGTTTGTGTTCAAATGAAATCTATCTATGATGGTGCGCTTGATATGTACAAAATCAAAAACAGCGTCTATCCATCAACAGAAGAAGGGCTTGCCGTTCTTACAAAAACAGATGAGTATTTTAAAGATGGAAAAATGCCAAAAGATTCATGGGGTCAGGAATTTATCTATTTAAACAATGACGGTAAAATTGAACTCATCTCTTTAGGTGCTGATAAAAAAGAGGGTGGAAAAGGTGCTGCTGCGGACATTAAACTAAGTCAGTGTAAGTAGTAAATGAGAAAAAAGGCTTTTTCTCTTATTGAGTTGATGATCGTTATTGTCATCATCGGGCTTGTTTACAGCTTAGCACTCAGTAGAATAAAAGCTCCAAAACAACAAGAGCAAAAACCAACTTTTTTAACACTAAAAGAGTTTTTGCTCTCTTTTTCAAAAGATCACTCTACCGTTAAACTACTCTGTAAAAAGAGTTGTGATGAATGTATTATTTTAAGTAATGGAGAAAAAGTAGCAGATATAGAGAGCTTTTTTGACCAAAGTGTAGAGTTTTATCGTTATGATTTCTTTTTAGGAGATATAGCTTTAGATAGAGATAGCTGTTTTGAATTTTCTGTTGATGGTAATGGAATTAGTGATCAGGTAATTATTGTCTATAAAGATAAAGCTTATGACTATACACCCTATTTTGAGGGCGTCAAAGAGTATGATTCTCTCAGTGCTCTCAAAGATGCAAAAGAAGAGCTTATAAGTGAAGTACAACAATGATATTTAAATATAAAGGTATTACTTCTGAAGGGAAAAAAATCCGTGATAAGATTGAAGCACTCTCTTTAGATGAAGCAAAAAGTAAACTCCGTTCAAAGGGCATTATTTACGAAACTATTAAAGAAGATACAAAAAGTATCTTTGAACGGTTTGAATTTTCAAGAAAACGAAAAATCTCACCTCAAGAGCTCTCAAGTCTCTCTCGTGAACTTGCTATATATATTCGTTCAGGTATAAGTATTGTTGCAGCACTGAAAGTTGTTCAGACGCATTATACTCGAGATAAAAAGATGAGTCTGTTTCTATCCACACTTTCTACACTACTTGATGAAGGAAAAAACTTTTACACAGCACTTGATGAACAAAGTGTTTTAGAGTTACCACTTTTTTTTAAAGAGTCTATTCGAGTCAGTGAAGATGGAGGAATTTTAGATGAAGTACTCTTAGAACTCTCTCGCTTCTTAAAAGAGCAAGAACGTATACATAAAGAGATCAAAAGTGCTTTTGCCTACCCATCATTTATGATAGTGATTTCTCTTGTTATGATTGTTTTTATGCTAACTTTTGTCGTTCCACAGATCACAGGTATATTTGCAAGTATGGATCAGGCTCTACCAAAAGCGACAGTCTTTGTCATAGCTGCCGGAGATTTTTTTAGTCAGAATTTTCGAACGATCTTAGCTTTTATCTTTTTATTTGTTTCAATCTTTGTTATTACAAGAAAAAAATCTTATAAATTTGCTTATTTTATAGACTCTTTACTATTAAAACTACCTCTCTTTGGTACCATTATCTTAAAAAGTGAATTAGCACGTTTTGCTTATATGGCTTCCCTTTTAACACGTTCAGGTGTTCCTTTTGTTCGAACAATTAATCTGAGTGCAAATATTTTAAATAACAGAGTTATTAAAGAGATATTTTTAGATGCAAGTAAAAAGGTTGTAGAAGGAAAACTACTCTCATCTGCATTAAATGACTCTTATAAAATCATAGATATTGCTTTTATTCAATCTATTGCTTTAGCAGAAGAGACATCAGAAGTTGAGAGTGTACTTTCTAATCTTTCAGAGTTATATTTTGAAGAGAACAGAGATAAGATAGCACTTCTTTTAACCCTACTTGAACCTGGACTTATGCTCTTTGTTGGAGGAACTATAGGCTTTATCGTAGCAGCTATGCTATTACCAATTTTTTCTATGAGTATCCATTAAAATGCGAAAAGCGATAGCTCTACTCATCACTCTAATGTTTGTTATGATCATCTCTGTAGCCATAGGTTATGGACTTTCAGAGATGAAAAAAGCTTCTAAAATAGCACAGAATGAATCTATTTTATATAAAAGCAGTATGGTTTTAGAAGACATTCTAAGCATTTTAGAAAATTCTACTGATATTAACAGCCTTCTAGATGACAATGCTTCAGCAGATCTATATAGCTTCTTTGAGATGACACAGTATCTTCCTTTGGATATAGCAAATGAAAAAGTAGTTCTTTCATTAAAAAGTGCACGGAGTAAACTCAATATCAATATGATCAATCAAAAAAATGAATTGCTTTTTCGTAATTATTTCGATCGATATATGATTGGCAATAACTATGTAGACATATTAAAAGAGTGCATGAGAAAAAATCAAGCAAAAGATCAGTATAATAACTCTTTTAGTAGCCTGTTTGATAAAAAACCTGCACTTTTTCGCAACTATATCGCATCAAAAGAACATCTTGAGCAGATCAATGAGTTTTATACACAAGAGTATGGAGAGACAAATCTCAAAATGGTACCTTTTGATACACTTTTTAGTTTTAGCGAAGACCCTAATGAAGCAGTAGATCTCAATTATATATCTTCAGATGTATGGGAATTAATACTTGACACATCCAAAGAGAGAGCACAAGAGCTTTATGCAGGTGAAGGTACATATACTTCTCTAGGTGATCTACATTTAACACAAAAAGAGAAAAAAAATTTAGCAAAATTCAAGACAACATTTTTCGCACCTTTTATCTTTGTTGAGATAGAGATTATGCGAGAGGGAAGCCGTTCAAAGCTTACATTTGTCTATGATATAAAAAAGAAGAGAGGGTATAATTTTGTTTTCGAAGTTTAAACAACAAGAGCAGATACTCTTTTTAGATCCTGATCTAAAACTCAGTATCGATCCAAAAAAACGCTATTTTATCCTGTTATCACCCTCTCTTTACTGGGTAAAAAAAGTTACACTCCCTTTAAAATATACACATGAAGTAAAAAAGATAGCACCAACACTCTTTGAAGAAACACTTCCAGAGGGAAACTATAACTTCTATGTACATAAAGAGCTTGATAATAGTTATCTTGTCTTTGCTTATGAAGATAAAGCACTGCTGGCCCTGCTAACACAAAAAGGACTCTCCATCAGTCAAGTCAAAGGATTTTCCTTTGCTCAATTTGCAATTAAAAAAGATGAGGAAGCCCTCAAAATCAATGAACAAAATGTAGTAAGTTTTAAAGATGATATTTTAGTGCTTTTACCGTTAGATTGGTTTTCACAAACAAAAGATATCAATCTTTATGAGTTTGCAAAACCAAAACAGACAATAAAACTAGAACAATTTTCCCATATAGTAGATAAATCAACACTTTATAAGATAGTAGCACTCTTAACACTCTTTCTAATGGTACTCATAGCACAATATCTCTACTACGCAAAACACAAAGAATCACTAGCTTTACAAAAAGAGCAACTCTTTCAAAAGTATAAACTCAAACCAACACTTATGCAAAATAAAGCTATTTTAGCACAATATAAAAAGCGAGATCAACAAGCTCAAAAGCTACGTACTTATATCAATTATTTTTTAAAAGCAAACTTCAAGAAAAAAGAGAAGATAGTATCTTTTAGTTATGATGGTTCCCTTTTAAAAGTGGTATTAGAGGGTGTTACTCAAAGTTCTCTAAAACGAGTTCTTTCAAAATTTTATAAAGAAAAAATAAAATTTACAACAAAACAAACAGGCAATAAGCTTACAGTGGAGGTAAAAATTTGAATCGTATAAATCCTCTTCATTTGATTATATTACTCTTAGTAAGCATACTCTTTCTCTTTTTTCAACTCACAAAGATACAAAGTGATCTTCATGAGGAAGAAGAAGCTTATAAACGTAGTGAACAAATTGCAAAAGAGTTGGTAGCTTATAAAAAATTTTATGGAGATAAACAACGCATAAAAAAATCACTTAAAATGATTCTAGCGCAAGGATCACTAAAAAAAGCAAAGATTCAGACAAAAGAGAGCTCCAGAGGTATAACAATTATGAGTAAATCTATCGATTTGTATGCCCTAAATTCTCTTATGTCTAAACTCTTTAATGGTGCATACCCTATAAAAAATCTACAGATTAAACGAATAGACAATAAAAATGCATCCCTTCGATTGGAGATACAATGGTAAGAGTTGGCAAATTTTTGGTATATCTACTCTTCTTCATAACGATGGTACTCTACTTTTTACCTAAAGAAAATCTCTATTTTCTTCTTGAACAAGAGCTTGCAAAAAAAGAGATTTTTATCAGTAATGAAGAGATCAAAGAGAAAGCTTTTGGTCTTGAACTTCAAAATGCTACAATCAGCTATGAGGGAATAGAAGCAGCTCAGCTAAAAAGTCTTGATATAAATCTATTTCTTCTTTATAATAGTTTAGATCTTCAAGAGATAGAACTATCTTCTCTAATTGCCAATTATTGGCCACAAAAAATACAAGAGTGTCACTTAAGCTACTCTATCCTTTCACCTCTTCAAATAGAAGGAGTTGCACAAGGAGTTTTTGGAACTATAGAAGCACACTATATGATTAAAGAGGCTACACTAACAGTCATTTTACACCCTTCAAAAATCATGTTAAAAAAATACAGATCTACATTAAGATACTTTAAAAAACTTAAAAATGGGGAGTATAGTTATGAAAAATCTCTCTAATAATAGTTTCTTAAAAATCATACTTCAGCTACTTTTCTTAATTCTTATCGCAAAACTTATAGCTGTTGCTATTTTATGGTTTTTACCAGTACAAACGCAGGAGTTTCAAGAGAGTAATTCCCGTGCATCCCATTATCAAAGTATGAATTTTAAAAATATGCTTGAAGTCGCTTCACACAAAAAGGTATCAAAACCAAAACAAAGAGAGCAAACAAGTATAAAGAACATGATTTTACATGGTCTGTATGGAAACAGTGATTTTGGATATGCCATTGTTGCAACAAAATCAAATCCAAAAAAGACAGAAATCATCTCTATTGGTGAGAAATATCAAGGATATACGCTCAAAGGAATTGCACTCAACTATGTTACTTTTATAAGAAACAATAAAGAGTATATTTTAAAACTCGATTCACCAACAACGAAACAAGCAGTGGTCAGCTCAGTAAGTAAACAAAAAGTTGAAGAAGAAAATGGTTTCCATACTGTTTCACGTGATGAGATAAACTACTATATAAAAAATCCTACCAAGATATGGAAAGATATTTCGATTCAAGAAATCAAAAAGGGATCTAAAATTGTAGGATTTAAAGTTACAAAAGTAAGAAAAAACTCAAAAATGGATACTCTAGGACTCAAACGTGGAGATATTATTCTCAAAGCAAACGGTATTGCACTCACTTCATACAGTGCTGCCATAAAACTTTATCAAAATTTTAAACAACTCGATTCTCTCTCTTTATTAATAAAACGGGGAAATGAAGAAAAGGAACTATTATATGAAATCAATTAAACTACTATTTTTAACGCTACTTTTAGGAGTGACTCTCTTTTCACGTGAACAGATTAATGTCAACTTCTCAAATTTACAAATTAATGACTTTATAAAACTTGTCTCCAAGATTACGCATAAAAATATCTTAATTGCTAGTAAGATTAATGGAACTGTAAATTTTGTCTCTACAACACCAATTTATGATGATGAGCTGCTTGGTATTCTCGTTTCAGTTTTAGAGACAAAAGGATATACTCTTATCAAAAAAGGTTCTATTTTAGAAGTAGTTCGTTCAAGTGAAGCGGCTAAACACAATGTAGAAGTTATCTCACCAAGTAAAAAACCAAATGGTACTTTTATGGTTACACAAGCCATTAAAATCAAAGGTGAAAATGTTGATGTTGTAGCAGCAAAAATCCGTTATCTTGTTTCAAAAACTGCAAAAGTCATGACTATGAAAGAGAGCAACACTCTTCTCATCACAGACTACCCACAAAATATTGAAACTATTAAAAAAGTTATAGCAGATATTGATAAAAATTCAAAAAATATTGTTAAGATTGTTCCTGTAAAAAATACTGATGCAAAAAAGCTACAAACAAAACTTACTGATATTGCTAAATCAATCTTCAATACCAAAATAATTTCACAAAATGTTAAAATTATTTATGATGAGAACATTAATGGCATTATTTTAGTTGGTACTGCCCCAAATGTAGAAAAAATATACAGACTTATTAAAAAACTTGATGTTGAATCCCATGCAAGTAATCAAGTAAAAATTTTTGAACTAAAAAACTCAGATGCAAAATCAGTTGAAAAAACACTAAGCGAGATTATAAAAAAACAGACATTTTCAGATCCTGCAATGAAACCAAACATCTCTATGAGTGAAGAGATTAATGCTATTATTGCTATTGGTGAGCCTATGATTTTAAAAGGTGTAAAGATGATTATTGACGAGCTTGATAAAGAAAAATATCAAGTCTATGTTCAAGCTAAAATTGTAGAAATCAATAAAAACAAATCTTCTGAAATAGGGATGAAATATGGTTTTGCAGCTGGAGATGTCTCTTCTTCAGGGCTCTATGCTATGAGTGCAAATTTTGGTTCACAAGACCTTACATCACTTGCAGCGACACAAGTTCTAGACTATCTTGGTAATATTGGTTCAGGTGCAGGCAGTGCTTTGGCTTTAGGGGCAACACTTGATTTTTTACAAACACATGGTGCTTCAAAATCGATCTCAAATCCTTCAATCCTCTGTGTTAACAATAAAGAGTCTTCTATCTATGTGGGAAAAACTATCTCTATTGTCAGTGGAAGTGTAGCGAATAATACCGGTGGAGTCGGCACAGGTGTTACACAATCTTATAAACGAGAAGATGTTGGTTTAACACTGAAGATCAAACCTCGTGTCTCTTCAACAGATAAAGTAACGTTGGATGTTGAAGCTATTCTTGAAAATATTTTAGATGATGGAGCACAAAATGCAACAGGACAACCGGTAACTTCCAAGCAAGAGGTAAAAACACAGGCTATTTTACGTAATGGTGAAAGTATCATTATCGGTGGTCTGGTAAAAAGCTATGAACGTGACTCTAAGAGTAAGGTGCCTCTTTTAGGGGATATTCCAATCATTGGAGAGTATCTCTTCTCTTCAACCTCTAAAACAAATGAGCAGGACAACCTTGTCGTTATATTAACACCTTATGTGATTGACAAAAGTGCTAAACTTTCAAAACTGCAAAAAGAGTTAGGTATTTTGGCAAAGATTCAAGAAGAGTACAACAAAAAAGCTTTTGAGCTTGTAGAGAAGAAAAAACTTGAAAAACTACAAGAGGATGCTCCTACGTCAACACAAAATGATATCTTTACACCGAAAAAGAGTAGATAATGAAAACTGAGTTACTACATAATCTGGAACTTGAAGCTTATGAACCAGAGGAACTCTCTAGTGAACTCAATCTTAAAAACTATCTTCTTTTTGCAATTTATAATGAAGAGGTTTCTGCTTTTGTAAGTGAACGCTACCTTATTGAAGCAAGTAACTACTACTCAAAACTAGAACAGAAATATCCTCTCTATCTACTCGATGAAGACTCTTACGACAGACTCTATAACAAGTTTTTAGAACTTAGAACAGATAAGACAATTGAGACCATGCAAGAGGAAGATACCAGTGAAGAAGAGGATATCTCCCTCACTGACTTTTTAAGAACATCTAACGATATCTTAACAAGTGAAGAGTCTGCACCTATTATCAAATTTGTAAATGCTCTTTTTTATCAAGCTATTAAAAAACGGGCTTCAGATATTCATATAGAGGTACAAGAAAAAAAAGGTGAAGTACGCTTTAGAATAGACGGAATGCTGGTAAAAAATGCAGATCTGGATAAAAAAGTTGTCAATCTTATCATCAGTCGTATCAAAGTTATCTCAAATCTTGATATCTCAGAAAAGAGAATTCCTCAAGATGGAAGAACCCAGATCAAAATTTCTGGTGAAGTTCTTGATGTTCGTGTTTCTGTACTACCAACTTTTTATGGAGAGCGTGTTGTAATGCGTCTTTTAATGCAGAGTTCACAAATTCCAGAGATTGATGATCTTGGATTTGACAAAGAGCTTATAGATGATGTTAAAAAACTGTTACGCTCTTCTCATGGGATCATCCTTGTAACCGGTCCTACAGGAAGTGGTAAAACAACTTCTCTACACTCTTTTTTACGTGAAGTAGAGGAACCTCATAAAAACCTTATTACAGTTGAGGATCCAGTTGAGTACAAATCAGATAAAATTGCCCAAATTCAGGTAAATGAAAAAGTAGGTCTGACTTTTGCATCAGCACTACGTTCTATTTTACGTCAAGATCCTGATGTTATTATGATTGGAGAGATTCGGGATGAAGAGACAGCCGATATAGCCGTTCGTGCAGCTCTGACAGGACACTTGGTGTTTTCAACACTACATACAAACTCAGCAGCAGCTACAATCTCACGGCTTTCAGATATGGGAGTAGAACCATTTTTGATCTCCTCTTCTTTACTTGGTATCTTAGCACAACGTCTTGTAAGAATTCTTTGTAATGAGTGCAAAGAAGAAGATGAGCTCGCAGAAAACTTCTCAACTGATTATAAGCTTCCAAAAAATGCAAAAATCTATAAAGCTACCGGATGTAAATCATGTAACTACTCTGGTTATGCAGGAAGAAAATCAATAGGTGAACTTTTAGTTATGAATGATAAAGTACGTGATCTACTAAAATCGACTACAGATGAACACACAATTAGAACTGCTTTACAGGCAGAAGGCTTTGTTACACTCTCACAACAACTTCGAGAACTTTTACTTGAAGGAAAGACCTCTTTAGATGAAGCAATCCGTATCGGGCTCTAGGAGAGCATTTACTCTTATTGAAGTGATGGTAGCTGTGATGATTGTCTCATTAGTAATTGCTGCACTTTTTAAACTCAGAGGTGATACAAACCATCTTTTTTTAAAGGTTCAAGAAGAACAAAAATTAAGTAGCTATGCAACACTGCTTCTTTGGAATACCAACTATGGTTTTACCAACGATGACCTTAATCTCTATAGACTTGTTGAAAATTTTGATTTAGATGATGACCTCAGAAGAGAGCTAAAAAAGATAAAAGCTAAAATAGAGTACAAAAAGATAAAAACTTTAGAGCTTGATACTTTACGACTAGAGATAGGAGAGAGTGATTTCTCGTTTAAAGGCTTTGATAGTCGTTTTCACAGAGTACGTCTACCATGAAAAAAGCTTTTACTCTCATAGAGCTCATGATCTCAATTATGATACTCTCTATGCTGATGCTTTTTCTCTATAAAAGTTATTCAGATCTCAATCGTTCAAACAGCAGTTATACAGAGGCTGTTAAAAAGCTACAAAGAGATGCTCTTGTAAAAAAAACACTCTACCTTGATCTTTTGATGGCTTCAAAGAAAAGAATGATTATTCAAAATATAGACAGAGAGTTTGATCTTGTCTCTTTTGAGACAAAACACTCACTTCATAGAAGAATCAATCCTTTTGTAGCTTATATAATTAAAGATGGTATACTTTATCGTCTAGAATCTCTTTTACAGGTAACTTCTATTGATATCAACAGAGATATTGCTTTTGATGTTGATAAAATAGCAAAAGTCAAAAAATTTAAACTTTTTGGGACAAGAGACAATAAAAAAGAGTTCTATCTCTTAGATATGCGTCTAGAAAATAAAGAAGATATACTTCTTAAAATAAGGCTATTAAACTAAAATTATTTTTGTATGTAATCCAAGGAGATCGAGATGCGACAATATACAGCTGCGATACTAACTACTTTCATTACACTTTTGTTTACTAGCTGTGGCTTCTCATCTTCTTCCCAACAAATAAAACAGACTACTATTGTTGGGGCAGCTGTAGATGATTATATTATTGGAGGCAATATCTCTATTTATAATCTTTTTGGTAAACAACTTACAAGTGAGTGTAGTACAAAAGATTTTGGTTATTTTTCTTGTCAAATAGCAAACATTAGAGAGGATGAGAAACTTATTCTTGTAGTCAGTGGAGGAGAGATAAATCAGACTCCTTTTAATGGTTCACTTGCAGCATTGACTCAAGCAAATAACTCTATCATTATCTCTCCTTTAACATCCAAACTTATTGCCCAAGTTTTACAAAAAGATCTCATTGTTGACACAGATAACAATCTCTCATATATTGAAGGAGAGCTTGTCATAACACCACAAGATGCTGCAACAATCTTGCAAAATATAACAACACTCTTTCAAGCTCAAAACAATCTACCAACACTCCATCTACTTCAAACAAAAGAAGCAAGCCTCATAAATGAACAAGCAAATAGAGTAATGCAACTTCTTGATAAAAACATATCTCTTGTCAACAGTGTTGATATAGCAAACAAAAACTTTAGGGTGCACATTATACATATAAATGATACCCACTCTCATCTTGATTCCATTCCTATGGCTATCTATCTGCAAAATGAAAAAACATATGTAAATGCAGGAGGCTATGCAAAAATTGCACACTTTATGAAAGACCAAAAAAGATTAGACTCCCATACTTTTACTCTACTTGCAGGTGATGCACTACAAGGCACACTCTACTACACACTCTTTAATGGTACAGCTGATATACAAACACTTAACTGTATGAATCTTGATGCCATGACTATTGGAAATCATGAATTTGACGACGGTGCAAATAATTTTGCAAACTATTTTGCACTAAAGGCAAATTTTCCTATTCTAAGTGATGATATTAATACCAGCAATAACCCTACATTAAAAGATATTATTCAAGCATATATTATTAAAAAGATAGATGATGAACAAATTGCTATAGTTGGTGATACTATCGACTCCTCTCTCATCTCCAATCCTGGTCCAACCATAGAGTTTCAAAACTATCTAAACAGCGCAAAAGTATCTGTAACAAAACTCAAAGATGAGGGCATTAATAAGATTATTTTTCTAACACATCTTGGGTATGATGTAGATAAGTTTTTAGCACAACAAGTAGAAGATATTGATCTCATTGTAGGTGGACATTCCCATACACTACTTGGTGATTTCTCAAATTTAGGACTCAATTCAAAAGGTCCTTACCCTACAATAGTAAAACATGAAAATACACAAACACTTATCGTTACTGCTTGGAAATGGGGTATGGTTGTAGGAGATCTCACTGTAATATTTGATCAAAATGGTACTATATCTAGTTATAATGCAGAACCACTGATATTAATTGATGATATATTTTTTCAAAAAAACCAAGATGGTGATGTAGTAGAAGTCAATGAGACAAAAAAAGAACAATTACAAAATCTTGTACAAAAAACATCAAATATTAAAATAGAATCTCAAGATGATAGTGTTGTTTCAATCATAGCACACTATAAACCCGAAGTGGATAAGCTACTGATACAAACAATAGCCCAAGCAGCCACAGACTTACTCAATGTACGTCTTCCAGGTGTTCCTGATCCAGATTCAGGAGTCATACTCCCCCATGGATCTATGATCTCAGCTCATATCGCACTCTCTATGTATGAAAAAGCAAAAAAGATAGGAACTTGTGATTTTGCCCTACAAAATGCAGGTGGTGCTCGTATCTCTATACCACAAGGTGATATCACAATCGGAGAAGTTTATACACTTTTACCCTTTGGAAATACCCTTGTTACTTTGCAAATGAGTGGAGTCAGTATTAAAAATATGCTTGAAAATGCTATAGAGAGATCTCTTATAACAAAAGAACACACTGGTTCTTTCCCCTATCTAGCAGGTGCAAAAATCACTATTGATCTCTCAAAATCGCAAGGAGAAAGGATTGTAAGTTTTCTTCTTCAAAACAGTAATGGGGAGTGGATAGATTTCAATGAGACGCAAACTTATAACATTGCAACAAATGCCTATATCGCAAATGGTGGTGACTATTATCTTGAAATGCAAGAAGCAGCTTCAAATAAGATAGATACAGGCTATATTGATGCTGAAATATTTATAGAGTATGCAAAAGAGAAACAGGTTCTCTATCCCATTGATGAGGATAAAGAACCAGTTACCATACAGAATTATTAATTATCATCTCTATATTTTGAAATTCCACAAGGCTGATTAGGCTTTGGAGGATTAGCTTTTAAATATTCTAAATCTTCTAAAGTTTGAGAAAGAACCCTTTTTTGTTGCAAAATAGGAAGCATTAAGTTGTCTTTTTCATTCAGTGGAATTCCCCAATCCATAAGGATTTTCTGAACTTCATCATCTAAATCTTTGAGTGCGTTTTGTATATGTTGTATTGAATTATCTATTATCATAAGTAAAGTATAGCAAAAATTTAGAAAAATTTAGGTATAATGCGGTTTCCAAATTTTACGTAAAGGATTATCGATGCCAAAAATGAAATCGGTAAAAGGCGCTGTAAAGCGTTTTAAAGTTAAGAAAAATGGTCAAATTAAACGTGGAACAGCGTTTAGA
>Ga0256843_1002387_pt1 | contig 13752 bp, 13 predicted proteins | sample AlvinellametaG_FD_191572 | JGI IMG/M metagenome (GOLD analysis project Ga0256843, IMG submission 191572) | Pompeii worm associated microbial communities from hydrothermal vent at the East Pacific Rise, Pacific Ocean - Alvinella | ecosystem: Host-associated > Annelida > Integument > Unclassified ... | reverse complement strand
TTTTTGTTAAATTTTTCATGCATATATCCTTAATTTGGATTTTAGTTTAGCATAAACAAACTAATTAAAATCTTTAAAAAACAAACTGAAATCCACTATAAGCTATAAGAGCCTCTTTCTCTTGTCCTTCAGCTTTTATCTCTCTTCCTATTGAAAACATAAAGGCTGTATTTTCATAAAATTGCCAAAGGTACCCAAAATTTACTAGAGAAAATAGAGTGTTATACTTCTCTGAAGATTCTGTAAATATTTCAGCATAAAAAGTCTGCTCTTGTTTTGTATATTGTAGATATGAACTTAATTCTATATGGTCTTTACCCTCTATAGGGTATATAAGCGTAGGAGAGAGAACAAGGTGAAGTTCCTCTAAAAGAGAGAAACTCATTGGAAGAGAGAGTTCATAAACATCACCCTCATTAAAGATAGAGTCATCCGGATAACTAAGATATTTTGGATTGATTGCTATGGAAAAGTTATTAGTTGTATAGAAATTCCACTTTATAGCTAGTTCAAATGCATCAAGTGTACATTCATCATCGTAATGTATATAAGCTGTTGCAAATGTGATTTGAACATCTTTTATAAGACCATAGTTTGCATCCAAAATGGGTGCAGCAATAAAGGTCTTTTCACCTTTTTGCAAATGTGAAGCGATATTTATTTCAAATACTCCCTTATCTGGAACAAATGGATCATCTGTCATCATTGGTGGTCCTGCATAAACAAAAGCAGAACAACTTATAAGGAGTACTATTTTTTTTAATAACTTCAAATCTATCAACTCTATTTTTTAAAATCTACCTGTAAGCATAAGATACTTATACATAGGTTTTAGCATATAGAGGTCAAATGCCCACCAAATCCACCTAGGTTTTTCGAAAGCAAGTGGTAGGGTTGGAGCTGGACCATTATAGTTAAACTCTGCCATAATGATTTTGCCATATTGTGTTTTAAGAGGACAGACTGTATATCCATCAAATTTTGCTTTGAGTTTACTACCTTTCATCTGTGCTAAAAGATTTTCTACTAAGATAGGACCATGATGACGAGCAGATCCACCAGTTTTACCCTTTGGAATACCACAAATATCACCAATCCCAAACACATTTTTATAACGTCTATGTTGGAGGGTATATTTATCAACCTCTAACCAACCTTTTGCCGTTCCTCTTTGCCAACCAAGTGTAGAGTTCTTGACTGCATCAACAGGTCCCATAGGGGGAACAACATGGATAAAATCATAATCCATCACAACCTCTTCTCTTTTTTGAATCATAGTATACTCTTCAATATCTTCGTCATACTCACCTTTTATCTCATAGGAGTGCTCAAAAGTAGCTTTTTTTGCATCTACATCTATGGCTATAAGATTATGTTTGAACTTATTGGTGATAGTGTCATACATATCTTGTGTTTTATGAAGTGCCTTATCAATTTTAGGAAGAGAGAAGAGTTTCCCTCCGTTTGTAGCAAAAGTATACTCAGCACTAAGTCCTGCGAGTTTAAGGTAATCAGCACTTAAATAGAGCATTTTTTGTGGTGCACCACCACATTTTATAGGTGTGTTTGGTTGTGTATAGATTACTTTTGGTTTAGAAGTTTTTGCAGCTTCTTTGAGCTCATTGAACCATCTCCATGTTGCAGTGGCTCCCTTAGCTGTCCCCTTTTCCAAATCATTTAAGTAAACACTTGTAATACCATTTTTCCCAATATCCTCTTTTGTTAAACCTTTAATAGCTTCATAATGGTACTGTATACCCGTAGCAACAACAAGATAATCATAAGTGATTTTTTTACCTTTACGAGTTGTTACACTACTATTTTGTGCATCAAAGCTTTTTACTTCATCTTTTACCCAAGTGACGACATCAGTATCTATATAGCTACTGTTTTGAATGACTAAATCTTCAAACTGCATCTCACCAGCACCAACAAAAACTTGTCCTGGTTGATAGAGGTGAATATCATTTGGTGCTATGATAGTAATGTCTGGATTTTTTATAGCTCTAACAAGACGTGAAAGAACCATAATAGCACCAGCTCCACCACCAACAATGACAATCTTTCCTTTCACATCTTCACTCGCTTCAGCAACACTACTTCCAGCAGTTGAAGCCAAAACAGAAGCTGCAATGGGAGAGATACCCATAAGTTTTATTGCATCACGACGAGAGAGAGAAGAGGATTGTTTGTTAAGTTTTAAAAGTTCTTTGGGATTCATATCTTACCTTTAGGGAGTATTAGTTATTATTATTTTACATTTACTTTGCTTAATATATCTTATCACAAAGTAGTTGAGGGGTAATTTTTCCATTAAACTCATTTTTGGAAAGTTTATAACTACATGTTATTTTTCTATCCTCTGGCATTTCAAAGATAGTTCTAAAAGCAACTATTTCAAGAGTCTTTCTTTGGTGTGGATATTGGCGTATCTCGATGCGTGAGTGAGATTTATCTGCACCCATGAGTTTAATACTTACAACCTCCGCATCTTTTATGAGAAATGAAGGACGTAAGTTTGCCTCACCAAAAGGTTCAAAACTCTCTATCATATTGAGTAGTTCTAAATCAATCTCATCTGTATCAATGATACCACTTACAGACTCTTTTGGTATAAAGTCTTTAGGATTTATCTTTCTTGCACTTTCGTTGATAGCCACTCGAAATGTATCAATATCTTCAGCTTTAAGAGCTAGTCCAGCAGCCATTTTATGTCCACCAAATTTAGTTAACAACTGTTCACTAGACTTAATGAGCTCATAAATATTCACTTCACCAATACTTCTAGCACTCCCCTTAGCAACGCCATTATCTACACTTAAAACAATAGCAGGTTTACTAAACTTATCTACTAATCGTGATGCGATGATGCCTACAACTCCCTCATGCCATCCCTCACCACTTACAACAGTGATTAAATCCTCTTCATTGACTTCTAGCATAGCTTTTTTTGTTGTCTCTGCTTCTGTCTCTTTCCTTAAGTCATTGAGTTTTTCAAGAAGCTCAAACTGTTTATAGGCAGTGTGTGTATCTTCTGCTGTAAAAAACTCAAGGGCAATAGAAGCATCTTCTAATCGCCCAGCAGAGTTGATCCGAGGGGCTATCTGAAAGGCTATATCTTCACTATTTATAGAGCGTTTGTTTAAAAAGTCTCTTATGATGATTGATGCAGGTCTTTGAGAGTGCATTAAAAGTTTAAGCCCCTCCTTGACAAGGGTTCGGTTTATATCGATAAGAGGCATAATATCAGCAATGATGGCAATAGCTAAGATGTCTAAAAATTGTCTCATATCTATGGTCAGTGCTAACTCTTTTTTGAGAAGTCCTAGAAGAAGCCAAGCAACTTGTGCACCACATATCTCTTTAAAAGGGTAGTTACAACTCTCTAGTTTTGGATCAACTATACAAAATGCTTCAGGAAGTGTTTCAGAGGGAGTATGATGGTCTGTAATGATAAGATCTATACCTCTCTCTTTACAAATTTCAGCCGCTTGGATAGCGGTAATACCATTATCTACCGTGATGATAAGGTCTGCATCTACTCTCTCCAAAATAGTAGGACTTACTCCGTAACCATCACGAAACCTGTTGGGAATAATAGCCTCAAGAGGATAGGGGATTTGCTTAAAAAAATCTACCATAATAGCAGTAGAACTTACTCCATCTACATCATAGTCACCAACTAAAGTTATCTTTTTATTGTTACGTATAGAATCTGCTATCTTTTTTGCTGCATCTGAGGCATTATGAAGTAGAGCAGGATTTGGAATCTCTTTTAGTTTTTTATCTTGAGTAGTAAATCTTTGTGAGAGTAGTTTATGGAGTTCTTCTCTAGTTAGTGTAGGTGTATTGTGCATGAAGGGACCTTGAATAAAAAGGATATTTTAAAAAGTTGTTTGAAACCTAGAAGAGAATTCTAGGTTGAGTAAAAGTTTATTCAGCTTCTAAACTTGCTTTTACAAAAGCCAAAATAGAAGGGTTTGGTGTTTGAAGACCAGAGGTAAATTCTGGATGGAACTGTACACCTAGGAACCAAGGATGTCCCTCAATTTCAACAGTTTCTATCAGTCCATTTGATTCACCTGTTACAATCATACCCGCTTTTTCAAGTTGCTCTCTATATGTTGGATTTGCTTCATAACGGTGGCGATGACGTTCATAGATAGTCTTCTCACCATTGTAAGCATTTTGGATAATAGAACCATCTTTTGTATCACAAGGGTACTCACCAAGGCGAAGTGTTCCACCCATTGGAGATTCATGTGTACGAAGCTGTGTACCGCCATTTTGATCTAAAAAGTTATCTATAAGATAAATCATCGGGTGTGGAGTATTCTCATCAAACTCAATGGAGTTCGCACCTTCAAGACCAAGAACATTTCTAGCGTACTCAACAAGTGTAAGTTGCATACCAAGACAGATTCCAAGGTAAGGAACTCTGTTTTCACGAGCGTACTGTATAGCAAGTATTTTACCCTCAACACCACGAGAACCAAAACCACCAGCAACTAAAACAGAGTCACAATCTCCAAGAAGTGCTTCTGCCCCTTTCTCCTCTATCTCTTCAGAGTCAACCCAGTTGATTTCTACTCGAGCATCTAGGTGTGCACCACAGTGGATAAGAGACTCTGTAAGTGATTTATAAGCCTCTTTAAGTTCAAGATACTTCCCTACAAAGCCAACAACTGTTTTCTCTTTTGGTTGTACGATGCGTTTTACAAGTGTATCCCATTTTTCCATATCAGGATTGAGCTCACCGAGCTCTAACTCTTTAGAGATTGGTTTAAGAATATTTTGACGTAAAAAAGTAACTGGAATATCATAAATAGTCTTTGCATCGAGTGCTTCAATGACACAATCTGGATGTACATCACAGCTCATTGCAAGTTTTTTCTTAAATGTTTTTGGAAGACCATTTTCGCTTCTTGCAATAATCATCTGAGGTGTAATTCCAATACGGCGTAACTCTTGAACTGAGTGTTGTGTTGGTTTTGACTTGAGTTCACCTGCTGCTTTAATAAATGGAATAAGTGTTACGTGAATAAAAAAAGTACCTGCTACTTCATCATCATGTTTCATTTGACGAATTGCTTCCATAAAAGGAAGTCCTTCTATATCTCCAACTGTCCCACCTAGTTCAACAACTAAGATATCATGTCCCTCACCTGCAAGCTTAATACGGTTGACAATCTCTCCAACAATATGTGGAATAACTTGAATTGTTTGACCTAAGTAACCACCAGCTCTTTCACGCTCAATAACAGAAGAGTAAACTTGACCTGTTGTGAAGTTTGCAGATTTTAGAAATGAAGCATCAAGAAAACGTTCGTAGTTTCCTATGTCAAGGTCAGTTTCAGCTCCATCTTTTGTAACAAAAACTTCACCATGCTCTAGTGGAGACATTGTTCCTGGGTCAACATTGATATATGGATCTATTTTGAGCATACCTACATCAAAACCAGAGTGTTTTAAAAGTGTACCAACGCTCGCTGCTGTAATCCCTTTCCCAAGAGAACTTAAAACCCCACCGGTTACAAAAATGTACTTAGTCATATATAAAACTCCATATTAATTATAAACGCGATTATATACTAAAGTAGTTTAATTTCTTATGACGTAAGGAATACTTAGGTATTATATATAAAATTAGTTTTTTATAAGGATAATATATGAGCGTAAAAAAAATAAACTATTATTTAATTTTTACTCTATTTTTTTTCACTTTATTAGGATGTAATGATTCCACTTGCAGCAAAGAGACTCCTGAGGAGTTTGTACCCTCAAAATTAGCGGTTCCAACGCTTATTATTATTATGAATTGGGATGATTACAGTGAAAATGATCCCCAGATATGGCATCAAAAGTTTTTTGATAAAGCTTCTAAATCAGTAAATCGATGGTACTACTATGCTACAGAAGCAGATGCAGAACTTATTCCAGTGAAAGAGAACTCTGGAACTGCAGATGATGGAGTGATTACTATCGATATGCATAAGCCACACCCTGGTGGTTATAATGATACGACTTTTAGAGATGAAGAGATTACTTATGCGATTACAAATAGTGAAGTAGATAATAATATAGACTTTTCACAGTACGACACAAATGGTGACGGGAACATTAGCTATGATGAACTTCAAATAGTCTTTATCGTAGCTGGAGGAGAAGAGGCTTATGGTGATGCTAGAAGAAAGTCTGTTTGGGCACATGCATGGAACTATGAAGAGAGCCAAAATCCAAGACTAGATGGTGTTGATTTAATGAAATACACAGGAGATTTTAAAACCTCGGGTGTCTATGTTAAATTTGGTGCTTCACACGCTATTGATACCTCAAATGAGCATAAAGCAACGGTAGGAATAATGGCACATGAGATGTCACACTCTCTTTTTGATCTTTATGATCTTTATGATTTAAGTGGTGGATCAGGAGTTGGTGCGTATGATATTATGAGTAATGGTACTTGGACAAAAAGTTCTACGGACGCTTATTATGGTGAAACACCTACGGGATTTAGCTCTTTTAGTAAAATTGATGCAAGATTAGACCTCAATATAAGTAGTATAAGCTCAAGTAGTGAAGTTACGATTCGATGTAGTGCTAATAGTCTTACAAAATTAGTAACAAATAAAACAAATGAGTACTTTTTATTGGAGTGTAGAGATAGTGCTAAAGTCTATTCTGATATAGCATTTTATGAGATAGATAAGCATTTTACTACAAATAAACTTTTTGCGGTACTCTATCATGTTGATGAAGATAAAGATACAAACTATGAGAGTGGTGTTCAAACAGAATATAATCACTATAAAGTAGCCTTAGTGGAAAAAAATACCTTTGTAAAGATGACATCCACTGAGGGGATAGAAGCTGATTATAATGATGTATATGATGTTGGTGATGTGATAGACACATCTCGAACAAGGCTTTATGATGGAACTGCAACAGGTTATAAAATAGAAGTAACAAATGCAAACTATACAGATAGAAGCATGAGCTTTAAAATTACAAGATAGGAAAAAAAATGAAACAAATTATAAAAATCATAACGATGATGTTACTTATAAATAACTTAGTCTATGCTGCACCTGCTAGGGGTGGGGTGAGAACGTTTGAGCAGCCTGATGGAACAACATTTAGTGGTGTGCTCAAAGGTGATGCAGCTTTTCACTGGATAGAGAGTGATGCAGCTCTTGTTGTTTTTAACCCAAAAGATAAGTTCTATTATAATGCAAAGATAGCTGAGGATGGAACTATTGAGTTGATAGGTAGAAAAATGAACAAAAAGATGAAAAATGCATCTGCACTCAATAGTAAAGCAGGTACAAAAGTACATACTGTTTCTGCATCAACACATAAAGCCCTCATGAAAAGAGTTAGGGAATCAAGAAAAGGAAACTATCCTAGATGATGGAAAACACACTTCTCTACGTTATTGTTGCCCTTGGCATTTCAATAGTACTTAATATCATTTTAAAGAAGATAGGTATTTCGCAAATTATAGGTTATATCCTTACGGGAACTATTATAGTCTATGCTTTTGATTTACGTGATGCTGGACATTCACATGAACTCGAGATGGTTGGAGAGTTTGGTATTGTTTTTTTGATGTTTACTATTGGGCTTGAAATCTCTCTTGCAAAAATGGGAAGTATGAAAAAAGAGATATTTGGCAATGGATTGATGCAAGTGGGGTTTACAACGCTTGTTGTTTATCTTTTAGCACATTTCTTATTTCATCTTGATGCTACATCTGCCATTATTGTGGCACTAGCATTTTCTCTCTCCTCGACAGCTGTTGTACTAAGCTACCTTAAGAGTTCAAAAGAGATTTATACACCCTATGGTCAAAATGCAACAGGGATTTTGATTTTTCAAGATATAGCAGTTATCCCTATTTTAATTTTTATTGGGTTTTTAACAAGTGAAGCTGATGAGAGTATCTATGTTATTTTAACGCATACACTTTCAAGTGCTTTCATTGTTGTAGGCTTACTTTTTGTAGTGGGGAAAAGGGTAGTGACATGGTTACTTCACTTCTCCGCATCATCGGAACTCGATGAGTTGTTTATGGGTTCTGTACTCTTTATAGTCATTGGTGCCTCTCTTTTTGCAGCTTCAATGGGCTTTACCTACTCTCTTGGTGCATTTGTAGCAGGAATGATTATAGCTGAGACAAAGTACCATCATAAAGTAGAGTCCGAGATTGCACCTTTTAAAGATATTTTACTTGGTACATTCTTTGTTGTTGTTGGAATGAAGATAGATGTCGTGATGTTTTTGAATAATATAGGCTTAATAGTAGGCATTTTTATACTTGTATTACTTTTTAAAACAGCAATTATGTTTACACTGTTGCGTCTCAGTTCAAATAGTGCTACTTCCCTTAAAACAGCTTTAGCCCTCTCTCAAGTAGGGGAGTTCTCTTTTGTTATATTTGCAGTTGCATCATCTGGTCATGTTCTTGATAGTCAGTTAGCTTCTTTACTTGTCCTTATTGTGATATTCTCTATGATAGTGACTCCTTTCTTTATCACGAGGATAAATACTTTTGTAGAAAAAATTATAAAAACAACAGATGTCGTGACAGATATGAAAGCATTGGCATCACGTGAAAACCATGTGATTGTCTGTGGATATAGTGTGGTGGGTAAATTTGTAACTCAGTATTTAGCAGAGATTGATGCTCCTTTTATTGTTGTAGACAACTCTAACAAGCATGTAATGGAAGCACTTGACGCAGAAATTGAAGCCTATTTAGGTGACGCTTCTAAGAGTCAAATCCTTAATGCTTTAAATATTGAACATGCTTCAGCCATTATAGTAACACTTGATAACATAGATAAAAAAAGAGGTATATGTGAAGCTGTTTTGAAACATTCAAAAAATGCAAATTTAATTGTAAAAGTAGTTTCACTTGAAGAGAAGAAGAAACTAGAAGATTTAGATATTACAGTGGTGGTGGATGGAAAGGTTGAGGTAGCTCGTGTCTTGGTTGAACGTATGATTAGTTGTCAACTGAAGTATCACTAAATAAATCAAAATTTGCAATTGTAAATCTATAAGTGTATAATAGTACAAAATAGATATCTAAAAAGGATTTCTCATGGCTTTTTCAATTAATACAAATATTGGTGCAATGAAAACAAATTTGTACTCAAATTTAAATACTCAAAGTACAGACAGAAGTCTCTCTTCACTCTCTTCAGGCTCACAACTTGAAAGTGCTGCTTATGATGCTTCTGGATTGAGCATCGCAAATCAACTCTCTGCACAAGTCTCAGGACTTGGTCAAGCTATTCAAAACTCCAATGAAAGTATTGGTATGATTCAGATAGCGGATGGTGCGATGAGTGGTATAAATGATAATATGGAACGCATTCGAGTTCTTACACTTCAAGCTTCGAACGGAACAATGAGTGATAGTGATAGAGCAAATATTCAAAAAGAGATAGACGCTTTACTTGAATCTTCTGATGATATTGCAAAAACTACGCAGTACAATGGTATTAATCTTCTTGATGGTACGGGTGGAAGTTCAGGAGATGGAACATTTGTCACACAAACAGGAGCAGACCAAGGTGATACACAGAGTATAACTATTGGTGATGCACAGGTCTCATCTCTTGTTGGGAGCATAGATGTTACAACAGAAGAAGGACGAGCTGCAGCACTAGAGAGTGTAGATAGTGCACTCAAAGGTATAAGTGATATTCGTTCAGATTTAGGTGCATCTCAAAATCAACTTATGTCAAATATTAGAAATACAAGTGTAACACAGGTAAATATTGCAGCAGCAGAGTCTCAGTTAAGAGATATTGATTTCGCACAAGAGAGTGCAAATTTTTCTAGAGATAATTTAATGGCACAAATAGGTTCATACACTCAGTCCCAAGCAAATGCTTCAGCATCGAGGGTTACAAACCTATTGGCTTAATTAATTACTGTGATAAAGTTCAAAACATTGTTGATTTGAAACATTATAAACACCAGGAGAACGAGTTACTGTAAATTTCTTAGTATGTATATTTTGAGATAAACCTACTGATATACAAGAGAGATTTTTATAGGGTGACATAAGAGTATAACGGTTTTTGTGCTTGAGTGAGACTTTGCCAAACTCTTTTTGCATCATCTTCTCGACCTCTTTAATATCCCCACTAAATCCATCAAGTTTCATATTTAACTCTTCTGCTGTAAGCTCAGCTTCTTTTCTTGATTGTTCTATGAGGTCTCCAGATATTGGTTGTTCTCCAGTTTTTAGTAGGTAACAGATATACTCATGGCTTGAAACACCAATATGAGTAGGTGAGACACTATAGTTTGTCAAAACACCTCTTTTATCTCCTTTTGCATGAGCCGTTAAGTTTACATGAAAACAGTATTGGTTATCAGCATCAAGCATATAATCACGATTTAACCAATCAGGAGAGTCATTCTTCGCATAAGCACCCATTTTAGAGCCTTTGGCTGAGGTAGCCATAACAGTCAGTGCATCTTTGACACTCTTACCTACATTTGACTGCAACTTCATACTAAGTTTCTTTGCAGACAAGTCTGCTAATTTTCTATCTTTCATATAATCATCAGAAGCAGAAAGATTTAATAAGCCTAAAAGAATAAACCCCACACCTATAGCTTTTTTCATAGTAATACCTTTTATTTGAGATATAATAACGATAACACTATAACACTTAAAAGTTCTTTTTTATTGATTAATAGTTAAAAAAAGTTTGGAAAAATATGAGGAATAAATATTTTAGGAGTTCAAAGAGGAGTTAGTTTCCTCTTGAACCAGGCTTAATAGCTTCACTACCATCTTTACAAAGTGGACATGCATCTGGTGCATACATCTCAAATGTAAAGTCAGCAAGAGCAAAAAATGGGATATCTTGTGGAAGTTTACAGTTTGCCTTTGTCTCTATGTCACTATTTTCACGTTTACAAAAACCACGGTTAGCTAAGGCAGCTACACCAACTATTTGTCCACCAAGCTCTTTTACCACGGCAGCAGCTTCCATAGCAGATCCACCTGTTGTGATAATATCTTCACACATAAGAACTTTTTCATCTTTTGCCACTTCAAAACCACGGCGAATATTCATAACACCATCTACTCTCTCAGCAAAGATAAAACGAACATCAAGTGCTTGAGCTAAAGCAAATCCAGCTATAAGTCCACCAAGAGCAGGTGCACAAACTGTGTCTATCTCTAAACCACTCTCTTTGATTTGAGTTGCGAGTGCTTCAGCTAAGAGTTTTGCAGTTTTAGGGTCTTCTAAAACTTTTGCAGATTGAAGATAAAACTGAGAATGATTTCCTGAGCTGAGTTTAAAGTGACCCTCTAAAAGAGCGTCTGCATCCATATATATTTTTTTTACGTCCATGCTATTAAACTTTAAGGATTTCAGCTTCTTTATCTTTTAAGATGCTGTCAATTTCTGATATATATTTATCTGTAATTTTTTGAATTTTATCTTGAGCTGCTTTAGACTCATCTTGAGTTATCTCTTTCTCTTTTTCAAGTTTTTTGATTTTATCATTTGCATCACGTCTATCATTTCTAATACTTACTTTTGCATTTTCGCCCATTGTTTTCATCTGTTTTACAGACTCTTGACGTTGCTCTACAGTCATTGGTGGAAAAAATAGTTTGATCTGGTCACCATCATTGTTTGGGTTTACACCGATATTTGCTGCTGAAATAGCAGTCTCTATATCACTTAAAAGATTTTTCTCCCAAGGGTTTACAACTATTGTTGTTGCATCAGCTGCTAAAACAGAGCCAACTTGGTCAAGTGGTGTTGGGGTTCCATAGTAGTCTATCTTTACGTTATCTAAAACAGAAACTAAAACTTTACCAGTTCTAAGTGTTTTAAAATCTCTGTGCATATGGTCAAGACTACCTTGCATTTTTGTTTCACAATTGTCAAATATTTCGTTTAACATTCTTTTTCCTTGGAGTGGTCTAAAATAATGGTGTAATTGTATAGTGTTTTGAGTTTATTTCAGCTTATAGGAAGAGCATTGAAGGATTTTGAGTCAAAAAAAGATTTGACTCAAAAGGGAGAGACTTATTTAGAAGCGTTTGTTTCTACTTCTTTAGTAACTACTGGAGTAGCAGTTGGTGCAACAACATTTACATCCTCTACCATTTCATCAACAACAGAAGCCTGCGCTGATTGTGCATACATATACCCTAAAGTGATTGTATTTACTACAAATAAAAATCCGATAGTAAATGTTGCTTTTGCTAAAAAGCTGTTTGGACCTTTTGCCCCAAAAACTGAATCATTTGAGCCACTATAAGCACCAAGACCTATACTTGAACTCTTCTGTAAAAGTACAGCGATAACTAAGATAATAACTAAAACAATTTGAACAATAAGTAAAAGACTAGTTGTCATTAATAAATTCCTGATTTATAAAGTGGCGAATTATATCTAAAAAAACTTATATTATCAAACTAAAGTAATTCTTAAAAGTGCATTATTTATTATATAGTATAAAAAGAGGGTATAATTTCAAAAAAATAAGATTGGTAAAAAGAATGAAAAAATTTAAAATAGTATTTTTATTATTGGTATTGACTCTCGTTGTTTTAGGATTTTTTGTCTCTAAAGATAAAAATGTAGAAGTTGTTGAAACAAAAAAAATTGTAAGTGTAAGTACATTTTTTATCTATGATATAGCAAAACATATAGCTGGAAACACTCTTAAAATAGTGAATATTTTACCCTTTGGGACAGATCCTCATAGTTTTGAGCCAACTCCAAAACTTATGGCAAGTATAGAGAAGAGTGCTTTAGTTATCTATAGTGGGGCAGGTTTAGAACCTTGGATTGATGCGATAAAGTTTAAGTCCAAGGCTATTGACCTTAGTAAACATGTTAAATTAAGAGAGTTAGGAAGTGATGAGTTTGAATTTCATGCACATCATGATGAGCAGTGTGCACATAGTAAAATAGACCCTCATTATTGGTTAGATTTTCAAAATATGCAGATAGCAACAAATATAATAACAGAAGAGTTTATAAAACTTGAACCAAAATATAAAGGTTTTTATCTAGAAAATAGGGATAAATATATTAAGATGCTTCAAAAACTAGAGAAAAGCTACAAAAGATACCTTTCAGCTTGTAAAGTAAATACCGTTATATTAAATCATAACGCTATTGGATATTTAGCAAATAAGTATGGATTCCATGCAGAATCTCTGAGTGGTCTCTCTCCTGAAGCGAATCCAACTCCTGATGATATGAAGAGAATTTTTCGTATTATTAAAGAGCATGGTGCATCAACAATATTTTTTGAAAATTTTGTGAGTAATAAAGCGATGCAAACAATAGCACATGATGCAAAGGTCAAAATAGACTTTCTTGAGCCTTTAGGTAATATTACTGCTGATGAAGCAAAAGAGAATATCACTTATGAAGATATTATGTACAAAAATCTTGAAAAACTCTCTAAGGCTCTTGTGTGCCACTAAAGTTTAAAGTACCTATTTTTGATGTCAAAAACCTCTCTTTTACTGTAAGAGGTATAGAGATACTTAAAAATATCTCTTTTGAAATTTTTAGCGGGGAGTATATTGCCATCATTGGACCAAATGGTGGTGGGAAAACTACACTTATTCGTATGCTTTTAGGTTTGGAAAAACCAACTGAAGGTGAAATCCGTATTTTTGGAAAAAAATTAAAGAATTTTAAAGAGTGGCATAAGATTGGTTTTGTGCCTCAACGTGCATCTTTG
>Ga0256843_1002386_pt1 | contig 13753 bp, 16 predicted proteins | sample AlvinellametaG_FD_191572 | JGI IMG/M metagenome (GOLD analysis project Ga0256843, IMG submission 191572) | Pompeii worm associated microbial communities from hydrothermal vent at the East Pacific Rise, Pacific Ocean - Alvinella | ecosystem: Host-associated > Annelida > Integument > Unclassified ... | reverse complement strand
TATACCAAAATACATTAAAGCTGGATGGGATGTTGATAGTTTGGATGTTAGTAGAAACAACAACAAATCAAGTTTTATACAGATATCTTATCAAAATAACTCTCCATATCAAGCAAAACTTTTTTTGCAAACTCTTATAAAAGTATATAAAGGTTTGTTAACGCAAAACCAGTCAACACAGGTAGATAACTATATAAAACTTGTAGAGGATGAACTAAAAGATATAAAAGAAAAGTTAGATAAAAATGAACAACTTTTGCTTGAGTTTAGTAAACAAAACCAAACGGCAGGAATAAAAAAGCAAACTGATAACACAGTAGATAGGATCTATAAAGATGAAGAGAGATTAAAACTATTAGATATGAAGTATCAAAATCTAAAAACTATTTTAACTTTGGTTCGAGATGTTGATAACTATCAGGATATCTTAACACTTTTAGATGGGCTTGGAAACAACAATCTAGCAGTTTTGATAAATGGTATTTTAGAAGAGGAAAAGATATATCAAAAACAAAAAGAGAAGTACAAAGATCTCCATCCTGTCATGATAGAGTTAAAAAGATCTATAAAAACAAGAAAAATAGCACTAAAAAGAAACTTGATAGAGCTTTTTAAAAGTATAAAAAGGCAAAGAGACGAGTTAAAAAGATCTATCCAAAATCAAAAAAACAGTTTAGACAATCTCCCATCAAAAGAGATAGGTTTGGCAAAACTTCAAAGAGAACATCAACAGTTGGAAAAAAGATATCTAGCTTTGCAGGAAAAAAGATCCAACTTAAATATAAGTCAAAAGATAAAAAAAGAGGACTATGTTGTAAATGTTGTAGATAAACCGTATATTCCACTTTTTCATATCAAACCAAAAGGAAAATTTCTTGTTTTACTTAGTATCATGATGGGGCTGTTTGTAGGTGTATTTTTAGCACTTTTAAAAGACTATTTTCAAAAAAAGGTGATAGTACCAGCAGATATAGAGGAGATAGCAACTATACCACTACTAGGATCTATAGGTTTTATCAAAGACAAAAAGTTATATAACGATCTTTTTGTGATAAAAGAACCAAACTCAATACCATCAAACATGCTATGGCAGATAAGAAACAGTATAGAAAACTATAAAAAAGATAACGAAGGTTTAGTTGTATCACTTACATCCATGATAAGAGGGGAGGGTAAAACTACACTTGCAGCAAATCTGGCTGCTGCACTATCTCAAGGAGATAGGAGTGTTATAGTTTTATCTTTAGATCTAAGACTCCCACAAATACATAAAAAGTTTCATATAAGCAACCGTTTTGGACTCACAACAGTTATGTTTGACAAAGCAGATATAAACAATGTGATCAAAAAAGTAAAAGGTTTTGAAAATCTCTATTTTCTTCCTACAGGAGCACTTCCAAAAACTCCAGCAAAAGTTATAAACTCAAAGTTTATGGATAAACTAGTAGTAGAGTTAAAAAAGGCTTTTGATTATATTGTGATAGATTTAGCTCCTTTATCCGTAGCTCCTGAGAGTATATTTGTATTGAAAAAAAGTGATCTAAATATCTCTGTTTTAAAGTCAAACTACTCTGATAAAAAGTTTATACTATTTACTGAAGATATAGTAAACAAAAACAATATCAAAAACATGGTTTTTGTTTTAAATGCTCTACCTTTAAAGTACATAAAAAGTATTTCAAGAAAAGAAAATAATAAATATTTTAAAAAAAGTGGGAATATTGATTTAACTTTTTAATATAAAAGTCGATTTATATTTAAATTCTTAAAAAAAGGTATTTAAATATGTATAAAAGAAGAGAGTTTTTAAAAAAGAGTTTAGCACTAAGTTCGTTTTTAGCTTCGCCAAATCTTTTTTCACTTTCACTTCCTATAGATAAAACTTTACATCTTCACAATATCCACACAGGAGAGAGTATAAAAGCAACTTTTTGGGAAGAAGATCACTATGTAAGAAGTGAGTTAAAAAGACTTAACTACTTTTTTAGAGATTATCGGTTGGATCTTGTTGCCAACATGGATAAAAATCTTTTCAATCTTCTTTATGCTATACAACTTGTAGGAGATACAAAAAAACCTGTAGAGATCATATCAGGATATAGAAGCATAAAAACCAACAACAGTTTGAGAAGACATTCACGAGGTGTTGCTAAACATAGTTATCATACAAAAGCAAAAGCGATAGATTTTAATATAAAAGATAGATATCTAAAAGATACACTAAAAGTTGCAAGAAAGTTAGAAGTTGGAGGAGTAGGGTACTATCCAAGAAGTAGTTTTATCCATGTAGATACTGGACCTGTTAGGTTTTGGCATGGATAAAGCTAATATCAAGCTAACTAGGGTATAATCAACCCCTAAAATTTTTTTGAAAGGTGGTGAGGCAGATGCCTGGTATCGTTGTGAAACCAAACGAATCTTTCGAAGAAGCGTATAGAAAGTTTAAAAAGCAAGTTGACAGAAACTTAATCGTTACTGAAAAAAGAGCTAGAAAATTTTTTGAGACTGGAACTGAAAAGAGAAAGAAACAAAAAATTGCAGCTAGAAAGAAAATGCTTAAAAAACTTTATATGCTTAGAAGATACGAATCAAGGCTATAAGCTTTCACTTATAAAGGAGGTTCCCCCTCCTTTATATCTGTCTATATTTTTTAACTACTTAGGAACTCTTAACTTTTGTCCTGGAAAGATTCTGTTTGGATTTTTTATAAGATCTGGATTTGCTGCAAAGATTTTAGGATACATCATAGCATCTCCATAAGCTCTTCTAGCTATCAAAGATAGTGTATCACCTTTTCTTACTGTTATGATCCTCATCGCATTGGATCTTACTTTTGTCTCTTTTTTGATATTTGAAACGTAGTTAGAACTTTTAACTTTTGATTTATCTTTTTTCATGATTTGATTTAGTTTAGCATATAGCTTTGTAAGATCATCTTGTGTTGCAACCTCTTTTTTCTCTATGATGACTTTGTTGAAAGTATCTGTTTTTTTGTTGTTTGATTTTACCTCTTGATCTGTTTGAACATTGTCAAGTGCAGATAGATCTATATCTTGTTCTTTTACATTATCAACATCAGCATTTGAAAGATCGTTTAAAAGTGCAGCATCTTCGTTTGTGTTATCTTCTGTTGAAGAAGTTGTTTCATCTGTAGTAGCAGTAGTTTGAGGCTGTTCTTGCTCTTGTTCTTTGATAGTATTTTGTGCAACTATCTTTTTTTGTTCTTTTTCTTTGTTCATCTGTGCTAAAACACTCTTAACTATAAGTGCTATCTCCTCTTTTTTAACTCCGCCACCTCTACTTTCTACAGCTGCAGTAACATTTTGTACTACATTGTTAGTTGTGTTTTCTTGAGGTTTTGTTTGGATCATAGGTTGTACTTGAGTTTGTACCTGTGCTTTTTCATCTTTAAATAAAAACTTATATGCAACAGCACCTAGTACGATCAAAAGTAAAACAAGTAAAATAATTACAAGTATTTTTATGGCAGAACTCATAAGACTTCCACTTCCACGATCATCATCAACTCTAAATTTTAAATAGTCATCTCTAATATCACTCATACTTAACTCCTTGATTTTTTCTTAACCATTTGGTTTGGCTATCGTTATACCTAGTATCTGCCAATACTGCATACCGCCACGATAGTATTTTATCTTATCCTTTGGATATCCAAGTTTTATAAGATTTTTTATAGCTGCAACTGCTTGTTGACACCAAGGACCGTTATCAAAAACCAAAAGTTCCATAGCATTTGAAAAATCCCAACTACCATCTTTCTTTTTTTCTGCACCAAAAAGTTCTAACATTTGGTCTATGTATTTACTTCCAAGACTGATAGAAAGTACACTAAAAGGTACATTTAAAGCTCCTGGTATTGTTCCTTGTATATACCATTGCGGAAGTCTTGCATCTATCAAAAGTCCAGTATTGTTTGCTACTTGATTTTTTAAAAAGTTTATAACATCTAACTCAGATACAGTTTCAACTCCCTTGACTGGTTCTATCTTTTGTACACAAAAAGGTGGACACGGTCTGGAAGTTTTAGTATAAGAGTTTTTTAGTTTATGGTTGGTATCCTGAATCCTTTTTATCCTGATGTTTTTGCCATCAACATCTATATCTACATATGGAAGTTTATCTGTTAAGTTAACCTCTAAGCCAATTGCAGAAGTAGCTAAAAGAGATGATAATGCCAAGCTACCGAGCAATTTAAATGAATTTTTCATGCAAAGCCTTTATAAGTTATAAGTTTTAAGTTAATTTTTTGGTATTATATACTATTAATTAAAAAAAAGCAAATATATCGTCTATAAATTATTTATTAACTTAGTCGATATATTATTAATTACAATTTTGCACACTTAAAGTGTATATACGAAGGAAATGGATGGCACTCTTTAATCTTATCTCTAAGAAAAAAAAGAAGAAAAAAAGCATAGAGATCACACATATAACCAAAAATATCAGGATAACTGGAGAGCTTATAAGTGCAAGTCCTCTTTTTATAGACTCCAAAGTAGAAGGAGATATAAAAGTCAACAATACAGTCATAGTTTCAAAAAGAGCTACAGTTGATGGAAATATCCAAGCAAAAAATGTACTTGTTTATGGTCAGATAAAAGGTAAAATCAAATCAAAAAATCTTGAAGTTTATGAGGGTGCAAAAGTCAAAGGAAACATGAATGTAAAAAAAATCTATGTAAACGGAGAAGTTTTTGGTAGCATAGGTGGTGAAGGTGTTTTTATAGACAAAGATGGTAGAGCAAAAAGTGTTATCCAGGCAAAAAAAACTGTTATTAGTGGGATAGTTGATGGTGCACTTGCATCTCAAGTTTTGGAGTTAAACTCCCAAGCATATATCAGAGGCGATGTTTTTGTAAATAAAATCCCTAAAAAAGATGGAAAGATAGAAGGAAGCATAAACAACTTTAAAGAGATACTTTCTCAAGAAGAGCAGTTTAGTTATGACTATGAAGATAGTGTAGAGAGGATGAACAGCGAAGTTGCAGTATATATGAAGTATGAAACAAAGATTATAGATCTTATAAAAAGAAATCTTGATAATGACGCTGTTTTACAAAATTTGGTAAAAATGCTAAAATACTCTGAAGAGAATGAAAAAAAGCTTGAACAGATTATCCAAGCTATAGAGTACAAAAAAGATGATACATTTATAGATGTTGAGTATGATTAGGAGATATCATGAGAAATAAGATAGATATAAAAAAGAGGATAAAGTTACTTAGTTGGACATCTTTGTTAGGATTATTGGTACTTACCTCTTTATCCCTTTACAATGCTATCATCTATATCCAAAACTTAGAACAGCTTAAAATCATACTTGATCTTATAAATAAAAATACTTCAAAAGAGTTAAAAAGCGAAGTTTCAAAAGCTATAGTTGAAAATATAGGGAACTCACAAGTTGTAGTTATCTTTTCTGCTGTAATAGGTGTGATACTTTTATCAGCTGTTGTATATCTTGGTGTTTCTATAAAAAAAGAGACAAACAGAAGGATCCATGCTATGGATTGGATTATAGAGGATTAGAAGGGTATTTTATGTTAGAAAAAGTTTTAAAAAAAGAAGAAGAAATCGTTATAAATCCAAACCAAACTACAACATTACAAGCATATCATACAAAAGTCATAGGTGATATAGTAGGTCATGATGGTGTATATATAGAAGGTGTTGTAGATGGATGTATCATAGTTGATAACATAGTTGTTATAGGAAAAGATGCTGAAGTCAAAGGAAAGATACAAGCACATCAAGTTGTTGTTGAAGGTGAAGTTCGCGGAAGAATAGAGTGTGATTTTTTAGAAGTACAAGAAGATGGACTTGTTATGTCAAATGTAGAAGCCAGAGAGATAAAAGTTGCTGGTAAACTTCAAGGAGAGGTTGTTGCTTATGATTTGACTTTGGAAGAAAATGCTTTTTTGGGAACGAGAGTTCAAGTAAACAGGATGAATGTAAAGGGAACAGTTGTTGGAGATCTTGCAAGTGATAGTTTGATCCTTAAAGAGAGTGCATATGTAAAAGGAAATGTATATGTAAACTCTTTTATCAACGAAGGTGCAGCAGTAAAAGGAGAGATAGGAGACTATAAAAAACTACTCAAAAAAAGGACAGCACTTAGTTCAAATCATGATCAAAATATCAAAATTCTAAAAGAATCTATAGAAAAATACATCAAAAATAGTGACTACATCAACGAAATACTAAGACAAAAAACAGATATAGATATAAAAGTAAACAATCTTATCAACTACATAAAAGATAATGTTCATGATAATGACGAGCTTATCAAGGTAACAAGACTTATAAATTACAATGGATAAACTTAAGTAATAATTTATTTTTTTTAGACTAAAATTTCTTTAAGGAATAAAGCTAAATTTTAGTCAAATGGAAAGATTATGAATAAATTGATAAAAAATAAATTTTTATTACTTGTTATCCTGACTATACAAGAAGCTTTTATAGCTGTAACTCCTTATATTATATTGGTTTCTTCTCTGATTTTAAGTAAAACTTTGATCCTTTTTTTTCATATAGATATAGATGTCAAGTATATAAAAATACTTGAAGATATCATACACTTTTTAGATCAAGCAGCCTCTATAGTTGTATCTATATCTATAGCATACTTTTTTGCAATAAGATTAAAAATATCTCAAGTTATATCTATTACTTTGAGTGTAGCTTCACTTTTTTCTATCATATATCTTCAAACTTATAGTGTTCCTTCTGGATTTTCTCTTGTGTCTATTTTAACTCCTATCGCATCTACAGTACTTTTGTATTATTTTTATCCAAAGTTGACATTGGGACTTCCTTTAGATGATGAAAACAAACATATTTATAGACTGTTTAACTATATTTTAGTTTTTTTAGCATCGTATTTTACGATGTTAGTGTTGTATGTTATACTTGCATTTTTCATGAGTGGGATTAGTACTAACTTTAAGTATGTTGCACAGTTTATTCCTGATTTTGGTTTATATGTATTTAGAGATTTTTTTGTACAGTTGAGTTGGTTTTTAGGTATTCATGGTGATCATGCGGCAAATGCCATAATCGGAAAAGATATACTTTCAAAAGAGATTTTTCCAAATCTTACATATGTTGAGTTTAACAGGCTTTTTGTAGTTGTTGGAGGTTCAGGTGTAGGAGTAGCTTTACTTCTTTCTATGTTACTTTATGTTAAGCACAAATCATACAAAATCATAACAAAAATCTCTATACCTTTTGTTTTGTTTAACATAGATACTCTTTTGATATATGCTGTTGTTGTGTTAAATAGATTTTTATTGATACCTTTTGTTTTTTTACCTATATTAAATATTTTTATAGCTTATGGATATTTGCATTTTGTTGATATTTCATTTGTTAAAGATCCTATTGCTTGGATGACACCATTGTTTGTTGATGGTTATATCAAGACAGGAGGAAATCCTTATATCTGGATTCTTCAAGCTGGATTGGTTGTTTTTGATACAGCTGTATATAGTTATTTTATAAAAAGGTTTCAACTTTCTAAAGACTATGAAAACAAAGAAATGATTTTGAAAAAAAACTTGGATTTGGAAGCGGAGATAAGTTCCAAAATGCATATCAATGCTTTTACAGCACAAAAAGAGATAATAGAAGCAGAAGCTGAACTTGAAAAGATTGTAGAAAACCTGAAAAAAAACAATCTTTACATCTACTATCAACCTAAAGTTTCTTTGGAAAGTTATAACTGTAACAGGTTTGAAGCATTGATGAGGTATAGCGACAACGGTGTTATAAAAGGTCCTATCTTTTTGACAGCTATAGAAAATGCAGGTTTAGCATATATCATGGATATATGGGTTGCTAAAAGAGTAAAAAGAGATATGGATGAGTGGGCTGATAGAGGATTTTATCCTCAAATAAGTGTAAATCTTCATCCCGATACGATACAAAATAGTGTTGCTATAGATAAGATCATAGAACTTTTAAAAGGTAAAAATATTGTTTTTGAGATCATAGAAAGAAGTTTTTTAGATAACAAGATAGCAGAAATAAACCTTAAAAAACTTGAAGAAAACAGTTTTGGTATTGCTATAGATGATTTTGGTATTGGTTATTCGAGTATGGAAACTTTGATAAGATATGATATAGATGAGTTAAAACTTGATAAATCAGTTATAGATAAAGTTAAAAAAATAAAAGGTAGAGTTGTTTGTAAAAATATTATAAATCTTTGCCAAGAGATGGGATATATTGTGGTAGCAGAAGGTGTAGAAAAGTTAGAACAGGTAAATATACTTAGAAAAATGGGAGTGGATTATATACAAGGTTTTTATTTTTCACAAGCTATACCGTTTAAAGAGGTTGAACCTTTTGTGAAAGAGTTTAAAACAAAATACACCATAAAAAAAGTTTTAGAGTTGATAGATGATCCTAAAAATTAACCTGTTATTTATCAAATTTTCCTAATATATCATAAAATTTAAAGGAAATATTATATGGAAAGATTTAAAACATATTTTTTACTTATAACACTTACACTTTTATTTGTATGGTTTGGTGGACTTATCGGTGGGAAAACTGGTATGTTGATAGCTTTGGTTATGGCTGTTGGTATGAACTTCTATGCTTACTTCTTTAGTAGTGAGATGGTTTTAAAACACTATGATGCAGTACCTATAGATGAAGATCATGCTAGTGGACTTTATGCGATAGTAAGAAGACTTACACAAAGAGCTGGACTTCCTATGCCAACTCTTTATATCATACCAGATCCTGTGCCAAATGCTTTTGCAACTGGAAGAGACTATGAACACGCTGTGGTGGCTGTTACAGAAGGACTTTTGGAACTTTTGGATGAGAGAGAAGTAGAAGCGGTTATAGCTCATGAGTTAAGTCATATAAAACACTATGATATGCTTATAGGTACAGTTGTGGCAAGTATAGCTGGAGCTATAGCGACTTTGGCTAACTTTGGTATGTTTTTTGGTGGAAGTGATGATGAAGACAGACCAAACCCAATAGTTATGATCATACTCATGATAGTGATGCCGCTTGTTGCTAGTTTGATACAGATGGCAGTAAGCAGAAGTAGAGAGTATATGGCTGATGAGGGAGCGGCAAAACTTACAGGACACCCTGAGTGGCTCCAATCAGCTCTTATAAAACTTGAAAACTATGCAAGAGGTGGTGTTGTTCATGAAGCAACACCTGAAACAGCACATATGTTTATCATAAATCCTTTTACTGGAAAAGAGATGAGTTTTAAAAGTATGTTTAGCACTCATCCTAGCACAGAAGATAGAGTAGCAAGACTTGAAGAGTTAAAAAGAGAGATCTAATCCTCTCTTTTTACAAAACTTTTCATCCACTCAAAGTTGTCTTCTATTACATTTTCTTGTTTTTTTTGAAGATTTTTTAGTATTTTTTCAAGTTCATTTTCATCCAGATACTCTAAAACATAAGGACTTATCTCCATTTGCCCATCATACTTTGCCAAAAGAGTTTCTATCTCTTTAAGTATATCTTTTTTAGTCTTATTTGTACTCCTCACTGCTCACTCCTCACTGCTAACTATTTTATTGGCATCTTAAACTTTTGAGTTTTAAACTCTCCGTTTTTATCTATAAAAAAGTAGTAAAGCATATCTTTTTCTATAGGAAGACCTGCTAAATATCTTAGAGCTATATTTGCTTCAAAAGATGCTATAAAAGCTACTATAGGTGGAGTTATACCTTTTGGAGTTTTGTTTGATATGTTAAATGTAGTAAAACTACTTTTTTCAAAAAAACAAACTTGACCGTTAAACTCTTCTACACTTGCATAAACCCAAGGGATATCTTTTGTTTTAGCATACTCATCTATCTCTTTTCTGGTTAAAAGATTGTCTGTTGCATCTATGATAAGATCAAACTGATGGCTGTTTTTTATAAACTCTTCAAAGCTATCATGATAAGCAAAAAACTTTGTATCTATACTTCTTTTTTCTAAAGTATCTTTCAAAGCTTCACATTTGTATCGTCCTACATCATCTTTTGAAAAAGCCAGTTGTCTGTGGATGTTGTGTATCTCTACTTTGTCAAAGTCCACGAGGTGAAACTCACCTATACCACTACTACCTAAAGTTAGTCCCAAACTACACCCAAGACCACCACATCCTATGATGGCGACTTTTTTATCATGAAGTTTTTTTTGTGTTTCTTCTCCCCACAGTTGGTTTTGTCTGTGATAAAACTTTTCTATCATATCAACTTTCTTTTTTTGAGATACTCTTTAAACTTCCAACTTGTATGACTCTCTCTCAACTCTTTTATATCTATCTCAGCTATAAGCATGTCTTCACTGGAGTCTAAAGTCTGTTCTATAAAGCCATCAGGGTTTATAAGATAAGTTTCACCATAAAAGTTCCAAAAACTTCCTTCATCTTGATAACTTCCTATACGGTTGACTCTTAAGATATATAAAGAGTTTAAAAATGCTCTAGTTTTAAGTATCTCGTTCCATCTTTGGTTTGAACCAAAAGTTGAAGCAGAAGGTATCAACACTATATCTATATCATGTTTTGCTATATCTAACCATATATGATCAAAATGTATTTCAAAACCATTGATAACAGCTATATTTAGTCCATTTAAACTAAACTTCATCACAGATATCTCACTACTAGGTTCATTGTCAAAAAAACTCTCTTCATCCCAATGGTTATAGTTTATGAGAAATTCTTGATTTTTAAAAGTAGTCTCAGTAGGGCTAAAGTGTCCTATTGCTTTGTATATTTTGTTGTTGTTTACTATAACTATAGGAGCTACTATATCTATATCAAACTCTCTTGCAAAACTCTCCAGTGCTTCTATCTTATGCTTTGTCTGGATAAAGATCATGTTTTTTTGCATAGTAACAAGCTCTTTAAAAAAATTGTTTAAAACATATTCTCCTAAGATGACTATTTTTGCTCCGCTTTCACTAGCTCGTTGCATATACTCTCTAAGTTTTTTGTTACTAAGAGGCAGAGTTGGGAGTTGAAAAGCGGCTATCTTCATGTGTCTTCCTTGTTTAACTCTTCTAGTTCTAACTCGGCTTCTTCTAAAAGTTTTGTAGCTATTGTTAACTCTTCTTTTCCCTTTTTATAAAGCTCCATACTGGTTTTTATAGTTAGTTCAGGATCTTTTAACTTTTCTAAAATCTCTTTTGCTTTGTTTATTCTCTCTTCAAAACCTATCTCTTGACTCATAACTCTTCCTTTATATAGTGGGTAAACTTATCATATTCAACTAAAAATGCATCATGACCATAGTTACTATCAACTTCGATATATCTTAGTTTATGAGGTTTATCTATTTTTTTCAATGTTTTGTATATCTTTTTCATCTCTTTTGGTAAAAAGAGTAGATCACTTTTAAAACTCATCAAAACTATATCAGAGTTGATACGACTTAGTGAATCCTCTAACGAATCATAGTTTCTGGTCGCATCAAAGTTATTTATAGCTTTTGTGATATATAAAAAGCTTAAAGGATCAAACCAGTTTACAAAGTTTTTACCATTGTAATCAAGGTATCTTTCAACTTGATATCGTCCAAAAAGTTCATACAATCCATCAGTTTCAACATAAGCTCTTCCAAACTTTTTTTCCATACTGTCTGGACTAAGATAGCTTATATGTCCACACATCCTACCTATTGCAAAACCTGCAAATCCATAGTTTTTTATATCTTCAGGATTGTAGTTTCCACCTCTAAATGCTGGATCACTTATCACAGCTTCTCTAGCCACTTTGTTAAAAGCTATAGCCCAAGGCTGAGTTGCATATGTTGAAGCCAATATGATGTGTTTTTTAGCAAAATTTGGATGTTCTATAGCAAAACAAAGTGCTTGCATACCTCCCATACTTCCACCTATGATAGTGTTTACTTTTTGGATACCCAGTCTATCAAAAAGTATTCTTTGTGCTTTTACCATATCACTTATGGTTATCACAGGAAATCTAAGTCTATAAGGTTTATCTGAAGGATATTCAGGACTCATAGGTCCAGTTGAACCAAAACAACTTCCTATAGTGTTTACACATATAACAAAGTATTTGTTTGTATCTATAGGTTTACCATCACCTATCATAGGATCCCACCAGCCAGGTTTGCTATCTCCATCATACTTTCCTGCAGCATGATGACTTCCAGTTAAGGCATGACAAACTACTATGACATTGTCTTTTTTTTCGTTTAACTTTCCATATGTTTCATAAACAAGATCATAAGGCTCCAGTATCCTTCCGCTTTCAAGATACAAAGGATTTGTAAAGTGTTCTTTATATGTTTGTAGATTTAGACTCAACCTATTGCCACCTTTAGATCTTCTATCAAGTCTTCTACATCTTCAAGTCCGATACTAAGTCTTATAAGACCCTCAGGAACTCCTGCTTTTTTTAACTCTTCATTTGAGAGTTGTTGATGAGTTGTTGATGCAGGATGAGTTATTATGGATTTGCTGTCTCCTATGTTTACAACCAAACTAAAAAGTTTTGTCTTATCAAGGATAGATAAAGCTTCATCTTTTGTCTCAACTTCAAAACTTAAAAGTCCAGAGAAGCCACCTTTTAGATATTTGTTTGCATTTTGAAAGTTTTTGTTGCTCTTTAGTCCTGGATAGTTTACTCTTTTTACTTTTGGATGATCTTCTAAAAACTCTGCTATTTTCAAAGCACTCTCGCTGTGTTGTTTCATACGAAGTGGCAGATGCTCCAATCCTTGTATAAAAAGCCATGAGTTAAACGGACTTGGGGCATTTCCAAGATCTCTTAAAAGTGCAAGTCTTACTCTAAGGCAAAATGCAGGGAGTGAAAGATCGGTATAGATAAGTCCATGATAGCTTTGATCAGGCGTATTGAAGTGTTCATATCTAGGGTTGTTTTTTAAAAACTTATTTTACCCCTCTCTCTCAACTATGATACCTCCAAGAGCCAATCCCTGTCCTGTGGTGTATTTGCTTGTAGAGTGACAAACCAGATCACATCCTAAAGACAAAGGTTTACAATGTATAGGAGTTGCTACGGTGTTATCTACTAGAGTTAAAACTTTATGCTTTTTTGCTATCTCTACTATACCATCAAAGTCTGGCACATCTATGCTTGGATTTGAAAGACTCTCAAAAACAATAATCTTTGTTTTATCATCTATCAAACTTTCTAGTTCGCTAGGACTATGAACATCAAAGTATCTGCTTTCTATACCAAATCTTTTTAGAGTGTGCCCACTTAAAGTAACAGTTCCTCCGTAAGTTTTTGATGCTACTATGATGTTGTCTCCAGCTTCAGCAACATTTACTATAGCGTTAAATATAGCACTCATACCACTACTTGTAGCAACTGCACTAACTCCACCTTCAAGCTCGGCAAATCTCTTTTCAAAAACATCCGTCGTAGGGTTTTGTAGTCTTGTATAGATATTTCCAAGTTCCTTTAGCTCAAAAAGATTTGCAGCATATTCTGCACTTTTAAACTCATAAGCTGTTGTCTGATATATAGGCACCGCCATAGTCATCTGAGAATCCTTCTCATACCCAAAGTGGGTTACTATCGTTTTATCTCTCATGACGATGCTCCTTTTAGTTTTTTTTGATATTTTACCATAAAGATTTTAAGTGAGGATTTTCATGAAAGAAAAAGTTATACTTTTTGACCTAGACGGTACTTTGATAGACTCTACAGATGCTATACTTCATTGTTTTGAGAGAGCTTTTGAGAAGTATGGGGATGATA
>Ga0256843_1002385_pt1 | contig 13754 bp, 16 predicted proteins | sample AlvinellametaG_FD_191572 | JGI IMG/M metagenome (GOLD analysis project Ga0256843, IMG submission 191572) | Pompeii worm associated microbial communities from hydrothermal vent at the East Pacific Rise, Pacific Ocean - Alvinella | ecosystem: Host-associated > Annelida > Integument > Unclassified ... | reverse complement strand
CTTTGAAAAACTTCAAACCATACCTCAGTAAAATAAAAAAGCATATTCAAGAGATTGAAAGTTACTCAAAGCTGGATGAGTATGAAAAGTACTTTAAACTTTCTTCAAATATGCTAGAAAAAGGTTACTTTTTAAACTCTATAACACTTCTCAACGAAGCTATAGGACTTTTTTGTAAAGATGAGTTTAAAAAAATAAATGAGGATGTAAAAAAGTTTATAGAAAGATTTGAAAAAGAGGTAAAACACAGAAAAAACAACTCAAATAACAAAAAATATCAGCTATATTCACTAAGTGACCAATCTAAAAATCTATACAAACTAAATAGTGATTTTAAAGGTGATTATCTTTATATAAAATCTGCAAGTAAGGATTATGAGGAAGAGCATAATGATATTTCAAAAAATATAACGATTAAGATAAAAAGCTATCTTATTGATTTAAAAAATGATAAGTTATATAAAAAAAGAGTAGAACTTATAGATGAAATCAGTCGTCTTAGAAACAATCTAGCTCATGGAAACTCATCACAAAGACTTAAAGATGTTAGAGATGATATCAATCAAGTTTTATATAAGTTTAATCAACTTTTTTGTAATCACAAAAATACATAAAAATTTAGCAAATGATATAAGATGACACAAACACAGAGAGTTTTAAAGATATTGTCTATGCTTATCGACAATAAAACAGTATGTACTGAAACTTTAAGTAAGTTTTTTGATACTAATCTTAGAAATATCCAAAGGGATATGGTTTACATAAAAGATTTTTTCTCCTTATCCCTTTATCAGACAGAAAAAGGATGTTATAAGTTACAAAGCGAATCGGTATTGTCAAACTATATAACTACTAAACAAAAACAAAACTCACTTAAAGACTTTTTTGAGTTTATAGCACTTTTTGATGAAAAGTTGTTGGTATTTTTTGATACGGATATTTTTCCTATGATAAAAAATATAAAAAAAGATGTAAAACAACTTTATCATATCTTGGAAAAACCTATAGAAAAACTTGACACTAGATTTGTCCAAGATATAAAAAAAAGTCTTATCTATAGACAGTATGCTGATGTTCAACTTTTTGATATAAACTCTAAAACTTTTAAACATGTAAAACCCATCAAAATAATATTTGCAGAAGGCAACTGGTATCTGGCAACTATAACAAAAGATACAAAAAACAACGGTTTTAAGTTTTTAAGAATCAACTTTATAACTGATTTTAAGGTTCATTCAAATACATTTCAAAGAGATTTGGAAGCCGAAGAGTTTATAAAAAATTTTCAATCACTTTTTCAAAACTATAAAGAGCCTAAATATGAAGTAAAACTTTTAGTTGACAAAGAAGTAGCTAGATACTTCAAAGTAAAAAAACACTTAAAATCTCAAAAACTCATAGAAATAACAGATAACAAAGATCTTATACTCTCTTTTGAAATAAACAACAGTATGGAAATAGCCCCTCTTATAAAAAAATGGATCCCACATATCAAAGTAATCTCACCAAAATCATTAGATGAGTTTATAAAAAATGATATAAAAAAGTTTTTAAACGACATATAAAGTCATTTTTATATATTAAACTCCTTCTAAATTTTACAAAAGGAGACTATGATGAAACAAAGAGATTTTCATAAACTTGCTATCATAAAAAGAGAAGCTAGGGGAAATACTACTTATATACCTTCTAAAAAAGTATATTCAAGAAAAGCAAAGCATAAGAAAACTAGTGTATATCATGAAAACTGAAAAATAAAAGCATTTTAGATATGGTGACCCGTAGGGGACTCGAACCCCTGTTGCCGGCGTGAGAGGCCGGAGTCCTAACCGCTAGACGAACGGGCCACAAAAAGAAGTTATCTTTTGTTAGGACTTTGGGATTATATATAAAAAAGCTTAAACTCTCCTTTCATACTCTTCATATCCAAACTTTTTTACAAGCTCTATCTTGCCATCTTTTCTCTTTATAGCAAGGTTGGGTAGTTTTATACCATTAAATGTGGTATTTTTCACTATGGTATAGTGGATTTGATCTTTAAATATAACCGTATCACCAACTTTTAAAGGCTCATCAAAAGAGTAATCCCCCATAATATCCCCTGCTAGACAAGTATTTCCGGCAAGTCTGTATGTATATCGCTTTTCACCTGCCTCCCCTGCCCCTTCAACCTCACTACGATACGGCATGATGATAGTATCTGGCATATGAGCTTCGGCTGAAGTATCAAGTATGGCTATCTTCATATCGTTTTCCACTATATCCAAAACTGTTGCATAAAGATCTCCTGTTTGCCATCCTACGGCCTCTCCAGGTTCAAGATAAACTTCTACATCATACTTTTTTCTAAAATCTTTTATCAGTTTTATAAGTTTTTCTACATCATATCCATCCTTTGTTATATGATGTCCTCCTCCAAAGTTTACCCATTTTAAGTCTTTTATGAAATCACCAAAGTTTTTTTCAAAACCTTTTAAAACCTCTTCAAGCTCATCGGCTCCCTGTTCACAAAGAGCATGAAAGTGAAAACCATCCACTCCGTCAAGTTCATCTGCTTGAAAGTTTTTCTTTGTGATACCAAGTCTTGAGTAGAGTCCACAAGGGTTGTATATCTCCTTTGGAGATGCTGAAACTTCTGGATTGATTCTTAAACCTATGCTCACTTTTTTTTCCTGTGCTTTTTGCTTAAACTTTTTTAGCTGCTCAAAGGAGTTAAAAACTATATGATTTGAAATCTCTAATATCTCATCTATCTCATCATCTTTAAAGGCTGGAGAGTAGGTATGAACCTCTTTTTGAAACTTTTGATATGCCAGTTTTGCTTCATATAAACCACTTGCACAGCATCCTTGCAAATACTCTCTTACCAAAGGAAAACTTGCAGTAAATGCAAAACCTTTGAGTGCCAAAAGGATCTTAGCACCGCTTTGTTTTTGAACATAGTCTAAAAGCTTTAAGTTTTTTTCTAACTTTTCCTCTTCAAGTAAATAGTATGGTGTTTTCATTTAACCTCTTTTTGTTAATATATATCAAAAATCCCTTTCTTGCCCGAATGGGCATAGCTTTAGTGAGAGGAATTTTTGATGGGGCTTTGCTCCAGCAAAAAGGAGAAAATCTTATGAAAAGTATATTATTTGTCTGCTTAGGAAATATTTGTCGTTCCCCTTTAGCTGACGGTATCGCAAACAAGATAGCTAGAGAAAAAGGTTTGGAACTTTACTGTGATAGTGCTGGTACAAGTGCATTTCACAAAGGAGAACCACCTTGTGAAAACTCTCAAAAAGTAGCTAAAAAGTATGGCATAGATATAAGTGGACTTAAATCTCGTCCAATAGTTCCAAAAGATTTGGAAGAGTTTGATATAGTCATAGCTATGGATGAACAAAATAAAAAAGATCTTTTAAGCTATGGATTTAAAAATGTCTATAAATTAGGAGAATTTGGAGGTTTGGAAAATACCGATATCCCAGATCCTTACTACTATAGAGGATTTAAAGGATTTGAGATAGTTTATGAGATGATAGAAAAAGGTGTAAAAGATTTGATAGAAAAAATCACTTCAAATAAAATCTAATGACAAATTAAATGTAAAAAATATTTTGGATTTTGAAAGTGAGCTGGGATTTTTACAGATATTTTGAAACTTTTAGATAATCTAGGTTTTAAATCCTCTACTACTCTTTGACTGTCTTTAAGAAAGTTTTTTTTGTATCCTCTTGACTTAAACATATCTCCGACAGAAGATGTTTTATACATAAATTTTGTTCCCTTTTTATGGATAACTTTATTGACTATTTTAACATCTAAAGTACAGTATCCAATATGAAACTTTCCAATATTTTTTATAGAACCTCTTATCGTTACACTTTCGTTGTTATAGTTTCTTTGTGTTGTATAGTTTACTATTTTTGCTTTTTTCGTGTACTTATCAAGTATCAACAAAGATACAACCAGTCCTATAACAGATACAACAAAAGAAACGATTATCAAAGTTGTTTTTGTTTTTGGATTTTCTTCTTTTTGAGAAAGTACAACTAACAAAATAAATACCAATAAAAAGATAATCGTCATAATCCAATGAACAGCTGTAAAATATATCATTTAGTAACACTCTCCGTAAATATTTGTTTTGTACTTATATTTTGGCTCAAAATTGTCAAAAACTATTTTAAAAGATATTTTGTCATCTTTTTTAAGCCTCTTATCTAGTAGTATCGACATATATCTTTTTGGCTTTAAATTATTTAAAATATTTTTATATTTATTTTTATCTACTTTAATAACTTGAGCAAAAACTCTGCATTTTACAAACTCTATTTTAGCTTTACTTTTTATTTTTCCTTTGATCACAAGTTTTTTTGCAAAATTTAACTTATACTCTTTAAGTTCTATTATCTCAATTTTTTTAACAGTTTTATCAAAATAGATTTTTATAAAAACAGGAGAAACTACAACTATCATGATAGATAAGACCAACCAAAACAAACCCAAACCAAGTCTTTTTCTTGCTATCATAATAAAGATCATAAAAGAAAATAAAAAGAAAACACCCACCATAGAATAAGCAAAATAATCATAAATAGTCAAATGATGAGCATAATCAAGTATTCGAAGTTTTAAATCTTTTAACATTTTGCCCTAACTTTTAGTATAGTTAGAGCAAAAAGAGTTCCAGATTATTTAGTTCTTGAGTTTTTTTCCTCTATACCACTAAGTCCAAATCTTCTTTTTAGTTCAACTTTTATCTGATCTGGGTGGATATTTTTATCAACTAAAGGGATAAGTACATGATAAACAAGATCTGCAGCTTCATAAACTATCTCTTTTTTATCGTTATCTTTTACAGCAAAACAGAACTCTCCAGCTTCTTCAACTATCTTTTTTAGATAACTGTTTTCACCTTTTTGTAAAAGCGATGCTGTATATGATACTTTTGGATCTGCATTTTTTCTATCTTGAAGTTCATGGTAGAGTTTATCAAGGATAGAGTAGTTTGCTATGGCATCCTCTTTTACTTCACTTACTATTTCATCACTTTCAAGCTTAGTAAAAAAACAACTTTTTCGTCCAGTATGACAAGCTATACCACCAATTTGTTCTACTTTTATTAAAAGGGTATCATTATCACAGTCTATAAAGATATCTTTAACTATTTGGATATTTCCACTACTCTCACCTTTTTGCCAAATCCTCTGCTTTGTTCTTGAAAAATAGTGAGCTTTTTTAGTTTTTAAAGTAAGTTCAAGAGCTTCCTTATCCATAAAAGCCATCATAAGCACTTCATTTGTATCTGATTCTTGAACTATAACTGGCAAAAGTCCATCGACTTTTTGCCAATCTATCTTATCTAACACATTCATTATCTAGCCATCGAAGTTGTTTTTTGTTTATCTTTAGCATCTATCCAAATATTTGGAACAGCACCTCCAGGAGTTAAAAAGATTTTAGCATCTTTGTTTACCTGTAAAGCTTCGTTAAATTTACCTTGAACTTCTATCTGCTTTAACTGGATAAGTTTTGGTGTCAGAGAGTTTGATATAAGTTCATTTGCTTTTGCTTGAGCTTCTGCTTCTATTTTTATCTTTTGTGCTTCACCTTGAGCTTTTATCTTTTTAGCATCAGCATCACCTTGTGCAAGTGCAGCTTTTTTCTCAGCCTCTTTTTTTGCTCTTTCTACCTCATACTTAACTCTTTCAGCCTCTTGTTTTGCAACTTGAACTTTTTCTATTTGTTCTTTTATACGAGGAGGAAGAGAGATCTCTCTAAGTTGTACTGATTTTAACTCAACTGGTTTGTTTTCAAAACTATCTACTTGTTTTCTGATACCTATATCTATTTTACGAGCTATTTCATTTCTTTTTACCGGAAGTTCTTCAGCTTTGTAACTTCCTACTACATTTCTTGCAACTTCTCTTACTATAGCATTTATAAGTTTTTCTTCCCAACTAAGTCCCCAAGTAGCTATAGTTTGAGGTGCGGAATCAGGTTTTAACCTATACTGTACTGTAAGATCTATAGAAACAGGAAGACCTCTGGCATCTAAAACTGTAATAGCTGGTTTTTCTATGATCCCATCACTTGGACTTCCGTAAGCTGATGTATCATGCTCACTTTTATAGTTTATGATTCTAACTTTGGTATCAACAGGTATAATCTTTTGAATACCTGGGATAAAAAAATGTAACCCTGGATATAAAGGTGTTGGTTCAAATTTACCTGTAGTAACTTTTATACCTACTTCTCCTGAGTTTATGATCTCATATGGTTTTGCTATCACTAAAAGTGCTATGATCGCTATGATCACATATAAAAAAGGTGTCTTTTTATCTATATCTTTTAAAAAATCAGGTTTTTTAGGAATTTTAGGAGAGCTATTGCCACCTCCACCACTTTTTTTGTTAAAATAATCATTTAAATCTGCTGGCATACTATGCTCCTATATATGTTAAGTACTTCTTATACTTATCATTTCTTCCAAAAACAACATCAAAGTAAGCACTTTGCAATCTCTCAGTCATTTCACCTCTTTTTCCATTTCCTATAACTCTGTTATCAAGTGAGTTTATAGGAGTTACCTCTGCTGCTGTTCCTGTAAAGAAAGCTTCATCACATATATATATCTCATCTCTTGTAACATGTCTTCTTTGAACTTCTATCCCCATATCTTTTGCTAACTCTATGACAGTTGCTTGAGTTATAGACTCTAAAGAGTTGTCATTTGGAGGAGATATCAAAACTCCATCTCTCACTATAAACAAACACTCTCCACTACCCTCAGCTACAAAACCGTTATCATCAAGCATTAGAGCTTCTTCATATCCAGCTTCTATAGCTTCATACTTTGCCATTTGAGAGTTTAGATAGTTTGCTACCGCTTTTGCTTTTCCAAAGTTTGACTTGACTGAGTTTCTAACTATAGATGATGTTTTTACTTTTATACCATTTTCAAGTCCTTCTTCACCAAGATATGCACCCCACTCCCATGCTGCTATAGCTGTTTCTACTGGAGCTTTAACATGATGAAGTCCCATAACACCATAACCTAAAAAAATCAATGGTCGTATGTAAACATTTCCTTTAAAATCGTTTTCTTTTAAAAGTTCTATGTGTGCCTGGTTGATCTCATCCTCAGTAAAATTAGGCTTAATAGCTGTAATCTTTGCTGAGTTAAAAAGTCTTTTTGTATGTTCTTTTAACTTAAAAATAGCCAATCCATCTTCTGTTTGATAAGCTCTAGTTCCTTCAAAAACACCATTTCCATAGTGTAAAGTATGAGTTAGTATGTGAACATTTGCTTCATCCCAAGGAATAAGTTTTCCATTCATCCAAATATATTTTGCTTTATTCATTTATAGTCCTATAATTTTATTTAACGGAGGGGATTTTATCTAAAAATTGCTAAAAATTGAAAGAGATTTTTTAAATGGCCGGGAGAGGGAGATTCGAACTCCCGGAGGTGTGACCCTCGCTGGTTTTCAAGACCAGTGCATTCAACCGCTCTGCCATCTCCCGACAAAAAAAAAGTTATGGAGGCGACACCCGGATTCGAACCGGGGATCAGAGCTTTGCAGGCTCCTGCCTTAGCCACTTGGCTATGTCGCCTCGAGTGTCGCCTCATTTTAAGACTAAATTTAAAGTGGTGCCCGGGGCCGGACTTGAACCGGCACGATCGCAATGATCGAGGGATTTTAAGTCCCTTGTGTCTACCAATTCCACCACCCGGGCAAATTGGACACCATATACATCATAAAGGCTGGTATTTTATCAAACAAACCTTAAACAAAAATATAAATGGAGCGGGAGACGAGTATCGAACTCGCGACCCCAACCTTGGCAAGGTTGTGCTCTACCACTGAGCTACTCCCGCTTATCTACTTTTGAGGATGTGATTATATCTTAAAAAACTTAAAATGTAAAGAGTTTTTTTGATTTTTTTTACAAAAAATGATAGAATATCATAATGTTTTTATTTTATAGGACTTTTATGAAAAATATTTTATTAATACTACTTATGATTTATCCTCTTTTTGGGTTTGATGAAGATGATATTTATATGTTTAGAAACAATATCTCACACTATTATTATAGATTTTTGGATAGCAGTACAAGTTTTTTATATGATAAAAGCAATTATGACTACATAAAAAAGCATAACAAACTTCAAGTATATATAGATAACAAAATAGATGATGAAGGGCATTTGCTATCTTCTTTATCTATCCGAGCAAATATAAAACTACCTAAGCTAAGTAACAATCTATACTTAACGGTAGATAAAGACAGCGACAATACAAATGAAAACAAAGATATCAGTAAACTGCAAGAAGAAAAACAAAACTCTAGGATAGGTTTAAAATACTACTTTTTGAAAACTAAAAATCAAAATATATATGCAAAACTTGGAGGTAGAATAAAATTAAATAACAATAAAATATACCTAAAGCTTGGTACTGATAGAATAGAAAAATATAAATATTTAAACACTTATACCTACTTAAACGAATATTATTATATAAAAGACAATGCTTTAAAAAGTGAATTGGGTATGGACTTTAAAAAAACTATAAGTAAAAGATTTAATCTTAGCCAACTAAATAATATCACTTTTGAAGATGATTCAATCTTTTATATGTCAAATACCCTGCTATTAGATCAATATATTAATAGAAAAACTATTTTATCATATTGGACTACTTTATACTCTAATTATGATAAATCTTTTGAAAAAGATACAGTAAGCTTTAATATCAAATATCATTATTTGTTAAAAAAATGGATTTTTATAGATATGATACCATCTTTAGTAAAAAGTTTTCAAGATGACAAAGATACAAAAGCATATTTTTATCTAAATTTTGGTTTTATTTTCTGATTCAGACAACTTTTATCTTATTAGTATATAATACTCTTGTTTATTATCTTAAACAGCTATATAAGGGGATGGGAAAGTGCATGAGCTTTCGTGCACTTACTCTTTAAAAAAACTTAAAATATTTATCTTATTCTTTTTTACTACTGCAATATAAACTCAAAAGAAAAAAATTTTAGTACAATTAATAATTGCAAACTGCTGAGAAAAGGAGTTTATATTGAACAGTAAAATTATTTTACTATTAGGTGGTTTAATATCATCACTAATAGTATTTTTTTGTATGAAAGATGAGTTTTCAGATAGAAATAAAAAAATCGCACTAGTCAAACCAGAGTTAACACAAAAAATATCTATACCTAAGAAAAAAGTTCAACCTCTTTTAAAAAATCCTAAACTTAAGTATAAATATAACTCTTTTTTAAATGCTAACTTGGATGATTCTTTGAAAAACGATTTTGATTTATTTGCAAAAGATTTAAATATAACAAAACATTTAAACTTTTCACAAGATATAAACAAATCAAGTTGGATAGATTTAGCACAAACAAGTATAAAATTTTTTCAAGAAAACAATATTACTAATGCATATATTTTTGCTCATAAAAATCAAATAGAAATAAATGCAACATTTAACAGTAAAAACCAATATGAAAAGTACCACGAAATCTTATCATCACAAAACAATATCTCTGTAACTGACAATACTAATTTTGTTATATTGCAAGATCACAATATAACAAAACCAGAAAAAGAAGTTAAAAAAGTTCAAGTAAAGCCTAAAAAAACCAACATCAACATCAAACCTATCCAAAGAAAGATAAATAAAATACTTCGTAAAACTCCTGTTTATTTTAAATTTGATTCTGACAAGATCACAAAAAGAGGAAAACAAACTTTAAATAAAATCATAAAGATACTAAACAGACAAAAAGCAACATTTATCTTAAGAGTAGAAGGACACTCAAATGCAATAGGTGATGAAAATTATAACAAAATGTTAAGTCAAAAAAGAGCTATTGCAGTAAAAAAATATCTTTTAAAGTATTTAAAAAATATAAAAAGTATTACAGCTAAAGGATATGGGTCTAAAAAACCTATCATGAAAAATCCTAAAGATAGAAGAAACCGACGAGTAGAGATTATTATCATGAAAGGAAAGAAATAATGGATATATTTACATATAAGATTTTTTATTTTATTTTAGCACTATTTTTAGGATTTTTTTTCGGTTATATTTTAAAAAAAGAGGATTATGAAAAAAGTGTACAAGATGAAGTTTATAAAGCTGAAAAAGAGTATCAAGATAGCCATAAAAAGCTAGAACACACAAAAGAAAAGTTGATAGAGTCTGAAAATAGACTGCAAATAAATAGAGATCTACATGACACTCAAAAAAATGTAATAGATAAGATCAAAGATAACATAAACAATCTGCAGAAAAAAACTATAAGTGCTCAAGAAGTTTATGAAGAGTTACAAACTCAACTACAATATACAAATGAAGATATACAAAAATATGAAAAAAATATAAATGAACTAAGACCTATATATAAATCCATCTCTGATCTTATAAAAGAAAACGAAGAGTTAGAGATCAACAAAACTTCTCTTTTAGAAAAATCAAAACATTTAAGCGACAACTATACTCTTTTAAAAACAGAAGAAAATCAAATAAAAGAAAATCTTCAACAATTAAAACAGTTAATACAAAGCTATAAAAGCAGATACAATAATATCTCTAGTAAAATAGAACAGTTAAATGAAAAACTAAAACATGCACACAACCAAAACAGCGACCAACTAAAAGAAGCTATAGACTCTCTTAAAGTAAAAGTTATCAACTACAAATACAAAATAGAAGAGTTAGAAAACAAAGTAGAAGAAGGATTGAAACTAGATCTTGAAGATATTTATAACTTTATATCTAAAAATGAAAAAGAAAGATTTATAGATAAGTTTATATCTAAAATCTTTTATAAAAAGGAAACTAAATGATTGAAACTATTTTATCTATAAAGTTTTGCTTATTTTTAGTATTTTTGACAGGTCTTTTGACAGGATATTTTTATATAAGAAGACTTATAAAAGAAGACTATCTTCCTATCATAAAAAAATATAAAAAAATTGTTAAAGAAAATGAACAAACAATCAAAGGATATGAACAAAATATCGCAAATCACAATCAAGAAATCTCACAACTAAGAGATAATATAAAAAAATATAAAAATGATGCAAAGATCGTAGAAGAAGATCTTTTAAATGTTGAGTACAATTACTCCAAACAAACAGATAAAAACCAAAAGATACAAAGTGATATAGATAAAAACAAAAAGATAATAAACAGTTTACAAAAAGAGCATGAATATTTGCTCCAAAGAATAAAAGAAAAAGATATCTTAGGACCTAAAAATACCTCGTTAAAAGAAGAAACACAAAAGCTTCAAAAAGATATCGATATATTAGAAACAAATATAAAAAATACAACAAACAACATAGAAAACTTAAACAACACTATAAAAAATCTTCAAGAAGATAAAAACAATATTAAACTAGAGGTAACACAAAAAGAGCAAGAGTTAGAAAAGCTGGAAAACACTATCAAAGAGGATAAAAAGTTATCTATGATATTAGAGTTAGATAAGCTAAACAAACAGTTACAAGAATATAAACAAAGATTGGAAAAGTTTAAAAATGATAAATAATTTTCAAGATATCATCAACTTTCGTCATGCTTGTAAGATTTTTGACGAAACTAAAAAAATACCAGAAAACATTTTAACACAAATATTAGAAGATACAATACTAACTCCCAGTTCATTTGGGATAGAAGGTTGGAAGTTTTTAGTTATCCAAGATCAAAACTTAAAAGAAAAATTAAAACCATACTGTTGGAACCAACCTCAGATCACAACTTGTAGTGATTTAGTTGTCCTTTTGTTTAGAAAAAATATGAAAAGTGATGATAGATATGTTTTAACTTCACTCAAAAGAAGAAAATATTTTGAAAAATCTTTGGAAAAATACAAAGAATTTATAGACTATAGATCTCAAAAAGATATAGAGTGCTGGAGTAAAGCTCAAACATATATAGCTTCAGCATTTTTGATGCTAAGTGCTGCTTCTTTTGAGATAGATAGCTGTCCTATTGAAGGATTTGACTATAATAAAATATATGAACTTTTAGATTTTGATAAAGAAAACTATGATATTTCATACTTGATAGCTCTTGGTTATAGAATCAAACCTCAACAAAAAAGAGATAGACGAAGTTTTGATGAACTTATAGAATTTATTCGATAGATCTTAAAACTTTATCTAGTTTCTTTGTAGAAAGAACCCTTTTTAAAAACCAAAATATAGTAGTTACTTTTGTAACTCTATATCTAGCTTTTGGTTCTTTTTCTTGAAGTGCCTTTAAAAGTGATTCAAAAACTGCATCAGCTCCTAGTGTAAAAGGAGCATCTTTTTCACTTTCTAAAGCTTTTAACTTTTTTTTATACTCATCTTTGAAGTAGCTATTTTGTCTATCTATATTTTCTAGAAACTTTTTTAGAGCATTTTTTCTAAAATCACTTCTAACTGGTCCCGTTTCTATCAAAGATACCCATATATCACTATCCATAAGTTCAAGTCTCAAAGTATCACTTAAACCTTCAAGTGCATATTTACTTGCATTGTAAGCTCCACGAAATCTTAGACTTATAAATCCTAAAACTGAACTGTGGTTTATGATCCTACCAAAGCCCTGCTCTCTCATGATAGGTAAAAACTCTCTAGTAAGTTCTGCCAATCCAAAAAAGTTCGTTTGAAACTGTTCTTTTAAAACTCTATCACTTATATCTTCTACAGCTCCAGGCTGACCATAACCTGCATTATTAAAAAGTGCATATATCTTTCCATCTGTTTTTTCTAAAAACTCTTTTGCACACTTTTTTATACTTTCACTACTATTTAAATCAAGATATAAAACATTTATGCCTTCTTGAGTCAATCTTTTAAAATCTTTCTCTTTTCTAACAGTAGCAAATACTTGATATGAGTTGTTTTTAGAAAGTTCTTTTGCACAGTAATAACCGATGCCGCTTGAGGCACCAGTTATCATGATAGGTTTTCTATTCAAAGCTATTTACTGTTTTCTTTTGCATACTCTGGAGTACAAAATATACCACAATGACACACACCATTTTTTGGTATCTCTTCTTCTATGGCAGGTTTACAAGGACAGATCCTATCATCGGCACTCTTATGTTTGCCATTTTCTTCTATAACCATAAAACATGGACAAAATCTTTTTCCATATAACAGTTTGTGTCTAGCAAGTCCCATCCAGATAGCTTCATTTACCTCTTCGTTAGGATTATACACCCAACCAAAATTTTTATTTACCTTATCTGTAAACTTTTTTGTTTTCTCAAGCTCTGCATGAAACTCCGGTGAATTCATATCTAACTGTTGCATATTTTCCCCTTATATATTGATTTGTTCAAGATGCCAAGGAAGTCCCTGCTTGTTTAACTCATCCATAAAAGGCTCCGGATCAAACTGCTCCATATTCCAAACACCATCTTTCATCCACTTACTCTCAGCCATCATCTTGGCTCCTATCATAGCAGGAACTCCGGTTGTATAGCTGACTGCTTGAGAATTTGTCTCTTTGTAAGCTTCTTGATGATCACAGACATTGTAAAGATAGTAGCTAACCTCTTTACCGTCTTTTACACCCTTTGCAACTACACCGATATTTGTCTTTCCTTTGGTTCTAGCCCCCAAAGTTTTAGGATCAGGAAGCAAAGTTTTTAAAAACTGTATCGGAACTATTTTACAACCTTCATGTTCAACCGGCTCTATACCTAGCATACCTACATTTTCAAGACACTTCATA
>Ga0256843_1002384_pt1 | contig 13757 bp, 15 predicted proteins | sample AlvinellametaG_FD_191572 | JGI IMG/M metagenome (GOLD analysis project Ga0256843, IMG submission 191572) | Pompeii worm associated microbial communities from hydrothermal vent at the East Pacific Rise, Pacific Ocean - Alvinella | ecosystem: Host-associated > Annelida > Integument > Unclassified ... | reverse complement strand
ACTCTTATAATCCTTACTATATTTTACTGCATATTTTGCAAACTCTTCTATAGAGGCATTCTTATCTCTTAATTCTTTTAAAATCTCTTCTGCCTTTTTTTTATCTTTTAAGGATATATGAGATATCTCTATAGAGTTTGGCATATTAAATTTTTTTTCATTTTTTTTATAAAAATCTTCTATCTCTTGTTCTATATTTTTGTGTCTTTTTAAGACTTCATTTAAATTAATTGTTTTAAAAGTTGCGTCCATTTTTAATAGGAGTTCTTCTAGTGGAGATATTTTAACTCCTATTCTCTCTAATCTCTTTTTCTCGTCTTTAATTGCTTTTTCTATTTGCTCTTTATACTCTTTTTGCTTATCTTCTAGCGTATCTAATACAACTTTTAAATATATATATCTAGATAGAAATCTCTTTTTTTGTTGATAATTTAATGTATCATACTCTTTTGGAAGATCATCTTTGGTTATATCTTTTCCATGAATAGATACTACTACGTTCTCTTTTGTTATATTTTTGTCTATAGGAGTTACTATTGTATTTTTTGAGGAGTTATTTGTGTCGAATATATCTTTTAAGCTATTTTTTTTTATAAAGAAAAACCCAGCTACTAATATTGATATTATAGCAATAATAGGTATAAGTTTTTTCATTTAAACCCCTAAATTTTTTTCGATATTATACTGTGTAAATTTTAAATTCAAAAAAGGTTTAATATGTTATTTAAATATAAAGGTATTACTAAGAAAGGAAAAAGTGTTAGTGGAACATTAGAGGCCTCTTCTATAGAGGAGGCTAAACAGAAGTTAAAAAATCAAGGAATTTTTTATAAGAGTATCTCAGCAACACGAGAAATTTCATTAAAAAATTTTACAAAAAAAGAGATGAGTGGGCCTTTGCTTAGTTCTTTTTCAAAAGAGTTATCTTCCTACCTAAATTCTGGTATGTCGATTTTAACTGCAATTCGTTTGATTCAAGATCAGCATCAAAAAGAAAAGAGTTATTACTCATTTTTAGAGTCATTAAAGACTATGATAGAAGAGGGAAAATCTTTGCATCATGCATTAAATTCTCAACAAGTTTATAAGTTACCAGATTTCTTTTTACAGAGTATAAATGTGGCAAGTCAGAGTGGGAAGATGGTGCCTGTTTTAATTCAGATGGGAGAGTTTTTCTCTACTCAATCAAAGATAAAAAAACAGGTTGGAAATGCATTGGCATATCCTCTATTTATTTTTATTATTGCAATTGGAATGGTTGGATTTCTAATTACTTTTGTTGTTCCAAAGATTACTGGAATATTTAAAGACACGGGTCAAGAGCTTCCATCTATTACTCAATTTGTATTAAATATTAGCGACTTTTTGACAAATCATTATATGTTTTTATTGATATCTTTTGTAGCTATAATAATATTTTTTAAGCTTTTATATAAATATTTCTATCCTTATAAAAAGTTTTATGATGGATTAATATTAAAGGTGCCAGTTATAGGTTTGCTTATTCAAAATTATGAGCTTGGAAGATTTTCATATATTCTATCTTTAATGTTGGAGTCTGGAGTATCTTATGCACATGCTGTAAAACTTGCTACATCTACATTTCACAATAGTGCTTTTAGAGAGCTATTTGAGAAGGCATCAGAAAAGGTTATAGAGGGAAATAAGCTCTCTTATGCCCTTCAGAGAACTAAAGGTATTAAACCCAGAAGAAACTTTATGCAGGGTTTGGCACTAGGAGAGGAGTCTAGTGAGGTAGCACAAATCTTGAGTAATTTAGCAACTCTCTATAGAGAGGAAAACGATGATAAATTAAAGCTTCTTTTAAGTCTGTTAGAGCCATTTATGATGTTATTTATTGGTGGAATTGTTGGAATTATTGTTTCAGCTATGTTGCTTCCAATATTTTCTATGAACCTTGGAACAAAAATGTAGTTACTCTTAAAGTAACAAATTCTTGTTATAATTATATAACAAATTATTAAGGAAAAAAAATGAAAAAGATTCTATTTAGTAGTCTTATCTCCTTTAGTATGCTTTTAGGAGATGTTATTGGAGGGGAGGTAAATTTAGGTATATATAATCATACTCCAAATGGGACAGCTCAAAATGGAGATGATAGTGTAGATGTAGAAAAAGATTTAAATTGGGATAGTCAGAGTGATATATTCTTTAGGGCATATTTAGAACATCCACTCCCAATTTTACCAAATATTATGGTTGGATATAGTAGGTTTTCACATGATGGGGTTGGGACTGCATCTAAAGATTTTAGTTGGGGAGGCATTACTTTTTTTAGTCTAAGAGATAGAGTCAAGAGCAATTTAGAGTTGGATATTTATGATTTAGCATTATATTATGAGATTTTAGATAATTGGTTAAATTTAGATATTGGTTTAAATCTCAAATATTTTAATGGAGATATAGATATAGATTCAACTCTAAAACATGATCATTCAGATATTGAGTTTGCACTACCAACACTATATGCAAAAGCTAGATTTGATGTTCCAACTACCAATTTAAGTTTTCAAGCAGAGGGAAATTTTATTGGGTATGATGATAATAGATATTATGATTTAGAACTTGGTGCAAGGTATGAGATATTGTTGGGATTTGGTGGAGAGGTTGGATATAGAACTATGAAGATTAAAATTGATGATATTGATGATATCTCAATGGATGCAGATTTTAGTGGAATTTATGGAAAGGTTTTTTGGGATTTTTAGATGAAAAAGAGAAGATTTAGGGATATTAAAAAGGGAATAGTAAAAAAGAGCATAACAAAAGAGGCAAAAGATAGATTTGCCTCCATCAAAGATAAGCTAAAAGCTGGAATTACAGATAGTTTTATGTTACTTATGCCAATTGTATATATTGTATTTTATTTAGTAATGGATGGTAGGGAGGATTTTGCTGAACATAGACTTATGGGGTGGATATATATTGTAATTCCTTTTATTATAGTGCAATCTCTATTTTTATATTTTGGTAATGGACAGACTCCTGGGTATAAGAGTTATGATTTAAGAGTGGTTGATATAAATAGCAATGCTAGACCAACAATATTGCAAATATTAGCTAGAAATATTATAGTATTTTTTTGTGTGCTTACTATATTACCACTTTTAGTTATGGTATTTAGAAAGGATAGAAGAGGATTACATGATATTTTAACCAATACAGTAGCAATAAAAATAGAAGAGTCATGAAGATAATATTTTCTATATATTATCTATTCTATTTTGCTCTTATTGGAGTTTATATAATATTTATGCCCAAAATGCTTAGTGATTTGGGTTATAGTAAATTTGAGATTGGATTAATTTACTCTCTTGTGCCTTTTATTCGTTTTTTGCTCCCTTTTATATTTAAACATTTCATAAATTTAGATAGAAGAGTATATATTATATCGTTAATATCTACAACTATTACAACTATTATTTTTTTAAAGAGTATAGAAAATTTTAGTAGTTATTTAATCTCAAATATACTATTTGGAGCCTCTATTGGTATCTCTTTGCCATTTGTAGAGGCTATTGCGTTAGATAGACTCTCAAAGAGTGAATATGGAAGGGTTAGACTTTGGGGTTCAGTTGGATTTATTGGTATAGCACTTCTATTGGGGAGGGTTTTAAAAAGTCCTTATGAGACTCTATATTATTTAATTGCAACTTCACTATTTAGCACAATATTTGGAATATTAATAATTAAATTTGATACAACAAAGAGTGAAACCTCAAATAAAAATCGTTCCTTTTCCCTATTTAATCACTTATATTTGTGGATTAGTATATTTTTAATGCAAGTATCTTTTGGGGGGTTTTATAATTTCTTTACAATTTATGAATTAGAACAGGGACTCAATTTAGAGTTAGTTAGTCTATTGTGGAGCTTTGGAGTTGTATGTGAGATTGTTATGTTTATATTTCAAGGAAAGCTTTTACAAAAAAACCTTTTAAAGATTATAAAGTTTTCAATTATAATAACATCTATTAGATGGCTACTACTCTTTTTATATCCATCAAATACTATAGCACTATTTATTGCTCAATCCATGCATGCCTTTAGCTTTGCTCTATATCATACAGCAGTAATTACATATATATTTACACTATATCCTCAAAAAAAACTTGCTCAGCAGTTTGTTTTGGGAATTGGTTTTGGTTTAGGTGGTGCATTTGGTTCTATTTTGGCTGGATTTATATATGGGAAGTATATGTTTTTAATAGAGTCAGTAATTGCACTATTTGCATTTATAGTTTTGCTTAAAGAGAAATAAAATTGGATATAATTTCATATTAAACTTCTAATATTTAGGTATAATCATGCAACTTTTAAAATTTTTATTTGGAATTATTTTGGTGCAAATTGCAACTGTTAGTTTAGTATATTTATCAGATAATGATTTTTCTCTTCAATCATCAATTAGATTAGCAATACCTCTACTCTTTATTGCTCTTATAATCGCCTTTTGGTTTACCTCCATTACAAAATACTATACAAAAGATATTGTAAACAAAATGGAGATAAACTTTGCAAATGAGAGAGAGAAATTAAAATTAAATGCAGAAAAGGCAAAAAGAGAGATAGAGAAAGAGGCACAAAAAGAGGCTCAAAAAAGTATATTAAAAGAGGCAACAAAAACTCAAGCCAAAGCAAATTTTAAAGTTGGTGTAGCATTTGCTGGAGTTTTAGGAGTTGGAGCACTATTTGTATTTGCACAAATGGTAACTGTAGGGCTTATTGCTCTTAGTGCTACAGGTGGTGCTCTTGGAGGATATTATCTTAGAGGAAAAAGAGAAAAACATTTAGAACTAGAAAGAGGTGATAAACATATAGAGATAGAAAACAAGCCAAATCCAAAACTTTTAAAATTTAAAAAAAAATAGTATAATTATGTTTTAGATATATACTTGTGTATATATCTTTTTTTAAAAATAAACGGTACAACAGGTAGTTGCTGGTAGCTTTAGGCTACGAGAGGAAAGTCCGTGCTACACGTGAGACAGGACTCCACCTAACGGGTGGCCAGAGTAATCTGAGGGCAAGTGCAACAGAGAGTAGACTACTATCTCCATATATTTTTGGTTTTGGCTTTAGGAGATAGTAAAAGGTGAAACGGTGGTGTAAGAGACCACCAGTATCTATGGTAACATAGATAGCTAGGTAAACCCAGTCCGTAGCAAGAGGCACATGGTAAAAAGTCTCACATCTCTTTAGTGTCTCGCTCGAGCGTTATGGTGACATAACGCCTAGATAAATAACTACCCAACGACAGAACACGGCTTATCGTTGTGCCGTTTATTTTATTTAGATATAAATAGTGTTCCTCCTTTTTGAGTTGCATCTAATAGAAAACTCTCTACATCGCTTAAATCAAAACCACTTGCTAAGAACATCATTTTTCCTCTATTTAAAAGGTAGTTAGCAGCTTTTAGCTTTGTTACAATGCCACCTGTAGCAAACTCGCCATTTGGTGTTACTTTTGCTTCTAGTTCAGTTTTTGTTATACTATTTACTACTTTTCTAACTTTTGCATCTTTATACTCTCGTGGATTTTTATCATATAGTGCATCTATATCTGATAGTATTACTAAAATATCAGCATTAAAATTATCGGTTACTGAAGCAGATAGTTGATCATTATCACCAAATACTAACTCTTCTGTAGCTATAACATCATTTTCATTTATTATGGGGATAACTCTATTTTTTAATAGAGTCTCTATGGCATTTTGGGCTAGATGGGTTCTCTTTTTTGAATCTAAATCTGCCCAACTTAGTAGAACTTGAGAGCATATTAAGTTGTATTTTGCAAATTTTTCTTGATACATCTTCAAAAGCAGAGGTTGTCCAATAGCAGCTAGAGCCTGTTTGTTTCCAATGCTTTTTCTATCTAATTGTAGGAGTGTATATCCAGCAGAGACAGCCCCAGAGCTAACTAAAATAACTTCAATCTCTCTTTGCATCAATTTATATATAAGCTCTACTAAATTTCTAATTCTTTTTTTTGAAACCTTTCCATCAGGGGTTAAAACATGTGAGCCAACTTTTATTACAACTCTTTTAAATTTCATTTTTAGTTTCCAACTCTATTAAATCTTTTAGAGCATATTTTAATGAATTTATATTTAAACCAGACACTGCAGAGATTGGTAATATAAAATTTGGACTTTTTGTATCTCCTTGATATGAGATATAGTTACTATCTGCTCCATACTTTTCTAAATTTCTATTTGGTTTTAGTTCTAGTTTTTTTAAAAATTCATTAATTTTCTCATTTGCCTCTTTAATTGGAATAGAGTCACATTTTGTAATAGCAATAGCAAATCTTTTAGAGTAGAGTTTTTTTGAGTATTTTTCCAGTTCATTGAGTAGAGTTGTATATTGATAGAACATATCTCTATAGTTTACAATATCAATCAATAAAAGCAGGCTCTTTGTCCTTTCTATATGTTTTAAGAACTCAATTCCAAGCCCTCTACCATTGCTTGCTCCTTCAATAATTCCTGGAATATCAGCTACAGCAAAAGAGTTAAACTCATCAATATCTACAACGCCTAAATTTGGAATTAGAGTTGTAAATTCATAACTTGCAATTTTTGGTCTGGCATTTGATATAACAGATATAAGAGTAGATTTCCCAACACTAGGAAATCCAACAAGTCCAACATCTGCAATAAGTTTTAATTCCAATCTAATATGTTTTGTGACTCCACTTTTTCCTGATTGTGCATAGGTTGGTCTTTGATTTGTTGGACTCTTAAAGTGCCAATTTCCAAGTCCCCCCTTTCCCCCCTTTAAAAAGAGGACTCTTTTCCCATCTTCTGTTAGATCTAGCAAAACTTCATTTGTTTCTATATCTACTACTTGAGTGCCAGGGGGCACAACAATATCTACGCTTTTGCCCTTTCTACCATATCTTTTTCTCCCCTCTCCTGCTTTTCCATTTTCAGCTTTGATATGGTGTCTGCCTCTATATGCAGAGAGCGTATCTGTATTTTTATCTACTCTAAAATAGACATCACCACCATCACCGCCATCACCACCATCAGGTCCGCCCTTGGTTACAAATTTTTCTCTCCAAAAAGAGACACACCCAGCACCACCTTTTCCAGAACTAACAATTAACTCTACACTATCAACAAACATAAAAAACCTTTAAATTAAAAAATATGAAGAAAAAGAAAATAGATTATAACCCCTTTTGAAGTTTAATGGGGCTAATTTTAAGATTTATGCAGGAATTACAGATACTCTCTTTTTATTTTTAGAGATATTATCAAACTTTACAACTCCCTCAATTAGAGCATATATTGTGTGGTCTTTTCCCATTCCAACACCACTACCTGGTTTTACTTTTGTTCCTCTTTGTCTAATAATAATATTACCTGGTATTACTCTTTCACTTCCAAATTTCTTAACACCAAGTCGTCTTCCAGCAGAATCTCTATTATTCTGGGTTGAACCTTGTCCTTTCTTGTGTGCCATAAATCTCTCCTTATGCTATATTTGTAATTTTTACTCTTGTAAAGTCTCTTCTAAAACCTCTTTTTAGTTTAGAATCTTTTCTTCTTCTTTTTTTAAAGATAATTACTTTTTTATCTCTACCCTCATTGATAACTTCACCCTTTACAACACTTCCTTCTACAAAAGGTGTTCCAATGGTTAAATCTCCATCTTTTTCTATGGCCAACACCTCTTTAAATTCAACTTCTGTTTTTGGTTCTAAACCCATTTTATCAAAACAGATAATATCTCCCTCTTGAACTTTGAACTGTTGACCACTTGCTTTAATGATTGCATACATTAGCAAACCCTTTAAAATATAAATTTTACCAACTCTAAAATATTTGGTTCTAAAAAAGTTCGTGATTATATCTAAAAGAGTTTTAATCTTTGTTTGGTTAAACTCTAATTGTAAACTTTTAATACGTTAGAAGTAACACCAAATAGTTTAATTAAAAAAGTGGGATTTGATAATAATCAATATAAATCTATTGAATTTAATCTAGTAAAAATAGTGCTAGCTCATCGCTTAAAAAGTAATTAATATTTTTATATATACCATTTTCTATTTTTAATTTATTCTCTTTTACCAATATATTTGCTCTCTTTTGCATATTTGAATTTAGTATCTCTTTTGGGATTCCAACTCTACTTCTTAATCCCAAAAATATTCTTTCCATTAAGATATTCTCTTGGCTTAACTCTTCAATCTCTCTTTTTATTGGATTTTTTATATATTCTAAAATATTATTACTACTATATAATCTTTTATTTCTTAAAAATCCAACAGCACCAGCTCCAACTCCTATATACTCTTTTAGTTGCCAATATCCAATATTGTGAATACTTTGATATTTTCCATAATTTGAAACCTCATACCATTTAAATCCTCTCTTTACTATTTCATCTCTTATAAAATAGCCAAGATTTTCATCATCTTTTTTCATATTTGGAGTTTGAGAGAATTTTGTATTTTTTTCAATTGTAAGTTCATAAGTTGATATATGATTTATTGGTAAATCAAAAGCTATTTTTATATCCTCTTTTAAAAGCTCTTTTGTATCGTATGCTAGTCCATAGATTAAATCTATTGATATGTTCTTAAATCCTACCTTTGAGGCATTTTCTACGGCTAAAATTGCCTCTTTAGCTGAGTGTCTTCTATTTAGAGTTTTTAATTTTTTACTATCAAAGCTTTGGACTCCAAAAGAGATTCTATTTACGCCAAGCTCAAACATCCCATTTAACCAATCCTTTGAAGCTGAGTTTGGATTTGCTTCTATAGTTATTTCGCTATTTTGTTTTAAAAAAGGTTTTAGAGTTTTAAGTATATCTCTATATTGAATTGAAGATATAGTAGATGGTGTTCCTCCTCCAATGAATATTGATCTAATATCTCCTCTTTTGATATTTAATTTTTCTAGTTGAAACTTTAAATCTATTTTTAATGCTTTTATATAATCTTTTTTAGTCCCTCCCATAGAGGTATAGCTATTAAAATTGCAGTAGTAACACTTAGAGTCACAATATGGAATATGTATATAAAGAAGCATTTACTTATCACTTTTTAATGACATTTTAGCTAAAATTCTTGGTAGAATAGTAAAAAAGCTATTATTAATTGTTTAAAATTTTTAAGAAAGAAGAGTAAAGATGCAGACAAAGAAGCGATATAGACCAAATGTCGCAGCTGTTATACTCTCTTCAGACTATCCACAAAAGTGTGAATTTTTTTTAGGTAAACGCTCAGATATAAAAAACTCTTGGCAATTTCCACAAGGTGGAATTGATAAGGGAGAGACTCCAAGAGAGGCTCTCTTAAGAGAACTTCAAGAGGAGATTGGTTGTAATAGTGTTGAGGTTATTGCAGAGTATCCATTTTGGATAAAGTATGATTTCCCAAATAAAACAAATAGAAAAAAGGTCTATCCTTTTGATGGACAAACACAAAAATATTTTTTAGTAAAGCTGAAAAAGGGAGCAAAAATTAATCTTGATAGTTATCATGAACCAGAGTTTGAAGATTATAAGTATGTGGAGTATAAACAGCTATTAAAAAAAGCGACATATTTTAAACGGAAAATTTATAAAAGAGTAATAGAACATTTTTTTAAAGAGGGATATATAAGTAATGTTAATAGTGCATAAGTATGGTGGGACAAGTGTAGGTAGTCTAGAGAGGATTAAAAATGTAGCAAATAGAGTAGCAAAGGCAAGAAGAGAGGGGAATGATCTAGTAGTAGTAGTCTCAGCAATGAGTGGGGAGACTAATAAGCTTATAGATTTTGCAAAATATTTCTCTTCAAATCCATCTAAAAGAGAGATGGATATGCTACTTAGTTCTGGAGAGATGGTTACAGCTTCACTTTTAGCAATTGCTCTAAATGAGATGGGCATTAGTGCTATTGCTATGAGTGGAGGACAGGCTGGAATTGTTACTGATGATTTTCATACTTATGCAAGAATCAAAAGCATAGATACTACACCAATAAAAAGAGAGATAGAAAGAGGTAGAGTTGTAGTTGTAGCTGGTTTTCAAGGTATGAATGAAAATGGTGAGATAACAACTTTGGGAAGAGGTGGTTCAGATTTATCTGCTGTGGCAATTGCTGGAGCAATTGGAGCTGATGCTTGTGAAATTTATAGCGATGTTGATGGGATATATACTACAGATCCAAGAATCGAGCCAAAAGCTAAAAAAATGAGCTATATCTCTTATGAAGAGATGTTAGAGCTTGCCTCATTGGGAGCTAAAGTTCTGCAAAATCGTTCAGTAGAGTTGGCAAAAAAATTAAATGTGAAAATTGTTGCAAAGAGTTCTTTTAGTGAATCTGAAGGGACTATTATAGGAGAGGAGAGAGAAGATATGGAAGCTGTGCTAGTTAGTGGAATAGCATTAGATAGGAATCAAGCAAGAGTATCACTAAAAGATGTATCAGATAGACCAGGGATTGCTGCTGAGATATTTACAAAGTTAGCAGAAGAGAATATTAATGTAGATATGATAATTCAAAATGCAAGTAGCAATGGACTCACCATGCTTGGATTTACAGTTCCAGAGAGCGAACTCCCAAAAGCAAAAGAGATTATAGAAAATTTTGATCATGATATTGGTGGAAAGAGTTTTGATAGTAATATCTGTAAAGTCTCAATTGTTGGGGTTGGAATGAAATCCCACTCAGGAGTAGCAGCTACTGCTTTTAGTGCCTTAGCAAAAGAGAATATAAATATTGAGATGATTTCTACTTCAGAGATAAAAGTATCAATGGTAATAGACCAAAAATATGCCGAACTTGCAGTAAGAACTCTACACTCTGTATATGAGCTAGATAAGTAGTTAAAAAGCTCTAAATGATACCAATATTAGATTGGACTTTAGAGACAATTAGAAGAGAGGATTCTAGTTTCTCTTGGTTAGAGGAGTGTAGATATGAGTGGGTTCCTATAGTCCAAAGAGCTATAAAGAAGCTTTTGGAAGGACATACAATATTGATATTAACCGATGAAGAGAGAGCTTGGTATGCTAAATATATAGCAGATAAGATAAATTTTCCAAGAGGGGAGAGACCATTTTTACCAATATATACTCTAAAATCTATGTTTCCTCATTTAAATAGACTCACAACTGCTCAAGAGTTAGAGCTTTTAGAAGATATGTTAGATATATCCTATCCAAATGGATATTTTATCTGGTATATAGGTAGTGCAGATAGTATATTTACAAAATTTGTTTTTAGAAATGATGATAATCTATTATGGATAATTGATGGTGATGTGCCAAATTCTTTCTATTTAAAGAGTGGTGGGATATCTCTTGATATAAAGCTTATTCAACTATTTAAGATCTTTAATAAAACAATTGATGCTTCACTATTTAATGAGTTGGATTTGGAGTAGTGATATATATATCTCAAGATTTGGATTTAGCTCTCATAGAGGTTAAAAGAGATCTGCTAAATTATACTATAGTAGATAGTAGAGATAGAGAGTTTTTAGTCGAACATGCAAATGAGGCGATTAAGAGAGCCTATATTACTACATCAACACCTGAAACAATTATTTTAGTAGCACCAAAATTTTCAATTATTGCTCAAAATAAACTTTTAAAAGTCTTGGAAGAACCACCCTTTAATAAAGAGTTTATTTTAATTACTAAGTCTAAATCCTCTCTACTTCCCACCATAAAATCTAGACTTCCAGTTGTTAATTTATCTAAAAAGAGCTCAATAAAGGAGAATATAGAGTTAGATTTAGAAAATTTAGGAGAGGAGGAGATCTATAACTTTTTAAAACAGAGACAAAAAATATCTAAGTTGGAGGTAAAAAATATTTTAGAGATTTTTTTTTTAAAAATATTAAACTCTAACTCTAATCGATATAAATTAGATGAGTCTTTGTTAAATCATTTTTCTAAATCTATAGAAGCTTTAGAGTCTGGGGCTAGTCCAATATTTATATTAACTAGCACACTTTTGAGGTTTTTAAGAGACAAAAAGGATTAAATTTTAGTTATAATCCGTTTTATGAAATATTATATTATTGTTTTTCTACTCTTAGTTAGCGGATGTAAAGATATAGAGGAGAATAAGCCTCTCTTAGCAGATCAAAAGGGAAAACAGCCAATATTTATTGTAAATAGAAATAGACATTTTAAGATGGCTGAATTTTGGTTGGATAAATTGGAAAATCCAGACAGAGTAATTTTAGATAGTGATGCTATTGAAAGATTTAATACTAAATTGATATCAGATGGAAAAGTATATGATTTTAATAGGAGTTCACGTTTTTATTCTGGAAGTTATATTAGAGCCTCAATTGAAGGAATGTATAAAAATATCTCAAATGGAGTTAAATATTTTATAGATGGCAATAGAGTATCACGCTCATTTTTTAGAGAAATATATAGTGATTTAGACTTAGATAGTATAGATTCAAAGGAGAGAGCTAGATTTGCATTAACAATAAGATATGCAAACCAGAAATTAATTCCAGTAGAACTTGAACTTTTAAAGAGAAGAGGAGAGATATATTTTGATAGAAATCAAAATTCAGCTTTAGATATTGGGACTCCTCTTGTAGTATTACACTCAACTAGAGATGGAAGGTGGCATTTTGTAGTAGCTCCTACTAGTTCTGGTTGGGTTAGAGATGAGGATATAGCATTTGGCTCAAAAGAGGAGATTTTAGATTATCTAAACCCTAAAAACTTTGTTGTAACAATAGATGCAAAGAGTGCGATATTGGTTGAGGGTAACTATTATGATTATGTCAGAATGGGTGTTAAATTTCCAGCACTTCTTGGTGTAGATAAAAATATTGTTATTGTTGTGCCACAAAAGGGTGAAGATGGTAATTTAATATTTTTAAATGGAATGATTTCTAAGAGTAGTGTAAATAGAGGTTATTTAACATATACCCCGAGAAATATATTAATCCAAGCTTTTAAATTTTTAAATGCTCCTTATGGGTGGGGTGGTTCTTTTGGAGAGCAAGATTGCTCTAAGTTTGTGCAAGAGGTATTTGCTACAGTTGGATTAAGACTCCCTAGGAACTCCACCACCCAGAGTTTAGTGGGCTATCCTATATCTTTAAATGGCTTGACTAAAGAGGAGAAGATTGATAATATTTTAAGAATTGCAGAGGTTGGCTCAACTATTATACATTTAAAAGGGCATATTATGCTCTATATTGGAGAACATAAAGGAGAGCCATTTGTTATTCAAACAGTTTGGGGTGAGAGTAGCAGACATTTTGCACTTGGTAGAACTGCTGTTACATCTTTAAGGTTTAATGATTATATTAATAGAGTAGATTTTATTACCATATTAAGAGACAAGTTAAAAGAAGGAGATAATAGATGAAAAAAGAGATAACATTAGATACAAAAATAGCAGATTTATTAAATGATTATGAGGGAATGAAAGATATTTTAATAGAGATTAATCCAAAGTTTAAAAAGTTAAATAATCCAATTTTAAGAAGAACTCTAGCAAAAGTTGCAACTGTAAAACAGGCTAGTATTGTTGGAGGAATGAAACCATTAGAGTTATTAAATAGATTAAGAGAAGCAGTTGGACAACCAATAATTAGAGATGATGAGGTAGAAGAGGAGAAAGAGAAAGAGCAAAATGTTCCAGAGTGGATAGGTGAGAATCCAAAAGAGATATTAGATGCAAATCAACTATTAGATGAGGAGAAGAATCCATTAGCAGAGGCTAATAGGGCGTTAAAGAGGTTAAGAGATG
>Ga0256843_1002383_pt1 | contig 13759 bp, 15 predicted proteins | sample AlvinellametaG_FD_191572 | JGI IMG/M metagenome (GOLD analysis project Ga0256843, IMG submission 191572) | Pompeii worm associated microbial communities from hydrothermal vent at the East Pacific Rise, Pacific Ocean - Alvinella | ecosystem: Host-associated > Annelida > Integument > Unclassified ... | reverse complement strand
TCTGCTCTTAAGCTAAGAGTATCATCCCAGTCATAGTTAGCTGCTAAGTTGAATTTCAATGGTGGAATCTCTGGCATATTTGTACCACTCTCTCCACTTAAAGGATGGTCTTTTTCTCCTTTTTGGAAAGATACTCCAAAGTCAAAGTATAGTGAGTCTGTAGCAAAGTAACTTCCACTAAGTTCAAATCCATAAACAGTAGCATCTACATTTTCATATACATTTGTACCACCTTTAGTAGCATTGTAAGCGATAAAATCCTCTAGCATAGAGTAAAATGCTTTAGCTTTAACACTACCACTACTAAATGCTACATTTGCACCTATATCAAACTCATTGTTGATAGTGTTTTTTAGATTTGGTGTTCCTACTTCATTTCCTGCACTACCTATCCAGTAAAGCTCTTTGGCATCAGGTACTCTTGAGCCTCTACCAAATCCAGCATATAGTTTTGTACCATCAGTTGGTTTGTATGATGCTACTAAGTATCCAGTAACTTCATCATAACTGTTACTTTGTTGAGTTGCATATCCAGAGTCTATATCTGTAGAGTCGTATCTAAGTCCCATATCGATATTGAACATACCCAAATCAACACTGTCTTCTACATATATACCTATATTTTCAGTATCTACATCATATATACTATGATATGGTTTTGTACCACCACTTGCTTGGTCTAGTGGCACACCATTTTTATAGTAGTATCCATCCCAGTTTCTTAAAGTATAGTCAGCTCCCATTGTGATATGGTGGTTTGAAATATCAAGTTTGTTTTTAACTCTTGCACCATCTACTTGAGTAGTAAGAGAGTGTGTCATTTCACTGGTTGCACCCATATTTCTATACATAGTAGACATTGGGTGTTCTACTTCAGAGCGATATAGTTGGATATATAACTCTTTTGAGTAAGTAGATAACTCTTTTGCTATATACTCTATATTGTACAAGTCAGAATCATCATACAAAGCATCCATTTTTGAACTTGGATATAGTACATCATCACTTCTATTTGCTGTGTAGCTGAGTCTTAACTCTTGGTTGTCTGTGATATTGAAAAATAGTTTTGCTAGTAGAGTTTTTTTCTCATAAGCATCCATATCTTTGTATTTGTCTTGATATTGAACTTTTGAGTTTACATTACCAGCATCTATCTCTCTTTGGATTTGCTCATAAAAGTCATCACCATTACCATCTTCGTACTGTTCACTAGTTTCTGTAGAAGTACTTAGTAAAAATCTAATATTATCACTACCACCACTTAGTGTAATAGCACCTTTTTGATATCCCCAACTACCAAAACCTAAGTTGATATCTCCATGAAACTCTTTGCTTGGAGCGATAGTATGGATATCTACATTAGCACTAAGTATCCCAAAATCCTCTACACTAAATGGACCTTCATCTATCTGTATATAGTCTATGTTGTTTGTAAGTACATGTGATACTGGTGGATCCATACGGTTAGGACATGCACCATAAAGTTTCATACCATCTATTGTGATATTGATATTGTCTTTTTTCATACCTCTTAGGATGATATCGTTTGCAATACCTGATCTTCTTACTAGAGAGATACTAGGTGTTTGTTTGAAAAGTGCTTCAGCCAAATCAGCAGACTTAACTTCATCTCCATGTATATCTTTGATAACTTCAGCATCTGTTGATGCATTGACATCTATAGCTTGTAGTCCAACTTCAGCATGAAGTAGGGCAGATGCACATATAGTTGATAGAACCAAACTCTTTTTTAACATATATCTTTCCTCTTTTTTGTTTTTAGAGTTAAAGTGTTGCGAAGAAGTGTTAATTTTGTGTTAATTATTGGTTAAATTGTATCTGAGTGTGATAGATATATCCAAAGGTAACACTTTTTTGCTATCTTTAGTATGGATAGGAAAAGCTTTTTGTATCGCTTTTTTTGTAGCATTGAAAAATATAGAAGAACCACTTAGCTTTATATTTGATACTTGACCATTTTTCAAAACTCTAAATTTTGCATATACTTTACCTTGTATTCGTCTTCTTTTTGCAGCTTTTGGATATATCTTTGCATGATTTATTTTGTATCTTATGGTTGAGAGTAGTGTTGCTTTTGCCTTTTTGTTGGAGTGATGTTTGGATGCTTGGCTTTTTAGTACTCTTTTGTGTTTTGTATGTTTTTTTCTTTTTTTTTTTTTGCTTTTGTGATGTTTTTTGGTTGCTACTTTGAAGTTACTATCCCTTTTGATTAGCTTTTTTTCTATAGGTTTGATAGTTGGTTTTTTCTCTATCTTTTCTTTTTTTGTCTCCTCTTTTAGTTTTGGTTTGGTTATAGTTTTTATCTCTTCTTTTTGTTCATCTTCTTGAAGTTGTTCTTTTTGTGATAAGGTCTCTTCTATAGGTTTTGGTTGGGGTGTTGGTTTTTTGATGGTTGGTTTTGATTTGAAATCTGATAGAGATAGAGTGATAGCTTTTGTTGTTTGGACTTTTTGGGGTTTTGTAGTAAAACTTTTGAGTCCATACCATATCCCATAAGCAGAAGATATATAAAGTAAAGCAGTGATGATAAATGAAGTTTTATACCTATGTTTTTGCATACTGTATGCTACCAACTTTTTGGGGTATTATATCAAAATAATCCATCCAAACCTTTGATAAAAAAACTTTTGCGATGTATAGGGCTTCTGCCATACTCCCACAAAGCTTCATAGTGGGCTTTGGTAGCATACCCTTTGTGTTTGGCAAAACCATACTGTGGATAGGTTTTGTCATACTCTATAAGCATCCTATCTCTTGTCACCTTTGCCAATATACTAGCAGCACTCACTTGTGCTACTTTGCTATCGGCTTTAACCATAGTGGTTATATCACTCACTCCAAATGTAGAGTTACCATCAAAGAGATACTCACACTTAGGCAGGTTTGCTTTGATATCTTCAAGTGCATTTGCCAAACACTTTGAAATCCCCAAAGAGTCTATATCAGATGCACTATACACAGCTATATGATACTTTGAGTTTTGAACTATTTTGGAGTATAACTCTTCTCTTTTTTTAGCACTGAGTTTTTTGGAATCCATCAAACCATCTATATCATCCAAAAGCACAACACCAGCTACAACCAACTCTCCAGCCAAAGGCCCACGACCAGCTTCATCTATACCACAGAGTCGTTTGTTGTGCATTTATAGTTACTTCTTTTTAGGTTTTTCTATACCATTACAGTCGTTTACTTTTAAGATAGTAGCATCACCTTTTTTATTCATATATATATACATAACTTTTAGGTTTAGTGTATCTACAGCTTCTCTAAGGTCAGGTGATGAACATATCTGGTTTCTAGCGATATTTTTAAGCATTGATAACTTGCTGTCTCCATCTATGTCTCCTGCTGAGTTATTTGTATAAACGAAAACAGCAGTATCTCCAACTATCCCACCAACAGTATCTCCTTTTGTCTTAAAGTGTTTGGCACTTGCACTATCAGCCCATAAAGCAGATGAGACAAGTAGCAGTCCTAGTGCTATTTTTGTGATTTTTTTCATAAATATTTCCCCTTTTTTTAATGATGTACAAGTATTATATAGTTTTTTATTTAAGTGGTGGATAAAAGTTTTAAAAATGCATCACCATATTTTTGAAACTTAACTTCACCGATACCATGAACTAAAAGCATCTGCTCTTTTGTAGTTGGTTTTGTTTTGCTTAACTCTTTGAGTGTTTTATCTGAGAAGATTACATATGGTGGTACATTATTTTGGTTGGCTATACTACTTCTAAGTTCTCTAAGTTTGTCAAATACTTCTACATCATAGTCATCAAAATATGTAACTTTTCTTTTTGGTATAGCTTTTTTTATCTCTAGTCTGTCACTGTTTATCTCAACTTTGTGTAAACCTTTGAGTATCTCTATCCCAAAAGGTGTAAACTTGTAAACTCTAAACTCACCTAGAGTTAAAGCACCTATTTCTAAAAGTTTGTCAGCTATAGTGTGCCACTGGTTTTTACTATACTCTTGACCTATACCATATACAGATATTTTATCATGAGAGTTTTGGAGTATTCGTTGCTCTTTACTACCTCTTAGTATATCTATGATGTATAAGATACCATATCGTTGATTGGTTCTATATATAGCTGAGAGCATCTTTTGTGATGCAGTTGTGATATCAAGCTTTGTTTTATTGGTTTGTAAACAGTTGTCACATTTGTCTTTACAACTATCTATAGTGTCACCAAAGTATCTAGCAAGAGATTTATGTCTACACTCTTCAGAGTTGGCAAATCTAGCCATAGCATCTATCTTGTCATAAGCATGTTGTTTGTAAGCATTCTCAGGTAACTCATCTATAAAAGCTTTTTGTTGGATGATATCTTGTGTAGAGTATAGTAAGAGTGTATCAGCTTCAAGCCCATCTCGTCCAGCCCTTCCTATCTCTTGGTAGTAGTTTTCTATAGTTTTTGGCATACTCATATGTACCACAAAACGGATATTGCTTTTATCTATCCCCATCCCAAAGGCTATAGTAGCTACTACTATCTGTACTCTATCGGCTACAAAGTCACTATAAGTTTGATTTTTTTGTTCTTTAGATAAACCAGCATGATAACACCTAGCTTCTATCCCCTTGGAGAGTAGATAACTAGCTATAGATTCTGTAGATTTGCGAGATAGAGTATAGATGATGCCTGATTGGTTTTGATGGAGTTTTAAAAAGTCAATAAGTTGTACTCTACCATCTTTGATACGGTTTATCACATTGATAGTTAAGTTTTCTCTAAAGATAGTACCTTTTAAAATATTTGGTGTTTGTAGGGTTAGGTTGGAGATAATATCGTTTTGTACAATAGATGTAGCAGTTGCAGTAAATGCTGCTATAGAAGTGTGTGGAAACTCTTTTTTGAGTAGGTTTAGCCTACGATAATCCTCACGAAACTCATGCCCCCATTCACTCACACAGTGAGCTTCATCTATGACAAAGAAGTTTATATCTATACTATGAAGTAGGTTTAAAAAGTAAGTATTGTTTAATCTCTCAGGAGCTACATATAGTAGTTTGATAGAGCCTTGTTTGAGTCTTTTTTCTATCTTTTGTAACTCATCTATATCTTGCATAGAGCTTATCATCTCAGCTGTTATACCGTTGGCTTTGAGTGCTGTTACTTGGTCATGCATCAATGCAAGTAATGGAGATATGACTACTGTAACACCATCCATCATCAAAGATGGAAGTTGATAACAAAGTGATTTTCCACCACCAGTTGGTAGTATCATCAGTAAGTCTTGTTTTGAGAGTATAGTATCTATAGCCTCTTCTTGTAACTCTCTAAATGTAGTATGTCCAAAGTACTCTTTAAGTGTTTGATATTTATCCATAAGTGGGAGTATATCCAAATTTTGAAAGAAGAAGGCAAAATATGACAAATTGTCATATTTTGCTAAGTTTTTAAGCCGCTACACCTTTGATAATGAAGAATATGATAGCTGAAAGTACAGCTGCTGCTGGTACAGTGATAACCCATGCAGCTACTATTTTTTTGATCATACCTTTTTTGATATAACCCTCTTTTATCTCTTTTTTGATAGCTTTTACTTTTTTCTTCTGTGCTTTGTGTGCTTCGATAAGTGCTAATTTTTTAGCTGCATCTTCACCACTACAAGCTTCTAACTCAGCTTTGAGTTGTTTTTGTTTTGCTAACTCTTCATTGTATAGCTTTTGTTTCTCTCCAGCTTGTTTACTATCTAGCCACTCTCTTAAGAAACCTACACCAAATACAGCACCAACTGCAATGTGTGTAGATGATACAGGAAGTCCAAGTTGTGAAGCGATAACTACAGTGATAGCTGCTGCCATCATGATAGAAAATGCTCTCATCTGGTCAAGCTCTGTTATCTCTGAACCTACTGTTTTGATAAGTCTAGGGCCAAATAGTGCCAAACCTATAGAGATACCAACACCACCTGTAACCATAACCCATAAAGGAATAGCTGCTTTTTTAGATATCGCCATATTTGTGATAGCATCATTTACCGCAGCTAGTGGCCCTACAGCATTTGCTACATCATTTGCGCCGTGAGCGAAACTTAAAAGTGCTGCTGCAAAGATAAGAGGTACTGTAAATAGTAAGTTTAAATCTTCTCTGCTATCTGTTAGTGTAGCCACTTTTGAAGCAACTCTAGGTTTAAGCCAGATATAGCTTACAATCCCACCTATAACTCCAAAGCTTAGAGCTACACCCAAAGTTGGTTTTTTAGTTTGTGGCAAGAAGCTTAGTATATGAGTTAAGTCTTTCCAGATATGTTTTAAACCTTTGAGTGTAAGGTATGTCAAAAATGCAGCAGTCATGATAGATACTAAGATAGGTACCATTTTTTTAGCAGCACTTAGTCTATCTTGTTTGTGTATGATTTGGGATTTGATGATATATAAAAATGTAGCAGCGATAAGTCCACCTAAAACTGGAGAGATAATCCATGAAGCTACTATCTTACCCATAGTTCCCCAAGATACGATAGCAAATCCACCAGCAGCGATACCACCACCTAAAACTCCACCAACTATAGAGTGAGTAGTAGATACTGGAGCTTTTAGCCAAGTAGCAAGGTTAAGCCATAAAGCAGCAGAGAGAAGGGCAGCTGACATAGCATATACAAATACCATACTATCCCCACCAAAAGCAGCAGGATCGATGATGCCTTTTTTGATAGTACCTACAACATCACCACCAGCTACCAAAGCACCCATAGCTTCAAAAACTGAAGCGATGATGATAGCACCACCGATAGTGATAGCACCAGCACCAACAGCAGGTCCAACATTGTTAGCTACATCATTGGCACCGATATTCATAGCCATATAAGCACCAAAAAGTGCTGCTAAGACCAAAAAGCCACCATTTGCTGAGTTACCTGTCAGAGAGTTTGCATACATAGCAACAGCTACAGCAAAACCAGCCCCTAGTATAGTTTTAAGTAGATTGTTCATACCTATCCTTATCAAAAGTTTTTAATGATAGCAGTATATTACAATCTGATAACAAAATGGTTACATCATCAACAGAGTTTATAACCAACTCCCCATACAGGGGTGATATACTCTTTTTCTCCACTTGGGTCTATCTTTTTCTTGAGTCTATTCATGGCTACATTGATAGTTTTATCATTAAATTCACCACTATAGTCACCCCATACTTCATCTCTTAAGAAATCCCTATCTAGTGGTTGGTTTGGGTTTTTGACAAATGTATATAATAGTTTGAACTCTAAGTTTGTAAGTTCTATATTTTCTTGGTTTATGATAAGTGTATGGTTTTGGGTATCTAGTAGCATATCTTTATATTTTATTTTATGTGATGAGTTGAGATTACCACTTCTTTTGAGTAGGGCTTTGACTCTAAGGGTGAGTTCTTTGGGATTGAAAGGTTTTGTCATATAGTCATCACCACCTTTTAAAAATCCCTCTTCCAAGTCACTATCACTATCTTTGGCAGTTAGGAAAATCACAGGTATGTTATATCCTATCTCTCTTAGGTGCTTTACAAAGTCACTTCCTTCAACTCCAGGGAGGTTCCTATCTACTATCATTAAAGCAGGGGACTCCTCTTCTATAAATCTTTCAACATTTTGTGTAGATAAAAAACCAGTAACATTATATCCCTCTTTTTGTAAGTAGTATTCTATAAGTTCTAGGATATCTTCATCATCTTCAATGATAACTATCTCTATATCGTTTGTTTGCATATTGGATACCTTGCATATTTTATAAATGTTACTTTATTTTTGTTGAAAAGTTGTTAAAAGAAGGTAAGTAGGCAAAAGCCTACTTAAAAGAGTCGTTACAAAACGATAGTATTAGTTTACCACTTTACCCATACAAGTGCTTGTGTTGTTGTTGAGTCGTCATCATTGTGAGATTTATTTATCGCTGATAGTGCAAATGTAACATACTTGTTGTATTTGTATGAGATACCACCAATGATGTTCTCTTTTTCATCATCATCTCTATCTCTTTGGAACTCATCATATCTAGCATATAGAGTTACTTTTGAAGTAGCATAATAATCAGCATTAAATGAGTAACCATCACCTTTGTTATCACCATCTGCTGTATCATCTTTAAATACATTTAAGTATTGACCAGCTACTAAGAAGTTACTGTTTTTATATACGGCATGTACTAGTCCCCAATTCATATCGCCATATTCCCCATTGCCAAGGTCATTATGGTTAGTATTTGCGGCACCTGCTAGTGAAATGTTTAGGTACTCTTTTTTGTTATGTGTACCAAATACATGATATGTAAATCTTGCATCAAAACTTAAACCTTCATTTGCCCAATCTGGAGTGTTTTTGTATCCTTCTCCTTGAAATACACCTATCTCACTTGAGAAGTTTTCTAGTTTTGTTTTGAAGTTTATCCCTCTATCTGCTGAGTTTGTAATGTGAAGCTTATCAGCATATACACCATAAACAGCTGGTTGTATGAAACCATAATGTTCATCATAATCAACCCATGGTTTATGTACTTGACCTATCTCTACACCAGTATGTGGTAGGATATTGTTTAGATATAAATAACCGTATTTGAGGTATGCGTCATATGTACCATCATCATCTTTTACATCCATTGTAATTCTAGCATATGATTTTGGGTCATCAAAAAAGTAAGCTTTTACTTGAAGATAAGTTCTGTCGATTTTAAATTCACCAGCATCATCGTTGTCATCATTGTAGTAGTATGCAAGTCTATGCTCTCCACTAAATTTCAATACACCTGCTTTTGTGTTGATGACAACACCATCTTGATGTTTTGTAGCAGTTGGTTCTACAGGGTTGACATCACCACTAGCTATAGAAACAGTAGAGATGACAGCTGCTGAAAGTAGTATCTTTTTCATTTTTATCTTCCTTGTTTATAAATGTGAAGGAAGTATAAAAAAAAATGGTTACAAAATGGTTACAAAAAGTTATTACTTATAAACACTATGCTTAGCACCCTTAGACTCAAGATACTCTAGCATCTTTTTTTGTCCAAGTTTTTTAGCATAGTCCATAGCACTCATACCTCTACCATCGGTTGCATTTATATCTACACCGTTTTTAAGAAGGATATCTACCATGGATGTATCTCTAAAACAAGAGGCTAGTAGTATAGGTAGCATTCCACTTTTTCTTTTTGTGGTATTTGGATCGATACCTTTGTCTATACAGTACTCTACTAAGTCTTCTCGTTTGAACTTGATAGCCATATCCAAAGCACAGATACCATCTCTATCTGTTTGAGTTATATCTACACCATACTCTACAAGTAACTCTATAGCTTCAAGTGATGCACCCTCTCTGATAGCCCAAAAAAGTATGTTTGTCTCATCAGGCTCATCTAACTCGTACTCTTCTCCTATGATAACCTCTTGGTTCAAATCTATCTTGCCACTTTCTAGTAGCTTCCTCATCTTGACAAGAGAGTCATGTCTTATAGCATCTAGTAACTCTTGCATTATGATCCAAACGGGTTCATACCACCCAGCATTCCCATAGCTTGGGATTTTTTGTTATCTTCTACCATCTTGTTTACATCATTGATAGCTGATATAAGAAGTATCTGTAAGGAGTCTTTGTCTTCTAGTAGACTATCATCTATGTTGAGGTCGATTATCTCACCAGCACCATTGGCTCTGACTTCTACCATCCCACCACCAGCTTTGGCTGTGAGTTCTACTTTTTTGGCATTTGCTTCAAGCTCTTTGGCTTTTTCTTGCATCTGTTCCATCATTTGGCTCATTTTGCCAAGGTCTAATCCTTCAAACATTACTCTAATCCTTCAAACTGTTGTGCGATAGTATTATCATCATTGAGTATGACGATACGAGGTTTGTACTCATCAGCCTCTTTTTCACTCATAGAAGCATAAGCTATGATGATGATTTTATCACCTTTGTGTACTTTTCTAGCAGCAGCTCCGTTTAGGCATATATCACCTTTGCCTCTTTGACCTTGGATGATATATGTAGAAAATCTCTCACCATTGTTGATGTTGACTATATCTACTTTTTGTCCTACTCTCATAGATGCGGCATCAAGCAAATCTTGGTCTATAGTGATAGAGCCTACATAGTTTAAGTTGGCATCTGTAACAGTTGCTCTGTGTAGTTTAGAATAAAGCATTGTGATATTCATAAATATTCCTATCTAAAAATTGATTGTATGATTATACTATAATATAAAGAATTTGTGAAGTGTTGAAGTGCAAAAAGCACTTCAGAAGTTTAACTCATCATAGCAGATGGTGCGATAGGCTCTCCCCACATCTCTTCAGGGATAACATACTCTTGCACTACATTTCCACCGATGATATGCTCTTCTATGATTCTGTCAATCTTCTCTTTTGTCAAGTTGACATACATAGTATGACCTGGTTCTACTAACATTACAGGACCTTGTTGACATCTGTTTAGACAACCTGTTTGTATAGGTTGAACAGTACCAATGATACCTTTCATCATCAAGCTTTGTGCTAGATGTTGGAAAAGTTGTTGTGACTCTGGGTCATTTTGACTTACACAACTTGGTTTTGGCATCCCTGGAGGTGCTGATTGTTGACATTTAAATATATAATATGCTGGTTGAGGTACACCTTGCATCATATCAAATCCTTTCTTGTTTAGTTAAAAAATTAAGAGTATTTTACTCTCATTTGCTTAATTCTTGATAAATGTCAAACAAAAATTTAAAAATTTTATATATAATACTCCTAAAATATAAGAGGATGGAAGAAGTATGAAATACCCAGAGTTTTTTGATAAGATTGAGACTGTAGAGTTGTATGATGATTTGAGCGAGTTTTTAGGTGCTTTTGAGGATGGTAAGGTAGTTGTATCTTACTTAGATTGTGTCAAGCTTGCTGGGCACTCTTGTCCCACAGTAGCTGGTGCTTATCTTATGACTCTACTAGGACTCAAAGAGTTATATAGTGATACTTTACCACAAAGAGGTTCTATCAAAGTAGAGTTAAAAGCTTCAGAAGTAGAAGGTGTAAGTGGTGTTATAGGTAATGTTATCTCTTATATAGTGGGTGGTGCTGGTATTGGTGGATTTAAAGGAATGATGGGGCATTTTAGTCGTGATAACCTTATCAAATATGAAGCCAATATACCTTTGGATGTAAGACTTACTAGACTTGATACTGAAGAGAGTGTAGATATCTCGATAGATACAAGCTGTGTACCAGGAAATCCTGCTATGAAACCACTTATGCAAAAAGCACTTCAAGGTTTGGCATCTCAAGAAGAAAAAGATGAGTTTAAAAAACTATGGCAACAAAGAGTAGAAGCTATGCTAGTGACTGATAGTTTGTGGAATGATATGATAACTATACAAAAAGGATAATACATGATAATCTCAAGATACCTTACAGATGAACATAGGCTATGTGATACGAAGTTTGCAGATGCAGAAAAAGCAGCAGCTGAAGGCAAATGGGATGAAGCAGAAGAGAAGTTTTTGGATTTTAGTAACCAAACTTTGACACACTTTGCTAGAGAAGAGGAAGAACTTTTCCCAGCTTTTGAAGCACAAACAGGAACAGACCAAGGTCCTACACAGGTGATGAAGTATGAACATGACCAAGTAAGAGGACTTATAGGTAAGATGGCTGAAGCTATAGAGTCACAAGATAGAGATGCTTATCTTTCGCTATGTGAGTCTATGATGATACTTCTTCAACAACACAATATGAAAGAAGAGCAGATGCTTTATGCTATGTGTGATAGAACTTTCCAGCCTGATAGCAAAGAAGAGATAGTTGAAAAGATGAAAAAGGTTGAGTTGTAAAGTATGAGAAAAATCATATTGGATGCTAGAGCGTTAGAACACCCAAAACCACTAGAAGAGGCTACTAAGATATTAAGAGAGTTAGATAGTGATAGCTATATGTATATGATACATAGAAAAAACCCTATACCACTTTTGGATTTGGCACAAGAGCATGGATTTGTAACTTATAGCCAAGAGGTAGGGGATAGTTGGTATATCCTTATCTCTAAAAATCAAAATACTAACTTAGCAGAGTTACTAGATGTTTAACCAAAATGGACTCTCACTTGACCAAGCACCACCATTTAGTGTGGTTTTGAGATTTTTCTTCTCAGGTGGTTTGTTTGGGGTTTTAGCAAGTATTTTGATACTCTTTTTTGGTACAGATATATTTGATGCCTCTTCATATAAAGCACTTATCGTGACTCACTCATTTACTTTGGGTGTGATGCTCTCTTTTATGTTTGGAGCTTTGTTTCAGATGCTTCCTGTTATCGCTGGAGTAAAGTTAAGTAACCCTATCCAAAAAGCAAACTTACTTCAGTATCCATTTGTTGTAGGTACATTGTCACTTTTACTAGGGTTTGTAAACTACAATCACACACTGCTTTTGCTAGCTGTTACACTTTTGGGTGGTAGTATCTTATATATCGTATATATGATGTTGGTACAACTTTTAAAACTACAAAACCATAGTGCATCATCTAAAGGCATGAGTGTATCTTTGGTATCTTTGGGTATGGTTGTTTTGTTGGCACTTTTGATGGTGCTAGAGCTAGTAGGAGTTGGTAGTTTGAACTACAGTGTATTAAAAAGCACTCACTTTAGCTTTGGACTTTTTGGATGGATATCACTACTTATCATATCTATCTCATTTCAAGTTATAGAGATGTTTTATGTCACACCACCATACCCAAAAGTAGTTAGTAAGTATCTGCCTTTTGTACTTTTTGGTATAGTAGTTTTATCTTTTGTATTGCAAATGTTTGGAGTAGCTATATGGAGTTTTGTATCATCTCTTATCGCATTGATACTTATATCGTATGCTAGTTTGACACTATATAGACTAACCCAAAGAAAAAGGCCACTAGCTGATGCTACTGTATGGTTTTGGAGAGTTGGTATGAGTAGTTTGATACTATCAATGTTTGCTTTTTTGATAACCACTTTTAGTCATATAGATGTAGTTTACTCTTTTAGCTATATCACATTTGCCTCATTTGCTTTGAGTATAGTTTTTGCGATGTTTTACAAGATAGTACCGTTTCTTACTTGGTTTCATCTCAATTCACAAGGCTACCTTATGGCACCTATGATGCATGAAGTTATCCACCCAAAAAGTGCGATGAAACACCTATATATACACTTAGCTTCACTAGTGGCATTTGTACTATCTTTGGGATTTGGTGGATTTATATACTTAGCAGGAGTATTTCTAGTAGTATCTTTTGGACTTTTAACATACCAAGTCATACACGCTCACAAACTATATATACATACACAACAAACCCAAGAGAGATTTGATATGGGGATGGGTGGGTAGTTTATGTGTATTGACATTTGACAATATTTTAAGATATAATACACCTAACAGAGAGGTCTTACTGAGAAATCAGTCAAGGATTTTGGGCTTAGCTCCCATTACCCTCTGTATATTTGAAATAGATTGTATTTATATCTAGTGCTTTTATAATCTTTTTGATCTTGCTTAGATTATCTTCTACATTATATATCGTTTTAAAATAGTACTTACCATTGTCTTTTTGATAAGCTTTAAACATAACTATATGATACAAATCTGTTTTTGAACGAAATGTTTTATAAAAAGTTATCGTTGGTGTATCTTCATAACAATCTTTGATTATCAATATAGGATCTTGCAAAGTTGGTAACAGTGTAGCGTTTATATTTGCTCTAGCTTCATTATAAGTATTGTGCATAAAATGTCTATATGCATATCTTATAT
>Ga0256843_1002382_pt1 | contig 13760 bp, 8 predicted proteins | sample AlvinellametaG_FD_191572 | JGI IMG/M metagenome (GOLD analysis project Ga0256843, IMG submission 191572) | Pompeii worm associated microbial communities from hydrothermal vent at the East Pacific Rise, Pacific Ocean - Alvinella | ecosystem: Host-associated > Annelida > Integument > Unclassified ... | reverse complement strand
TGGAAGTAACCGTAATCGGTCAACCGATAATGGATCCGAATCATGTCAAATTTGGGATGGTTATTGACTTTGGCGATTTGAAGCAAATCGTTAAAAAATATGTAATCGATGACTATGATCACGCACTGGTGTTGAACAAAAATACCAAATATAACGAGATAGGAGAATTTTTAAAAGAGCGTGGCCATCATATTTTGTTGGTCGATTTTCAACCCACCGGCGAAATGATGATTCAAGATATGGCCCGCCGGATAGCCACTCATTTGCCCGCAAATATTCAATTGCATCACTTGCGATTATACGAAACAGGAACTTCTCATGCCGAATGGTTTGCCGATGATCAAGAATAATGAAATACAATTAAATAAAGGAAAAAAGGTTTATTTTGCTTCAGATCAGCATTTTGGTTTGGATATGGGTATGCCTTCTCGTCAACGCGAAAAAATTTTTGTCACTTGGTTGGATCAAATCAAACAAGATGCCGGAGCGGTTTTTATATTGGGAGATATGTTCGATGCGTGGTTTGAATACAAATATGCGGTTCCCAAAGGTTTTGTGCGTGTGTTGGGTAAACTGGCCGAATTGACCGATCAAGGAATTCAGGTTTATTTTATGACAGGCAACCACGATATGTGGATGCGTGATTACTTAAAAAAAGAATTGAATATTCCGGTTTATTTCAATGCGCAACAATTTATAATTAACAATCATCATTTTTTAATCGGACATGGCGATGGATTGGGCCCCGGTGATCACAATTATAAACGTTTAAAAAAACTTTTTACCAATCCTTTGGCCCGTTTTCTCTTTCGTTGGTTGCACCCTGATTTAGGGTTGCCGATGATTAAATATTTTTCTCAAAAAAATAAATTAATCAGCGGTGAATATGATGCCAAGTTCAAAGGAGAAGATAAAGAGCGTCTTTTCTTATACGCTAAAACATGTTTGCAAAAAAATCCGGAAATCGATTTTTTTATCTTCGGACACCGACATTTGCCTTTAAAAATGCCACTGGATGATAAAACTACTTATTTTAATACAGGCGATTGGCTCAAACATTTCTCATTTTTAGTCTATGACGGACAACAAATTCATTTACAATATCTTAATAAATAATACATTTTAAACGCAATAATTTAAAAAAACGAAAATTAAGCGGTTTTTTAGGCTAAAGTTTTTAAAACTCAATGTATTTCATTTATATTTGCGCAAAAATTATTTAAGAGAGGAATTTAAAATTTAAAGAATTAAAAAAAACTGTTTTATCATACAACAAAATTAAAAAATATTAAACTTATGAAAGTAAAAGCCAGAAAAATAGTTCCCTTACAAGTAACCACAAAAGTTGATTTTCCGGTAGGAAAACTTTTGCATTTGGAAAGTGGAAAAATTAAATTTACAGTCAAAGAAAAAGATGACAAAGTAATCTTAAACTTTGAAAAACCTTATAAGGTAAATCGTCATAAACTGACGGAAATGGTAATTGAACCTAAAACTTTAAAATCATCAAATAGTAAAAAACACGTTAAAAACATTCGTAATTTTATCAATTGGAGTGAAGTCAGTCGTTTGTTGGTGGGTAATGCTTCTACCATTACCAAAGGACATACCCCCAGAAAACACCAACAAAATATCGATGATTTGCTCAATATGGTAAATGAGTGGGTAAAAAAACAGGTTTAATTGGAGTCGCATTTCCAAATTAAAATTGTAATTTTGCCAAAATTTTTTAAAATAGCCTATGTTATCAGTAAATAATGTTTCCGTTCAGTTCGGAAAACGCGTTTTATTTGACGAAGTAAATGCACAATTTAAAAAAGGAAATACTTATGGAATAATCGGCGCAAACGGAGCCGGGAAATCTACTTTTTTAAAAGTTCTTTCGGGAGAAATTGAACCTACTACCGGAAAGGTTCATCTGGAACCCGGCAAGCGAATGTCCGTTTTAAAGCAAGATCACAATGCTTTTGACGATTATACGGTTTTGGATACCGTGATTATGGGTAATCAAGATTTGTATAAAATTCAAAAAGAACTCGATGAGCTCTATGCCAATCCGGATCCTACGGATAAAGAAGTGGAACGCATGGGCGAATTACAAGAGCGTTTTGAAGAAATGAACGGTTGGAATGCCGAAAGCGATGCAGCTATTTTATTGTCCAATTTGGGCGTTCCGGAGGATTTGCATTATACTAAAATGTCCGAACTCGAAAGCAAAATGAAGGTGCGCGTATTGTTAGCTCAAGCTTTGTTTGGCAACCCCGATGTGTTGATTATGGACGAGCCTACCAACGATTTGGATTTTGAAACCATTTCGTGGTTAGAAGACTTTTTGGCCAATTATGAAAATACAGTGATTGTTGTTTCGCATGATAGACACTTTTTAGATGCTGTCAGCACCCACACGGTAGATATCGATTACGGAAAACTCAATTTTTATACCGGAAATTATTCTTTCTGGTACAATGCCAGTCAATTAAAAGCCAAACAACGGGCACAACAAAACAAGAAAGCCGAAGAGCGAAAAAAAGAATTGGAAGATTTTATCCGCCGTTTTTCAGCCAACGTAGCCAAATCAAAACAAGCTACGGCTCGTAAGAAAATGATTGAAAAACTCAACATTGAAGATGTAAAACCCTCGAGCCGGCGCTATCCGGGTATTATTTTTCAACCCGAACGAGAAGCAGGTGATCAGATTTTTGAAACTGATAACTTGTCAAAAAGCATAGATGATGAATTGCTGTTTGCTAAAGTGAATATTAATTTGAGCAAAGGTGATAAAGTGGCTTTAATTTCAAAAGACTCACGGGCTACGACGGCTTTTTATGAAATTGTTACCGGTAACATGGAACCTGATACGGGATCATACCGTTGGGGAGTGACCACCACACAAGCCTATTTGCCGGCTGACAATGAAAAATTTTTTCAAGAAGATCTTTCTTTAGTCGATTGGTTACGTCAGTTTGCCAAAACCGACGAAGAGCGCGAAGATGTTTATCTCAGAGGCTTTTTGGGTAAAATGCTGTTTAGTGGCGATGAAGCTCTTAAATCGGTAAAAGTCTTGTCGGGAGGTGAAAAAGTGCGCGCTATGTTGTCGAGAATGATGATGAAAAAAGCCAATATATTATTGCTTGATGAACCTACCAACCATTTGGATTTGGAATCGATTCAGGCCTTAAACAATGCGCTGATCAATTTTCCCGGAACGGTTATTTTTACCACTCGTGATCATGCTTTTGCACAATCGGTAGCCAATCGAATTATCGAAATAACTCCGAAAGGAACCATTGATCGTTTGATGACTTTTGATGAATATCTTTCGGACAAAAAAATCAAAGAATTGCGTGAAAAAATGTATGAAAAATAAATTTTTAAGCTTCTAGATACTAAAAAATGGGTGATGAATCGGTTCGTCACCCTTTTTTTATGCCGTAAAAACATTTATTACAACTGCAAACATTAAGAAAACGTAAAAAATTTAAAAAATTCAAAAAACCTTAGTTTATCACTTGTATAATTCAAAAAAAATCTTAATTTCAAGCACTAATTCATTAAATCAATAATCATGGATAATAAGTATCAAGAACAAATTAACAACTTTTTGGAATATGCTAAGCATCGTAATCCAAATGAACCCGAATTTTTACAAGCGGTAAGCGAAGTAGCCGAAGCGGTTATTCCTTTTATCATGGAAAACCCGAAATATAATAATAAAATGTTGCTGGAAAGAATGATAGAACCCGAAAGAGTTATTATGTTTAGAGTGCCCTGGGTAGACGATAAAGGAAAAACACGTGTAAACAGAGGTTACCGTGTAGAATTTAACTCGGCTATCGGCCCTTATAAAGGCGGTTTACGTTTTCACGAAACGGTAAATTTGAGTATTTTGAAGTTTTTAGGTTTTGAACAAACTTTTAAAAACTCATTAACTACGTTGCCTATGGGTGGCGGTAAAGGTGGTTCCGATTTTGACACACGTGGCAAATCGGATACCGAAGTGATGCGTTTTGCACAATCGTTTATGAGCGAATTATTCCGTCATATAGGCCCTAATACAGATGTTCCTGCCGGTGATATCGGTGTGGGCGGACGTGAAATAGGTTATTTATTCGGACAATATAAAAGATTGAAAAACGAATTTACCGGGGTACTAACCGGAAAAGGAACTTCTTTCGGAGGTTCATTGATTCGTCCCGAAGCTACCGGTTATGGTGTAGTTTATTTTGCCGAGCAAATGCTCAATACGCAAAACGATTCGTTTAAAGGTAAAACCGTTTTGGTTTCCGGTAGTGGAAACGTAGCGCAATATGCTACCGAAAAAGCTACTCAATTAGGAGCTAAAGTAGTAACGCTTTCAGATTCAGGTGGTTATATTTATGATCCGGATGGTATTGATGCCGAAAAATTGGCCTTTGTCATGCATTTGAAAAATGTAAAACGCGGTCGTATCTATGAGTATGTTGATAAGTATCCGAATGCTAAATATTTCAAAGGTGAACGTCCTTGGGGTGTAAAAGCCGATATAGCACTACCTTGTGCCACTCAAAATGAAATTGATGAAGAAGATGCAGCCAAATTGATTAAAAACGGTGTGCAAGCTGTAGTGGAAGGTGCCAATATGCCTTCTACTCCGGGTGCCATCAAGTTGTATAAAGCAGCTAAAATATTATACGCACCGGGTAAAGCTTCTAATGCAGGTGGTGTAGCGGTTTCAGGTTTGGAAATGAGTCAAAACTCACTGCGTTTGAGCTGGAGTAGAGAAGAAGTGGATGAAAAATTACAACGCATTATGAATGATATTCATGAAGCTTGTGTGAAATACGGAAAAACTGCAGACGGATGGGTAGATTATGAAAAAGGTGCCAACATAGCCGGTTTTGTAAAAGTAGCCGATGCCATGTTAGCACAAGGTATTGTATAATACTTAATTTAATTATTAAAAAAAGAAAGTCGCCTTAAAAAAGACGACTTTCTTTTATTTTACAAAAAAAGGTATGATATTTGAAAGTATTTTTTTAGAAAAACTTATTTGATAAAATAATAGATAAATGAATTATAAAAACATTTTTTTGGGACTGTTCTTAAGTGTTTTTTTAGGACTTAAGGCACAAGACAACAGTTTATCGGTAAAAATCCATCCCGCCAAAAGCTTTCCTTGGACTGTGTTGTATGAGTTGAAAGATGTTAAGCAAATTTATGTCGACAATAAACAACTGGCCCAAGACAGTGTTTTTGTCTTCGATTTACAGAAACTACATCCTGGCATGTATATGTTGATGTATGATATGAACCCTAAAAATTTTGTCTATTTTATTTACAATAACGAGCCGGTTTCACTGCGTCTTTATCCTTTTAAAAACAATAAAATTGAAGTGCTTCAATCTGAAGAAAATCGTGTTTTCTTACCCTTTTTGCAAACTTATAAAGCTTTATATGTTAAAATGCAAACTATTGAAAAAAAGATTTTTAATCAGAAATTTACACCGGCAGACCAAATGGACTATATTGCGTTAAGAAAATCTTTAGATTCATTACATCAAAGACCTAAAAGTTCAAAGTTATTGGCAAGTAAATATATTCGTCATATGCGTAATTATTTTCCAAATACATTGACGAATGCATCGTCATACATCAAGGAAAAAGATCTTCATTTTTTTGATTATCTCGATTTTAACGATACAGATTTACAGCACAGCAATATCATTATTGATAAGATAAACGATTATGTTTTTAATTTTAATCCGCCTCAAGATTCGAAAACCAAACACTTGGAATATTTAAGGCGAATTGAACGCATATTGCCTCGCATAAATGATACGGTTTATCGTCACAATGTGATTTTTTCGTTGACTTCTTCATTTGTAAATGTTGATGGACGTGTTTCTAAATTATTGATAGATAAATATATTAAAAAAATGTCTGAAAAAGAACAGTCCCAAATCAATATAAATAATATTTTAGACGAAATAGGATTGACAATTGGTGAAAAAGCCCCTGATTTTAGCTTTACGGATTTAAGGGATAAAAAACATTCATTGTATCAAATAACTTCACAACAGCCTTACACTTTGTTGATTTTTTGGAGTGCTACTTGTCCGCACTGTTTGCATGCTATGCCCAAAATTCAAAAAATGATGAAAAGTCGTCCCGACTTTAAAGTGGTGGCCATCGGTTTAGAAAGTGAAAAATATCCATGGAGCAGTGAGCATCAATATTATCCGGAATTTGTGCACGGTTTAAAATTACAAAAATGGGATAACCCTATTGTAAAAACCTATCATTTAAAAGCTACCCCGACATTTTTTATTCTCAATGATAAAAATGAAATTATAGCAGAGCCTTATGTGGTGGAGAATTTAGAAACTTTTTTAAAAAATCATCCGGCAAAACCGGCAAAATAATTTTGATTTAGTTTTTGTCGATTCGCTTTATTGGTATCACTTGGATTTAAATACCGGTATTTTCTAGATTTTCTATTTCCATTTGCAGGTTTTCCCATTCGTTCATCAACTGATCCAAATATTCTTTGGTGCGGGTATATTCATTAAAAAATTCCGGATTTGTTGGAGGAGTGGGAGCAGAAAGTTCTTCTTCCATGCCGGCTATAAGATTTTCGTATTGTTCAATATTTTCTTCGGTTTTTTGCAGTTTGTTTTTGAGTTGTTTCAATCGTTTTCGGTTGGCTTTCCGGGTTTCATAATCCGAAGCTGTTTGTTTTTTATCGGTTTTTTGTTTTTCCTCTTTTTTACGTTCTATTTCTCTAAAATTTTCAGCTTGTCGTTCTTGTAGAAAATAATCGATATCACCCAGATGCACTTTGATATTTTTGTTTTTAAACTCAATGGTTTTTTCGGTTAAACCTTGCAAAAAATGTCTGTCGTGTGATACGACGATCAAGGTGCCGTCAAAACTTTTCAAAGCTTGTTGTAAGACTTCTTTTGAGCGGATATCTAAATGGTTGGTCGGCTCGTCCATAACCAATACGTTAACCGGTTGGAGCATCATAACGGCTAGAGCCAAACGGTTGCGTTCGCCACCGGATAAAACCTGAACTTTTTTGTGCACTTCATCTCCGGAGAATAAAAAAGCGCCCAAGATATCTCTTACTTTGACACGATTGGTATCGTCAGAGGCTGCTTCAACGGTTTCTAATACCGTTAAGTCCGGGTTTAAATATTCGGATTGATTTTGGGCAAAGTAACCTATTTTTACGTTATGTCCGGTTTTTAATTGGCCTGAAGTAGGTGTCAATTCACCGACTAACATTTTTGCCAAAGTGGTTTTTCCGGTTCCGTTTTGTCCTACAAAGGCCAGTTTTTCGCCTTTGGTAATAATTAAGTTGAGGTTTTTCAAAACTTCGTTATTAGCATAACTTTTGGAAAGTTGTTCTATTTCAAAAACAATTTTGCCGGATGGCCGTGCTACCGGAAAACGAATGTTCATGAGTTGATTATCTACTTCATCGACTTCTATGCGCTCCATTTTTTCCAGTTTTTTGATTAGAGATTGGGCAAAACTGGCTTTGGTGGCTTTGTAGCGAAATTTTTCAATCAGTTTTTCGGTTTCTTTGATTTCTTTTTCTTGATTTTTGGCCGCTTGTTGTTGTTTTTCGAGGAGCTCCGATTTGATCTTTATAAATCCGGAATAAGGTTTCGGAAAATCATAGATTTTATTTTTGGTTAGTTCAATGGTTCTATTGGTAACCTGATCTAAAAACATTTGATCGTGCGAAACCAACATGAGAATACCTTTGTAGTTTTTTAAAAAATTTTCGAACCAGAGAATACTTTCAATGTCCAAGTGATTGGTAGGTTCGTCTAGGAGCAGAATATCGTTATTTTGTAATAAAATTTTAGCCAGTTCGATACGCATCCGCCATCCGCCGGAAAAGGTGTCTACTTTTTTATGAAAATCGTCCGGTTTAAATCCCAATCCTTTCAATACTTTTTCGGCTTCGCCTTGGTAGTGGTAACCGCCGGCTATTTTATATTTTTCTTGTAATTGATGGTATTCGTTGAGTAAATTTAAATAAGCATTCGACTCATAATCTGTTCTATGGTTGAGTTCTTCTTCTTTTTCAGCGAGTTTTTTTTCGAGATTTTTAATTTCTTCAAAAGCTTTGTAGGTTTCTTCTAAAACGGTAGTGCCGCTTTCAAAATCTATATCTTGTTTTAAAAAACCTATTTTTGTGCCTTTCAAAACCGAAATTTGTCCTTCGGCTATCTCTATTTCGCCTTTAATAGCTTTGAGCAGAGTGGATTTTCCCACTCCGTTTCGCCCGATTAATCCGGTGCGGTTTCCGGGGTTGAGTTGAAAACTAACATTTTTGATGATGTCATTTCCTCCTAACCGGATTGTAACATGAGACAGATTGAGCATAGAGATATTTTGGGTTCAAAAATAAGTCTTTTTTGTGAATTGACAGTGCGTAAAAATTATCGAACTACTTCAAATTTACGCTTCAATATTTCTCCTTGATCATCGACGAGTGTTAAGAGGTAAGTGCCCGGTTTGAGATAGATTTCCATTTGATGTAATTTTTTAGTTTGTCCGATATAGCGGTTGTTCAAATGCCAAAATATACTTGCATTTTTATTTAAATGAACAGCTTTAAAAACTACTTTTTGTTGTAAGTGATTAAAATCTTTGGGGATAAAAATTTGAATATTTGATTTGGGATAAATCAAATCCATATTTTTTTCATCTTCGGGCCGGCAATTTTCCTCCCAAGGAGGTAGTGGCTTGTAATCACTGTGTTTTTTTTGATAATACCAAGCAGCCACGGGGGGTAAAACGAGATATTTTTTATTTTGCATTTGATCAATAGGATAGCAGGCACTATTTACTCTTCGAGTGCCGTTTTTGTTGAGATGAACTATTTGATGATAAGGACAAACCGGTGTGCGTTCTCCGTTTTGCGGAATATCTTCCCAAAGACTTTTTTCACATTTATCACTTGCCAAATAGCCGGTTTTACTACAAATTTCTGCTTTTTTTAAAGCCATTTCCGGTTTTTCAAACCAACCGGTTTGTCCGGGAAGTATTTTAAAAATATCGAACATAACCGGTGCTGCCGCTTGTGTTCCCGTGAGTCCCGGCCGTCCTTCACCGGAGGCATTTCCCACCCAAACACCTACGGCATAATCGGGGGTAACACCGATACTCCAAGCGTCGCGATGGCCAAAACTGGTACCGGTTTTCCAGGCTATTTTACGTGCCGAACGGTAAATGTTCCAATCGTCTCCTTCAACCGGACGGTTTTTGTCCGATAAAGCTTTGAAGACAAACCAGATATTGCCGGCTCCAAAAGGCGGATTGTTTGTTTGTCGACTGTTTTTAAAAAATTTTTTACCGGCTGTAAACGACAAATTTTGATAGTTGTCAGCAAAATATTGTCCGGTTTTGTTAAAACGTTTTAGGCTCCGTCCCATGCCGGCATAAATTTTTACGGCATCCCAGAGAGAGATTTCAGCTCCTCCCAATATTAAGGTTAAACCGTAATGTCCGGCCGGTTTATCAATACTTTTAATTTGTAAATTTTGAAGGTTGTCGTGAAATTTTTCCAGTCCGTAATTTCGGAGCAGTCTTACTGCCGGAATATTTAAAGAGCGGGCCAGTGCTTCGCCGGCAGGCACCATGCCGTCATAAGTTTTGTCGTAGTTTTTAGGATGATAACCGGCAATTTGAGTGGGAATGTCTTTCAACAATGTGCGAGGTAAAATGAGTCCGTCTTTCATGGCCCAAGCATACAAAAAAGGTTTTAAGATGCTACCGGTGCTCCGGCGGGCTTGAATCATATCCACTTCACTGCCTTTATCTTTTGTTTGTTGTGGCACATTTCCTGTATAGGCTAGAATTTTACCGCTGTTTATGGAAACAACAACAATTCCCATATTGTATATCTTATTGGCGCTTAAATATTTATGATGACTTAGTGCAATTTGTTGAACTTGTAATTGTAAGTTTTTATCAATGCTTGTTTGAATCTGTTTACCTTCTTTTACCTGCATGAGCAAATGGGGGGTAATTTGTGGTAGCGCTTTAGGTTTTTCGGGTAGGCTTTCGGCTTTTGAGAGTTCGCAGGTTAAACTGTCAATAATATTTTCATGATAGAGTTTGTCTAGTAAGCGATTGCGTTTTTTGAGTAAAATATCGTGATTTTTTCCCGGATATATCAAAGAAGGGGCATTGGGCAGTACTGCCAGAGTTGCAGTTTCTCCCCACGAAAGTTTGTCGGCAGGACGCCCGTAATAACGCCAAGCGGCAGCCTGTAAACCGACGACATTTCCTCCAAAGGGGGCATGCGAAGCATACAAATTGAGAATCTCATCTTTTGAATAGGATAATTCTATTCGTAAGGCCCAAATTATTTCCATCAGTTTTTGATAGATATTTCGCGAATGGTTTCCACGGGCCATACGGGCTACTTGCATGGTTATGGTGCTTCCGCCTCGAACAATTTTTCCGGCTTTTAAATCTTGATAAACGGCCTTGAGCAAAGAAAACGGATTGATTCCGGGATGATTATAAAAATATGCATCTTCAAATTGAATCAGGCTTTGTTTGTATTTATACGGCAAGCTATCCGAAGGAGGAAAACGCCATTGGCCGTCCGTAGCGATCCGGGCTCCTAAAAGACTTCCGTTTTTGTCTGTTAAAACGGTAGCATAAGGCGATTGGAATAAGGGGCGGGGTAATAAAAATCCAAAGCCAAATACCAGTGATATGATGATCAGGTATAGAAATTTATGTTTTTTGCTATGTTGTATGAAACGGTGGAGCACCATTATCGATTTTTATTCTAGATATTTGGCGACAATCGGCATACGGCGTCCCATACCGAAAGCTTTAGGGCTAACGCGTAACACCGGAGCGGTTTGATAGCGTTTAAATTCGTTGCGGTTTACCAGTTTTAAAATCCGGTTTACCAATTTTTCATCGTAGCCCATGGCAATAATTTCTTTGGGACTTTTTCGTCCTTCAATATAAAGCTTTAAAATAGGATCCAACACATCGTAATCGGGAAGACTGTCACTGTCTTTTTGATTGGGGCGCAATTCGGCTGACGGTGGTTTTTGAATGGTGTTGAGGGGAATGATTTCTCGCTCACGATTGATATACCGGGCCAAATCATATACTTCGGTTTTATATACGTCGGCTATGACGGAAATACCACCGGCCAAATCGCCGTAAAGGGTTCCGTAACCGACTGACATTTCACTTTTGTTGCTGGTATTGAGTAAAATATTACCGAATTTGTTGGAAATAGCCATTAACAAATTACCGCGAATGCGAGCTTGAATGTTTTCTTCGGTAACGTCAAAATTCCGTCCTTCAAATAGTGGATGGAGTTCGTTAAGATAACTTTCAAAAATATTTTGAATCGGAACAATATCATAGCGGATGTCTAAATTTTTAGCCAAATCTTCAGCATCTTTAACGGAGTGATCCGAAGAAAAACGGGAAGGCATCAACAGTACTCTTACGTTTTCTTTTCCCAGTGCTTCGGTAGCTAATACGGTGGTTACCGCCGAGTCTAAACCACCCGATAAACCGATAACGGCAGAACGAAAACCGATTTTACCAAAATAATCTCTGATACCTAGCACCAAGGCATCGTGAATCAGAGTTATTTTATCTTTGGGTTGTAGTTGTTCGGTAGTCGATTTCTCCAGATTTTTTAAATCTATTACTTCCAAAGTTTCTGTAAAATAGGGGAGCTCTTTATAAACTTTTTGGTTAGAATTTATAGCCAATGAACCTCCGTCAAAGATAATATCTGTTTGAGCTCCTACATGGTTGACATAAAAAATAGGGATTTGATATTGTTTGACGTTTTCTTTTAAAATTTTGATTCGTTCTCGGGCATGGCCATAATCAAACGGACTGGCGGATACATTGATGATAAGATCGGGACGGAAGGACATGAGTTGATCCATCGGGTTGATGGTATACAGTGGATTTTCATTGCCCAGATTCCACAAGTCTTCGCATACGGTTAAAGCTATTTTTTTACCTTTAAATGCTACGATATTCCATTGATGAGCTTCTTCAAAATAGCGCGCTTCGTCAAATATATCATAAGTAGGCAGTAGGGTTTTGTGTTGACGGTAAATCTCTTGTCCGTTGTATAAAAACACTACCGAATTATACAAATCTTTTCCTTCGACAACCGGATTTACCGTTGGGGTTCCCAGCACTACAGCTATATCTTTTGAGGCTTTTTTAAGTTGGTTGATACTGTTTTCTGCTTTTTCGATAAAATCTGAAAATTCTAAAAAATCGCGGGGCGGATAACCGGTAGTGGCCAGTTCCGGAAAAATGATTATATCGGCTTTTTGTTGTTTGGCTTTTTCTATGTATGACAACATTTTGCGGGTGTTGTATTCAAAATCACCGATGATTACATTGATTTGTGCCAGTGCTATTTTCATTTCGAAATTAAAGTTTAGATTTTAGAAGTTGTCAAAATGATCATTCCATAAATGGGTTTTTATACCAAAATAGACATATTTGCTCGTCTCGTTTTTAACTGTGGGAGTTTCTACTTCGATACTGGTTTTTCGATAGATAAATCCGCCGAAAATTTTCAGATGTGAAACCGGATTTAGAATATAACCGGCCTCGTTTTGACTAAAAAAAATCTCTCCTACGTTTCCTTGCAAAGTATATACTTCATTAAAACGATCTTCCGGTAAAATATAATTATAAATATTTCCACCGTAGGCGGTTTCATCACCCGGATAATCAAAACCTTTTTTACCGGTGCTTATTGTAGTATAGACATACCATCGTTGATGCCGGTATTGCGCTTCAAAGACAGTTTCTTTAAAATTGGCACCCCAAGGATGAGCCAATGATTGGTAATTATGTCCGTAGTTGGCTGTTATGGTATTATGAGCGTAAGTGTAGGGGCGGACAGTATTGTATTCAATACGTAAAAACAGATTGTCGATATGAAAAGCATCGTAATATTTGACTCCGATTTGATATCCGAATTTGTTGGCCCAATATCCGCTTTCGTTAAAAAATTTATCTATTGTCATTTCGTCCAAAATGAATTGTCCGTATACATTAATGTTTTCAGGTAATTTATATTTGCCCGATAATCCTAACATGGTGTTGGAGCCACCCGAGCCGGCTTCCAGTTCGGCGGTTTTAAAAAATATTAACGGGTTGAGAAAATTGACGTCAAAATCGCGCCCGTTTTCATTATACCAAATTACGGTTTCAAAAAATCCTATATTTAATTTAGGCAAAGCGTTCCAGTCGATATAATGGGTGGCCGAATATTTTTTTTGATATACACCGTTTTCGGTAACTTCGTAACGAATATCTTGAAAGGCCGTCCAAATAGTGGTGTATTTTACTTTCCAAAAACTGGCTTCCACTTTAAAATAAGGATAGACACCGGCATTGTCCGATAAGAACAAAGAGCGATATCCGTCACCGATAAAATGCTGGCCGTGTCCGAGTTCAAAAAAGAAAAATTTGCTGGGTTTATAAGCAAAATAGCCTTCGGCATAAGGATAGTCCACATGATCATGATCATAACTTTTGTTTACACCAAAACCGGGAACAACGGTGGGACGCTTGCTCCAAACATAGCGATCTGCAAATACCGGTAAACGAGCCCAATTCTCTGCAATGGTAGAACTGAATGAAAATTGTTTTCCTAAAATACCTTCAACTCTTATGCCGCGTGTGTTTTGAAAAGGATTAGTGTTCGTATTCAAGTTGTCTTTCCCTAACCGCCAATC
>Ga0256843_1002381_pt1 | contig 13762 bp, 17 predicted proteins | sample AlvinellametaG_FD_191572 | JGI IMG/M metagenome (GOLD analysis project Ga0256843, IMG submission 191572) | Pompeii worm associated microbial communities from hydrothermal vent at the East Pacific Rise, Pacific Ocean - Alvinella | ecosystem: Host-associated > Annelida > Integument > Unclassified ... | reverse complement strand
AAATAAAAAATTTTAAATTAATAGAAAATGGACAAAAATATTCCAAAAAATTATTAATATTCTTTTTTAATTATAATAATAATATAATTTTAAATGGAAAATTTAAGATATACAAAATTAAGAGTAGTAATTGATACAAAAGCTCCTTTTTTTATTGGTTCTCAAATTAGAGGAGCTTTTGGAGTTGCACTAAAAAGAGTTGTCTGCATAAATCCCTCCTTTGATTGCAAAGAGTGTTTTGCTCAAAATAACTGTCTCTATTTTGATTTTTATGAAAATAGAAATATCTATCACAATTATAGATTAGATTTTGAGCTTGGCAAGAGTTATTATGATTTTTCTTTAATTCTTTTTGAAGATAGCTCTACAAAACTTCCATTTGTCCTTTCTGCCTTTTTAAAAATGTTAAAAGAGATAGGTCTAGGGAAAGAGAGAAAAACTTTTGAAGATTTTAAAATCTTTGTAAATGAAGAGGAGTTAAATTTATCCAATCTAAAACTGCCCCCAAGCTACATAAAAGAGTTCCAAATAGATAGCTTTTGTCCAAATATTACTATAAACTTTGTTACACCTCTGAGGATAAAGAAGAAAAACAAATTTGTAAGAGCTGAAGAGTTGGAACTTAGTGATATTTTAAACTCAATCTACCAAAGAAAATTAAAACTTTTGGGATTGAAAAATAGCAAAATCCCATTTAAAATAGAAGCAGAAGTGGTAAAAAAAGAGTTGACATTTTTAGAACTTCAAAGATACTCAAATAGACAAAAGACCAAAATGAACTTTGGAGGCTTGGCAGGAGAGATGATTATAAAAGATTTAGACAAAGAGAGCTTCAAACTCTTAAAGCTTGGAGAGTTAATTGGAGTTGGAAAACAGACCTCTTTTGGACTTGGAAAGATTAAAATAGAGGAGAATAGATGAAAGAGATAGATTTAATAGCAGTTGCTGCACTTTTGCACGATATTGGAAAGTTTAGACAAAGAGCAGATTTAGATTTGGATGATGGAAATTTACATACTTATGCTCCATCACATAAAAAGTATTATTCTCACTTACATGCAGCTCATAGTGCAGTTGCTCTTGAAGAGATGGGAATAGATAATTATGACTTAATAAATATAGCAGCAAAACACCATTTAGATAATTTAAATGAAAATGAGAAAATTGTCCAAATTGCAGATAGATTTGCCTCCTCTTTAGATAGAAAAGAGAGTATTGAAGAGTTGAAAAAAGATGACTTTATAAAGGTTGCTCTTGAGACTCCATTTTCTTATGTTTATTTAAATAAAAAGCCAAAAAAATATTACTATAAACTCCAAAAGTTAGAGAATCTAAATCTGCAAAAAAGTGATGAAAAAAGAGTAAATAGTTCAGAAGATTATAAGAAACTATATAAAGAGTTTATAAAAGAGTTTAAAGAGCTTAATATAGATTTTTCTAATGCAAAAGATAATGACTTTTTAAAGTTAAAATCAATTTTAGAAAAATACACAAGCTTTATTCCTTCTTCTACTTTTAAAACTTATCCAGATGTATCACTGTTTGACCACTCTTTAGCAACTGCTGCAATTGCCGTAGCAATTAAAAGAGGAGATGGAGAAAATTGTAGCTTAATTCAAGGAGATTTTACATCTATTCAAAGTTTTATTTTCTCAAAATTTGGAGAAAGTAACCAATACTTAGCAAAAATTCTTAGAGCAAAGTCTCTTTTTGTAAATATTGCAACTGAATTAATTTCACTTAAGATTATAAAAGAGTTAAATTTAACTGTTTTTAATATTGTTATGAATGCTGGTGGAAAGTTTATGATTTTAGCTCATAAATTAAATGATGAAGATAAAGAGAAATTAACTAAAATAAGAGAGTGGGTAAATAGTGAATTTAAGGAGATAAACTATTTACAGACAAAATTTGTAATAAAAAGTATTGCCTTTAAAAAAGATAGTTTTAAGTTGGGAGAATTTAGCAAAATTTATAAAGAGATAGCTTATGAGTTTGAGAAAGAGAAGTTAAGATTTATTCCAGAGCAAAATGTTTTTGAAAACTATTTAAAAGATACAAAAAATGGTTTATGTGAAATTTGTGGAATAGTTCCATTAGAGTCTAATAATAAAACAATTTGTAAATTTTGTAAAAAGTTTAAAGAGCTTGGAGAGAAACTTCCAAAAACAAAATATATAAATTTTAATTTAGATAGTCTACTTTCAATTAAACTTAGTAATAGTCAAAATGATGAGTTTAGTTTTGGCTTTAAAGAGTATCCCATAAAAAGAGTTGCAAACATCGTTCCAAAATTTAATGAATCTGATATATATAATCCAAAATATGAAACAATTGATGAAAAATCCGAAGATATAATAGTAGGAGCAATAAAAAGTTTTTATCATATTGGAGCAGATGGATTAAAGATTGATGAGAATGGAAAGGTTTTTGGAAAAAATTATCTTGCAGTATTAAAAGCTGATATTGATAATTTAGGAGAAATTTTCATTAGAGGATTTACTCACAGGGGAGTTAATGAGTCTACTTTTAGTAGAGTTTTATATCTTTCTAGAATGATAGATTATTTCTTTACATCTTACTTAATGGATTTTATAAAAGATAAAAATATATATACAGTTTTTGCTGGGGGAGATGACCTTTTTTTAATTGGGCATTATGAAGATATCGTAAAAACAAAAGAGTGGATTATAAAAAATCTACAAGAGTATACCAAAAATGATGATTTTCATTTAAGTAGTGGTTTAAGATTAAGCAAACCAAATGTTCCAATACCTCTAATGGCTGAACTTACTGAAAATGATTTAGAAGATGCAAAAGATATAGATGGGAAAAATGCTGTAACGATTTTTGGAATAAGTCTATCAAATAAAGAGTTTTTAGAGATGCTTGAATTAAGAGACTTTTTTGAAGAGTTTCATCAAAAATTGATTAAGTTAAACTCTGGAACAACTTTTATGTATAGATTTTATAACTTTATTGAGATGAATGAAGAGTTAAAAGATAATAAAAATATCTTACAAAATGCAAGATGGAAATATATGCTTAGATATTTGGCTGAAAAGAATTTTGAAGAGAGAAAAAGTGATAATAAAGTCTTAAAAGAGCTAAAAAAGGAGGTAAAAAGAGATTTAGTAAAAATTGGAAATATGATAGAAGAGTTTGGAGAAAAGTTAAAGATACCATTAAATCTTTTCTTATATTCAATTAGACGATAAAGGAGAAAATATGTGTCAAAATTATAACTTTAAAGTTAAATATTTTAAAGAAAATCATATAAAAGCAGACCTTTTTAGTGACGAGGCAGAAAGAGTAGTAAAATGTTTTATAAGTAAAAGTGTAAATAGTGATGGAAGAGATAGAAAGGGAAATCCTAGAAAAAAAATATCTTCAACACAAATTAGAAAATTTTATGAAGAGGTTTTAAATTTAAAAGCAATGGTTGAAAATGGTAAAGATTTTAGAGAAGTTTTACCATATTTTAAAATGCTTAAAGCAAAAGCAAATGTAGCTTACCAAAGAGATGTGATAAATACAAACTTCAAAACTTTTATAGAAAGAAATGTTGATTATGTAAATAATGATGAGAGGAAATTTAAAATTTTTTGTACCTTTTTTGAAGCTGTTGTTGCATATTCAAAAGGAATAATTAAAGATTAAAGGAGATGTTATGAAACTACAAAATATCAAAGAGATAACTGCAACTATTCTAATTCAAAGTGGACTTCATATTGGAGGAAGTAGAGATGAGATTAAAATTGGAGGTATTGATAATCCAGTTATTAAAAATCCTTTAACAAATGAACCATATATTCCTGGGAGTTCTCTGAAGGGAAAAATTAGAAGTTTAATCGAGTGGCAAACAGGAACTATGACAAGTGATGGAAAACCATCTGATATTACAAAAAATAATAATCAAGTAGTAAAACAGATTGTAAAACTTTTTGGAAACGGCTCTACTATTGGAGATGACAGATTGGCAGTAGAGATTGGTCCAACAAGAGTTAGTTTTAATGACTGTCTACTTTTAAATAAAGATGAACTTCTTGAAAGAAATGCTCTAACAGAAGAGAAGATAGAAGTAACAATAAATAGACTTACAGGAAGTGTTGGAGGTGGTGGTCCAAGACATATGGAGAGAGTTCCAGCTGGAGCAAAATTTTATTTTAGTGTAACTTTACTTGAATTTGAGGGAGATAATAATTTAGAAGCGATTTTAGCTCTTGGAATGAAACTACTTGAACTTACAAATTTGGGAGGAAATGGAAGTAGAGGCTACGGAAAGATAGAGTTTTCTGATATTAAAGGTTTAAGTAGTAATTTTCTTAAAAATAGTAGATTAAAAGAGTATGAGGAATTAAAAAAGTTAGCAGGAATTTAAAATGGAATATGCAAAAATAACTATAAAACAGACCTCATCATTTCTTAGTTTACTACAAAGTGATACTATCTTTGGAAACTTTGCTTGGGGGATGAGGTTTGTCTATGGTGAAAAAAGGTTAATGAATCTTTTGGAAGACTTTAAAGCAAATCCATTTATAATCTTTAGTGATGGATTTAATAAAGGTTATCTACCAAAGCCTCTTTTAATGCCATATTTACCAAAAGATAATGAAATCAAACTTGCCAAAAAGATTAAAAAGAGTTCTTTCTTAAAGAAAGAGATTTTATTTGAAAATGTAGATAATTTAAGTGATGAAAAAATTTTTAATATATTAAAGAGTGAAATTAAGAATAGTCTGAAAAAAGTAGACTCTATTCAAATTACTCAAAAAAATAGTGTAAATCGTTTGACTAATAGTGTAAAAGAGGGGTTATACTCTATAAAAGAGGATTTTTCTCTCAAAGAGATTGAAATCTATTTTGCATATCAAAATATCTCTAAAGATGAGATAGTAGAAGTTTTTAACTATATCTCAAAAAAAGGATTTGGGAAAGATAAAAGCACTGGGAAAGGTAAATTTACCTTTAAAATAGATTGGGAGTTTAAAGAAAAAAAATATTTTACCCAAAAAAGAGGTAAATTTTTATCTTTATCTCACACTTTTTATAACCCTAAAAATATGCTTTTATATTATGGAAAAACTATTACTAAATTCCCAAAAGCAGGAGGTATTTATGCCTTTAGTAGACCTTATAAAAACCCATGCATAATGTATATTCCAGGAAGCACATTCATAGCAGAAAATTATATTATTGGAGATGCTGAGGATAGAGTTTATAATCTCTCAAATCATTATCAAAATGGTTTTGGTATTGGTATATTTTTTGATGGAGAATAGAAATGAAAGCAAACTTTACTATAAAAACTCCTATTTTTGTAGGAAGCGGAGATAGTTATTATCCACAAGACTACTTTATAGAGGATAGACTCTATTTTATTGATAGAGATAAATTTACAAAAAAGATAATCCAAGAGAATAAATTTGAAGAGTTTTTGAAAGTTAGTTCAAATATTAAAAAGCTTCTCAGATTTATAAATGATAATTTCTCAAAAGATATAGCAAAAAGTGAAGCTATTATTGAATATGAACTTGCGGTAAATAAGCTAATAAATAATTATTCTAAACCTATTGAAGCATTTATTAAGGATAGTTTTTATTTTAGACCAATAATTCCTGGAACTACTATTAAAGGTGCTATTAGAACAGCTTTGCTCGATTATTTAGCTTATAAAAATCCACAAATAATAGAAGGATATAGAAGAGATATAAATAAAAATAAAGAACAAAATCTTCATACAATCTTTTTCTGTGATGAAAATAAAAGTTCAAATGGACAATTAAGATATGATGCTAAAAAAGATATTTTAAAAGCTCTTTTTGTGGATGATTTTAAGGCTAAGAGTTTTGAGTTAGAAATTTTAAATCCAATAAATCGCCCATACAAAAAAAATAAAGATAACCATATCCCAACAATTTTAGAGTGTTTGGTTGATGGAGAGTTTGAGGGAGAGATTAGAGTAGAAAAACATCTTTTGGAAAATGATGAAAATTTGAGAAGAAATAAATTTTTTCAAGATGAGCCATTAAGCACTGATTTAATTAAAAAAGCTTTAAGACATTTTTTTAGAAAAATTGTAGATATTGAAAGTAAAAGATTTAGAGCCAAAACTCCTAAATATCAAGATTATTTGATAAAAATAGGAAAACATGCAGGTGCTGGAAGTAAAAGCTTAAATGGATTAAGACGAATTTATATTAGACCACTTAAAAGAGATTTTGATTATCAACTATCTGTATGGATAGATAAGTTTGAGAATCCTTTTGGTTGGGGAGTATTAAAATTTGAAGCTTAAGAGAATAGATAGAGTCTTTCTATCCTCTTAAAAGCAGTCTGCTTCCAAATTTTAAAGATAGAAGCATAATAAAAGAGGCAACTAAAGCTATAGCTTCAAAAATAATAGAAAAGGTATACTCTAAAACTTTTTTAGTAGATTTTAAAATCCCTTTTCCCAAAATTTTTACAACTGCAAGAGTATTTTCTCCAAACTTTTTAGATAGTTTTATAATTTTTTCTAAATCTTTTGGTTTGTCTACATATTTCATCAATTTTATTGCTTCTATTTTAGATGTATTTTTAGAAAGCTCTCCAACATCTAACATCAATCTTTTAACAGGTTTTAGGTCGATATTTTTAAAAAGATAGTTAGCACTCTTTTTTAATGAGCTAATAGATGTATAATCGACTCTTTTTAAAACTTTTATATCTATACTTTTAAAGACTTTTGAAAGTAGTACCTCTCCAAACTTTTTTGTAAGATTTCTTGTCTTTTTTGCACTTTTTAAAATTGACTCTCCAACTTTAATTGGAGCTTCAGCCCCTACACTTAAATATGTAGAGAGAGTCAAAACAACCCCAACAGCTGATAATCCAAGCACAATCTTATCATAATCTTGACTGTTTGCCATCTTTTTGCCCTCTTGATAGAGGTCTCTAAAATCTCCGACAAATGTCATATCAGAGACTATTGCTCCAGATAGACTTGACAAATCCTCACCCTCTCCTGTGAAGAATCCTTTGGAGAAGTGTTTAGCCTCTCTGTAAGTTTTATTAAAAAAGCTATTAGCCTCTTCTAATTTATCTAAAGTTTTTTGGCTTATTTTTATATTCAAAAAATCTGCCAACTTCTTATACATCAAAGCTTCATCTACATTATCTCTCTCTAAAGAGTCTAATATTTTGTTTTCAAGATAACTTGGAGTTGCTTTTTGTTTTAATTTTTGTTCAATATCATCTACAGATAACTCTTTCTCTTTGAATTGAATACTAAAGTATAAAGATATAAACAGTCCAAAAATTACTACTATCAATAGCTTACTAAGATAATCTTTTTTCAAAACATTTTACTCCTCAAAAGTTTTGATTATTTAGGGCTTGTTTTAGTTTTTCTATATATTTTTCTTTCAAATCTTGAGGTTCTAAGATTATCAAATCTGGAAGCCACTTTTGAATAAATGGTAAAATCTCAAGCTCTTGAGTATATTTTAGAGTAAAAATCACACTTCCATCTTCTAACTCTTCTACAAATTTTTGAGTAGATAGAAACTTTTTCATATCCTTTTTAAAATATCTCGCAACTGCTGGAAGAACTTTTATTTTTGCCTCTTTTGGTTCTTTTCCATATAAAGTTAAAGAGTTTTGTAAATCTTTTTCTAAAAATTTAAAATATTTTTTAAGTGGAGCAATTTGAAATCCACTACCTTTACTCCCATACTCTATTTTTTTAATGAAATTTAATCTACTAAGTCTTAAGTTTTTATCTTCATCTATATGAGCCAGATACCAATTATTATCTATAAAAATAAGTTTTATCGGTCTTATATTATCAAAGCTTTTCTCTCCAGCTCTCTCTTGAATTGTTATCTTTATATAATCTCTATTTCTGATATGATTTACTATCTTTTTAAAGTTTATGTCTGTAGTAACATTTTCTATATCTTCAAATGGAGAGCTTTTAAAAAGATAGATATTCTCATCCATTTTTATTTTTTTCTCTAATTCTCTAAATAGTTTAGGGTCTCCTTCTCTAACCATCTCAAGAACTATATTCATACCCTCATACTGCTTTTTATAATCTCTACTCTCTAATATCTCTTTAAAAACTTCAATTTTATCAATTAGTTTATAGGTTTTTCTCTTTCTCCCTTCGATTTCTTCTATGCACCCACATTCTTCTTTTAAATCCTCTATTAATCTGTGCAGAGTCTTGTAGCTAATATTTCCAAGTTCTTCTCTTAGACCTTCATCATAGATATCTACAATATTTTCTACTCTATTTTCAAAAGCTCTTATTATAATTCTAAATTTATCATCTCTTGTCATAATCTCCGCCTTTTATGTAGTTTTGAATAAAGTTTTTCATTGTCTCTTTATCTTTTGCTACTGCAAAAAAACCTGCTGAGTGAACAAACTCCATAGAGTTACTCTTTTGAAAAGGTCTCCAGCCAAGCTCAAAGCTATCTTCCTCTTTTGGGACTACTTGAGCTTTATAAGAGTCTTTATCTTTCCAAATTACTACCTTAATATCACTGTTATTTTTTGTATTTATAAACTTTTTCCAAAAAGGGTTAAACTCTTTTAGCTCCAAAGTCTCTGGAATATTTTCGAACTCTTTAGAGTTTTCTATTATCTTTTTAGCCTTTAATCTATCTTCTTCTTCCTTTTTGATAGAGTTTATTATCATTTTTGCAAACTCTAAAGCTTTAAAGAAATTTTCATCATTTCTCTCAATATTTCCATTAAAGAGCTTTATTAAGTTTGGATACTCAAACTCTTTTGCTTTTGCTCTGCCTGTGTCTTGTTTATCTACCATCTCAATTAGTCTTGAGAGCTTTGGATAATCTTTAGCAACTCCTAAATACTCCCAAATAAGTCCAGCAGAAGATTTTCCTCCACTCCACTGATGATGGTCAAAAAACTTTTTACCATCAAACTCTCTTCCAATATCAATTGCAAAATCATACTCTCTTAGCTCCTCTTTTGGAGTATTGTGAGGAACTCTTTTTATTTCATACTTTTCATCTGTAAAAATCTCTAAAAGTGCAATTGCACTTACTTCATCAGCATGAAAAATTCCATTGTGTGTTACTATTTTTTTTATCATTAATCTCCTTTTAATCTATGCATAATATTGCCAAACTCTTTTAATAAGTTTTGAATCTCTTTTTCTACATCATCTAATCTTTGAGATGTATTTGCATGAGCTAAATTGTTTCTTGTATTATCAATTTTGTCAATAAGTTCTAAGAGCTTTTCATCTCTTTTTTTTGAGCTAAATTTCATTTTTATAAAGTATTCATTCTCTTTTGCTCCGATATTCCAATCACTATATTTTCCACTTTTGTTATAGACAGAAAGATAGCAGACATTACTATTTCTACTTTTATATTCACTTCCCCATTTATAAAATTTTTTAGATTGATTATAGAGTTCATAAAGTTTAAATGGAGGATTTTGACTATTTTTTTGAGAAATTGCTCTTTTTTCATACTCATCTATTACATCTTCTATATTACTATCGAGCTTTTTTATCTCATTCATACAAAGCATTCCTACAGCTTCACTAAGCAAAGTTATACTATTTAAAAGATAGCCTTTTTTATGCATTTCTTGTGCTAAAAGATAAGTTGTTTCATAATTAGTTTTATTTCTATATAATTCTATCTTTTGTAAATGCCTTTTAATAGCACCTAAAGGTCTTTTAATGCTTTTATAAATATCATCATCATTATTTAAAATCTCTTCCATTTGAATAATAAGTTTTGTAAGAATAGAATCTCTTTTTTTTGTATCTATCAGCAATGCATAGATAGAATTTGCTAAAATATGTTTTGAAAATTCAGATAGACTATCTAAAAGATTAGCAAAATTTTCATCTGTAACTTTTATATTATTTGCTACTGTATAGTTTCTATTAAAGGTATTTAGAGCATAAGAGATATTTGCCAAATCTAAATATCTTTTTAAATCTATAAATTCATACTCTTTTTGAAAAATAATCTCTTTTGCAAAGAGTATTTTTTTAATTCTTTCTGTATCTTTTAGGTTATGAATAATTGCATCTACAATTGCCAAAATTGGTAAATGTCTAAAGCCGTGACTTACATCAAGTATTACCTCATCATAATCATCAATTATAGAGTCAATTTGGCTAAATATAGCATCAAAATCTGTCTCATCTTCTATTTTCCATTCATCTTTAAACTCATACTCTATACCTAAATGCTTTAAAACTTCCTCTTGTTTACTCTTGGCAAACTCTGTATACAAAGATACAATCTCATACCCTCTTTTTTGGAAAGTATCTATTAAAATGGGAAGTGCATTTATGTTTTCTGTCTCTTTTATCTCTTCTACTTGAGATTTATATTTTGCTTTTGGAAAAGTAGATGTAACTTTCTTTTCACATTTTACTATTTTATCATCAAAAAGATATTTAAGTTTTTCAATAAAATTTACCTTATTTGGCTCAAATTTTGGAGTATCCTTTTTCCCAATAGTTCCTAAGATTGTAATCACAGCTTTAGACATAAACTCTCCTCCTTTTAATCTGTGCAACCAAATATAAAGCTTATAATATTTACAATTATATCTACAGTTACAATAAAAATCATCCCTATAGACATCTTTACTCTTTATCACTAAAAATAGCTTTTGAAGCGATATCACCTGCTTTAGCTTCAGCTTCCAAAGCTCCAGCTCCAACAAGAACTGCTCCAACCTTTTTTGGGGATATATCTTTACCAAATCTTTTAGCAACTCCACTAACAGGCTCTCCCATCTTTCTTAAAGTTGCATTTTCTGCTGCTACTCCTCTTAAACTACTTATAGCTTTTCCAGTTGAAGCTTTTGCACCACTTGCTTTGAATATTTTTATCACAACTTTCTTTATAAGGCTATCAAAAAAACCTGCATTAGCACTACTACCCATAAGAGCCACTGCTACAACTGAAGATAAAACCAACTTTTTCATCACTTCTCCTTTTGAATTTTGATGGGGTTATTTTTCTCTTTTTACTGGACAATGTCGATAAAGTTAGTACTAATCTTTCAAAACTTTTACTGCTTTTATTAGAGTATTAGACTCTAAAATTGCTATATTTACTGAACTTGTCTCAATTATAAAAGATGCCAAAATAGGTGCTACTGCAACAAACATTTCTCCTCCTTTTTTTAGATTTCCCAAACTTATTATCTTCTTAAATACTGGACAAGTCAAGAGTAGCTGAGCATTTTTTTGAGCTGACTTTTTATCTTTTTTCTTGAGTAAATTTTTTTGATGGCACAACTCTACTTACTGGATTAAATCCCCAAACTACTCTCTTTTTTGCAGGTTTAACTTTTTTCATCTTCTCTCCTTGACTTTTTATATAAGTTTTACTAAAATATGAGATATAAACTCAACAGCTACATATAAGATAAAGAGTTCAAACATCTTTTCTCCTTTTTTTTAATCATTTGAGTTATTTTAAACTATTGTCTGGACACCAATATTCTAATACGGGATAGTTTTAAGCTAAAATATCATCTTTTTCTATTTTTAACATTATTTTTATTACTCTTTCTACCTTTATATTCACAATTACATTTACAATCTTTTTTCTCTTCTCCCATTGAAATTAAAATAGTTGTTGTTTTAATGATTATTTCTGCTGTTTCCAATAGAGCCTCTCTTGTTTCTGGATGACTGAACCCGCGAATAACACTTTTTACAAATTGATTAATCATCTTATCTCCTTTTGATTTATTTTTATATTTTCTCTATTTTACTGGACAAAAAGAAGATAGTTAATAGAGTTTTAGATAATAATCAAATCATCAATTGCTAAGTATTGACTCTTTTTACCAAGTCTAAGGGCTTTATTGTAAGCTTTTTCTTCAATAATATAGATATCTATTTTTGGCTCTTTATGAATTTTTCTAAAATTTCTCACTGTCTCTTTTACTCTTTTTAGTTCTGATTCGGTTAATTTTGCTTCAAAAACACTCTTTTGAGTCCTAATTCCAAAAAGAAGCATCTCTTTTACAAAGATATCTCTTAATCTATCAGAGCTAATATCATAAATTATCAAAGTGTTGTATCTCATACTACCATCTCCCAAACTTCTCTTCTATTGCTCTTTTTATCTTGTTTTTCATCATCAAATTTAAAGATAAATACTCTATCTTCTTCAGGCTCTATTAACTCTCTTATTTTTCTCTTTAACTCTTTAAAGACTCTATTTGTCAAATCTGCTTCAAAGGTGCTATTTTGGACTCTTACTCCATAACTCTCAAGAGTTTTAGCCATCTTTTGAAGTCTTCTTGAATCAGAAATATCATAAACTATTAGATACATACTCTCCTCTTTTATATATAATAGTATGGGTCGAAACTGTTTAAATTTTTTAATAAAAACTCCATCTCATCTACAACTGATTTTCTTGTTTTGTGGACTATTCCTTCATTAAAGAGTCTTGATAGAATAATTAATTGCTCTTGGTTAAGTTTATACTCTGTATCCCAAGAGAGACCATTTTCAATCAATAAGCCATAATCAAGAATAAGTTTAATTGCTAAATGGTATATTTGACTCTGAACAATAGAAGCAAATCTATCACTATAACCCAAAGATGAAGTATAATTATAATACATATTGTATAGAGTCTTTACCAATATTTTTGTTTTAGTTGAGTGTGCATCAGGATAGTATCTTTCAAGTAATCTATAAAAACTCTTCTCTATTTGAGTCTCTAATTTATCCAATAGGTTATATCCAGCATCATAACTTCTATTATTTAAAACAAAATATTTTACATCTTTATAGATATGCTTTGGATATTTTAATCTCCCTTTTTTACCTTGCAGTGATGTGGTCTCAAAGTGATAATCAATCATAAATTTTCTCCAAACTAAATAGTTTAAAGCTTCGACTCTTTTTATTTTTCTTCTTCTCTTTTTTATGTTTGTAAATGATATCTCTCCCCACTCATCTAAAGAGCAGATATTTATATCTCTTTTTTGAGCAATTTTTTCTCCAACCTCTCCCCAGTCATTAAAGATAAATAGAAGATTTATATTTTCATCAATTAAAGAGTCTAAATTTTTTTTCTTTTTGTTTATAACGTAAGCAATTGCCATCTTAAAATTCTTTTATAATATATTCTAAAAACTCTCTTAATTCTTTTTTTTTACTCTCTTGCAAGATAAACTCTTTGGAGTATTTTGATATTATTTTGCCAAGCTTTTCTCTTTTTAATCTTCTATTTGAATCAAAATCCTCTAAAGTAACTTCTCTATTTAAAAATAGCTCTGCTACAAAGTTTGTAAGTTTTGCTCTTTGAGGCTCCATCAAATCTGATACAAATGGAGAGTGGATTCCTCTTTTTTGATGCAAAAAACCAATGTAAGGGTCAAGTCCTGAGGATAAAACGATAGAGTAGAGATAGTTATAATAGAGAGTATAAACTAAACTCAACAAAGAGTTAACTTCACCTTTTGGCGGATTATAGCTTCTTTTTTCAAACTCAATATCAACTAACTTCAACTCTTCTCTTAACTTTTTAAATAGATATAGTGAAACTGCTCCCTCTACCCCTCTTAAAGAGTCTAAATTGTCTACACTATCTACTTTTTTTATATACCTATTTAAACTTTTATTTAAAATATTTTCTATACTTTTAATCTTCTCTATAACAAAAAGTTTTGCAATTGGAAGCGGATTTAAAGATGCTTGATACTGTTTTAATCTATTTTTGTAATTACTATTTAGTTTTGTGTT
>Ga0256843_1002380_pt1 | contig 13776 bp, 15 predicted proteins | sample AlvinellametaG_FD_191572 | JGI IMG/M metagenome (GOLD analysis project Ga0256843, IMG submission 191572) | Pompeii worm associated microbial communities from hydrothermal vent at the East Pacific Rise, Pacific Ocean - Alvinella | ecosystem: Host-associated > Annelida > Integument > Unclassified ... | reverse complement strand
GATACGATATGACGAGCCACGACTATTTTTCTTCAAAAAATAATTGGGCATAATACGGTCTAGGGTCATACGTTCTAATAAACCTGTTACCCCAACATAACTGGTTAACACAGCTCCTGAAAGCACCAAAAGTGCATCAATCGAAATAACAGTTGAGAGCCAAGCGCCTCCCGAATTATTAGCCATATCAAGAAGTAAAGTCGATGTGGTTTCTGAATTAACTTCGCTTACTCTTACCATAGATAAGGCTAAAAATGCCATCAATGGATTAAGAATACCTACTACAATCCACATATTTCTAAGTGTTTTTGGAAAAACACCCGGTTTTTGTTCCTCAACAAAGTTGGCAGAACTCTCAAATCCTGAAATACCTAACATCGAGGCGGCAAAACCGAAGAAAATAGCCAAATAAATCTTACCATGCTTGACAGGGCCGTGCCAGTTGTCAATAAATATATCGAAACCGTTTGTAAAAATATAGTAACCAATAGAGCCAACCAAAACAACCATAGCGGTTAAATGGAAGATAAAAATACCTATCGCTACCTTTGCCGATTCGCTAATTCCCATAATGGTTAACCCTGCAAAAACAGCAAGCAAACCTGCTGTGGCAAAAACGATAACATCATCGCTGGCATGAAACATGTGTAAAAAATAATGCATTCCTTCTTTTGCCGAAATTACGGCAGTTGCCATATAAGACAATAATGTTAGTGTAGCTGCCAAAGACGACATGCGTTTGCTGGTAGTATTTAACAAAGCGTTGTAAGCGCCTCCGTTTAAAGGTAATGCACCTACTACTTCGCCATAAATTTTTCTAAAAAAGAAAAGAACAATGGCTACAATTAATAATGTGATCCAAGCGTATTGCCCTGCATATAAAACCGCTAATGCAGATACATATAATACTGATGAACTGATATCATTACCACTAATAGCAGTTGACGCCAGTTCGCCTAATTTTTCGTGTTTTTTAAGCTCGGGTTTATTAAAATGTACCACTTCATCTTGATGCGAAGCAGTTGAATTTTGGTTATTTTTATCCATAATTTCATTAATATTTGCAAATGCGAAGTTACTAAATTTCTGTTAAAAAGAAACTTATATCACAAAAAAAAATGAGTGTCACAACTACTGCAACACTCATTAAATAAGTTAAACCTTGGTTCAAAAAGATTATTTTTTGAATTTTTGGTATTTTTTCTTGAATTTATCGATACGACCTGCGGTATCTACTAACTTCATTTTTCCGGTATAGAAAGGGTGCGAAGTTCTTGAAATCTCTACTTTTACTAATGGGTATTCAACACCATCAATTTCAATATTTTCTTTTGCATCAGCAGTAGAACGTGTTAAGAATAACTCGCCGTTAGACATATCCTTAAATGCTACCATTCTATAATTCTCAGGGTGAATTCCTTTTTTCATCTTAAATGTATTTTTTATCCTTATATTCGAGTGCGCAAAGTTATAAACTTTTTTTGAAAAAGCAATATATTTTTTAGTTTTTTTTGATTGGTTACCGGCTGTTGGCTGTTAGCTTTTGGCTGTTGGCTTTTAGTTACGCTCTCAAAGACGCAAAGACGCCAGTTTATTGCGCCTGATTTTATACTGATTTCTTTTCCTTCAAGACGCCTGTCATTCCGATGGAGGCACGACTGAGGAATCTCATATTTTATTTATCCACAGATGACACAGAGTTGCACAGCATTTCTTTTCCTACGGAAAAATTCAATCTCTCGCAAAGGCGCTAAGACGCAAAGTGACCCGTGTCTTCTACTCTACAAAACGTCACCACGAGGACGTAGGACGTGGTGGTCTCAAACAATCAAGCACCGAACTTAATTAGACACTCAGAATTAATAATTATTTTGAACCACATAAGCCACATAAGCACACATTAGTTTTGTTAATAAACAATTTTATTTAATATCCGGCACTTCGATACAAATTGTATTCCTAGCGTCATACAATTCACTCAGTGACCTACGCTTTCGTTAATCAACAACGTAAAGTGAAGGCGGCTGAGTGATTTCTTGTGAGGTACGAACAAAAAATAGTATCGAAGCCCCGAAAATTTATAAATGAATTTTCTCGCAAAGGCGCTAAGACGCTATGTTGTACAGCGTACTGCTTATATTCTCTTATATCTGTTTGCTTGCAAACCTTATATTACCACACAGAGAGTCTTACCCCGAAGTTTCGGGGGCTTATATGGTTCAAAATTCTTAGCGCCTGAGATGCAAACCAATATTTGGTAATCCCATAGAAATGGCTATCTTTGTACCAGATGTTATGAGCTACAACAACTAAAATACTTACCACAGGAATGAATCAAGACCAAGTATTACCGCTTATGAGTAAACTTGCAAGTTCAGGTTATAGTGCTGAGTTAAAAAAGAACGGTAAAATTGAATATAAGAAAAATAAAAAATGAAAAAAATAATCGGAATAATAATTCTTTTTTCTATGTTTTCATCTTGTTATACGTATGAATGGTATATGTTTAAAGATAAATCCAGACAAACCAAGAATATGGCAAATATTTTATATCGCAATGATGATTTGCAAATAGAATCATATATTGGAGAGTCAAGAATGGGAAATTTAGATTTTTATGTAGAAATTAAATATTTTAAAGACTCAATATTAATAAATCATTTTGTGCCTTACATTTATGGCGATTCGCTTAGATGGGAATCTCCAAGAAATTATGTTCATTTTAAAGTATTTCCTGTTTTTTGCAAAATACCAGATTCAGTACGTTTAAATATCCCTAGTTTTTATGTAAATTACAATATGCAACATAGTGAACAGCTAGGATTGAAATTATTTTTAGATTATACATATAGAAATCATCATTTTTCTGACACAATAAAAATTGAAGGGTTGCATATTAAAAGAAAAAAACAAATAGTAAATTTATGATTTAGTATTTTTCTCTGTTTTTTCCCGTTTTTGCGCATTTTCTTTTTGCAGTAAAAAAGAAGTTATTAACATCACTAATAATTTATACCTACTACTGTAAATACGCAAGATATTAGGTTTTAGGTTATTTCGTCCGCGCTTACCCGGAGCACTCATTACATTACTCAGTATCCTACGTTTTTATTTTTGCTTAACGTAAGTGAAGGCAGCTGAGTAATTTTCGACAAAGGAGTAGCTGCCGCAGGTAGTCCCGAGAGGTACGATTCGGGATACCGAAGCCCCGATTGTTAGATACCTAAAAGTTTGTTGCTAACGCAACGTTTTTTTTAACTACAGAATTCACAAAGTTACATAGCATTTCTTTTCCTGCGGAAAAATTTATCTCTCGCTAAGGCGCAAAGACAAAAAAAACTGACGGTGTGTCTTGAAGACACGCCGTCTATAAAAATTGCTATAAAAAAAATTGTTTTCCTTAAAAAAATGAAAGTTTAAGATAGAGTTTATAAAAAATATGCAAATAGCCAACAGCTAAAAGCTAAAAGCCAACATCCAACTGCCAATAGCAACAACAAAAAACTGTTAAAAAACCAACTTCAAATTCCAAAACATCCAGCATTTTAAAAAAAATCCGTACTTTTACCAATTAAAAACACATAAGATATGAAATTTCAACCGGGAATTATATATGGCAAAAAGCTACAAGAACTATTTGCTTACGCCAAAGAAAAAGGATTTGCAATCCCTGCCGTTAACGTAATAGGCTCTGACTCAATCAATGCGGCAATGGAAACAGCCAGAGATATGAACGCACCTGTTATTATTCAGTTTTCTAATGGGGGTGCTCATTTTAACGCCGGAAAAGGCTTGTCAAACGACGGACAAAAAGCAGCTATTGCAGGCGCTATTGCAGGCGCTAAACACATACACGATATTTCCGAATTATATGGCGTGCCCGTAATTCTGCATACCGACCATGCCGCCAAAAAATTGCTTCCTTGGATTGATGGGCTATTAGATGCCGGCGAACAGTTTTATAAAGAAAACGGCAAACCCTTGTTTAGCTCTCATATGCTCGATTTATCCGAAGAAACTTTGGAAGAAAATATCGAAATCAGCAAAAAATATTTAGAACGCATGAAAAAATTGGACATGCATCTCGAAATCGAGTTAGGTATTACCGGTGGTGAAGAGGATGGCGTGGACAACAGCGATGTCGATACCGACAAATTATATACCCAACCCGAAGAAGTAGCTTATGCTTATGAAGAATTAAGTAAGATAAGCCCTTATTTTACCGTAGCAGCGTCTTTTGGAAACGTTCATGGCGTTTACAAACCGGGCAATGTAGTTTTACGTCCCGATATCCTAAAAAGTTCTCAAGCATATATTGCCAAAAAATATAATACCGAAGACAAGCCTGTTAACTTTGTATTTCACGGAGGAAGTGGCTCCGAACTAAAAGATATCAAAGATGCTATTAGCTATGGGGTCATTAAAATGAATATCGATACCGATACACAACATGCGTTTATGGAAGGGGTGCGTGATTATTTTATCAAATATGCCGAATATGTAAAATCGCAAATTGGCAACCCCGAAGGTGCTGAATTGCCCAACAAAAAATATTACGATCCGCGTAAATGGTTACGCGAAGGCGAATTGACTTTTAAAAAACGTTTAAGTCGTGCTTTTGAAGACTTAAATAATGTCAACACTATGCAATAAATCAATTAAAACTAAACAAACTAAATAATAAATTATGTCGTGGTTTAAAAGAAAAATTAAAGGTGTTATGACACCCACTTCCGAAAAGAAGGATATGCCCAAGGGTTTATGGTACAAAACACCATCCGGAAAAGTAATTGACAAAGACGAATTAATCGAAAATTTATATGTCAGCCCCGAAGATGATTATCATATGCGTATCGGCAGTGAAGAGTATTTTAAAATATTCTTTGACGATGGCGCTTACAAAGAATTATGGGCTAGCATGAAATCGAAAGATCCTTTGAAATTTCAGGATACCAAAAAATACAGTGACCGTTTAAAGGCTGCCTATAAAAAAACAAAGCTAAATGATGCTGTTCGCGTAGGCATTGGCAAATCAAAAGGAAAGGACTTGATTGTTGTAGCCATGGACTTTTCGTTTATTGGCGGATCGATGGGATCGGTAGTAGGTGAAAAAATTGCCCGCGCTATGAATCACGCTGTCGAAACCAAAACGCCATTGATTATGATTTCTAAATCGGGCGGTGCACGCATGCAAGAGGCAGCTATTTCACTCATGCAATTAGTTAAAACATCTGCCGCCATTGCGCGCATGAAAAAAGCCAATGTGCCTTACATTTCATTATTGACCGACCCTACAACCGGAGGAACAACCGCCTCGTTTGCTATGTTGGGCGACATTAATATTGCCGAACCCAATGCGCTAATAGGTTTTGCCGGGCCGCGCGTAATTAAAGATGGTACAGGAAAAGATTTACCCGAAGGCTTCCAACGTTCCGAATTTGTTTTAGAACACGGTTTCCTCGATTTTATCGTGCATCGTAAAAATCTAAAAGATCAAGTAAATTTATATTTAGATTTGATTATGAACAAACCTGTTAGAGATTTGGTCAAAACAGATGCATAATATATAATGTATAAAACTATCACAAGAGACGCGTGTTTTTTCGCGTCTCTATCTGTTTAAAGATAAAAAAACACACAATGAAAAAATGGCTTATCATACTTCTTATCGGCAGTTTATGGTCGTGCAACAAAGAAGTAAAATTAGATATCAAACTGCAAGAACGCGCGCAACAAAACAAAGCTATCAATTTACAAATCAACAATATAAATGACAGCAACATTACACAAGTCGAAATATTGATCGATGGCAAATCGCTTCAAAAGGTAGCTTTTAATAATACAATCAGTTTCACTTTGGATAAGTCTTTCAAATTGGGTTTACATCAATTACAACTCAATTTTTTTGAAGATAATCAGCCTGTTTATACCAAAAAAATGGCTATTGAATTGTTTTCAGGTGTCAAACCCAAAATGTTGTCGTATAAAATAATCAAAACTTATCCACATAATCCTAGTGATTTTGTACAAGGTTTTGAGTTTTACAAAGACACACTTTATGAGGGTACCGGTTTAAACGGCGAATCAAAAATTATTAAATACGACTACAAAACAGGCAAAGTTTACCAAAAAACAGATTTAAAACGTCGCTATTTTGGCGAAGGTATCAGCATATTGAACGATACCGTTTATCAACTGACTTGGCAAAGCGGTAAAGTATTTGCCTACAACACAAAATTAGAAAAAATTGCCGATTATAAACTCAATCACACTGTCGAAGGCTGGGGATTGTGCAACGACGGCAAAAAACTCTATCAGTCTGACGGCAGTGAAAAAATATGGCTCATCAATCCCAAGGGTTTTAAAGAAGAAGACTATATCAACATTTATACAGACAAGCATAAAATTGTTAAAATCAACGAATTAGAATGGGTTAACGGCAAAATTTACAGCAATGTTTGGATGAAAAATGCTGTTGCCGTTATTAATCCGGAAACCGGTGCTATTGAAAATATCATCAACTTTGCCGACTTGGTTAAACAAGTAAAAATTCCGCCTCAAAACATACATGATTACGTACTCAACGGCATAGCCTACGATGCCAAAACCAAACATTTATTTATCACCGGAAAAAGATGGGACAAAATATTCGAAATTGAAATAATTCAACCTTAAATTACGTTATATTAGTTAATTATTACATTTTTTTATGCGAAAATACATCATTTCAATTGTCATATTATTCTTTATCATACTCAGTTCATCTTGCCGCAAGGATTTTGATACCGTAGTAGGTAATGGCGATTTCAGAGTCGAAAAAGACACTCTGTTTTTAGACTCTGTATTTACCAATATTGCCTCTCATACCTACCGGGTAAAAGTGTATAATACTGCCGACAAAGACATAACGCTTAATAGTATTCGTTTAGAAAATGGTAACCAATCATTTTACCGCCTCAATATTGACGGCACAACGGGCAAATCGGCAAACGATGTATTGATTCACGCCCAAGACAGTATATTTATTTTTGTAGAAGTAACCGCCGATATCAACCAACTTACAAATCCGGTTTACGAAGAAAAGCTCATAATAGAAGATAATGGTAAAACCGATGATGTTTTGCTTGTTTCTTTTGTCAAAGACGCTTTATTTTTATACCCCGAACGTTTTCCTGACGGCAGTAAAGACTCTTTAACCGTTTACACCGATCCCAATACGGGCGAAACCAGCAAAATACCCGGATATTTTTTGCCTGATAACACCACTTTCACTGCTGACAAAGCCATTGTAATCTATGGAAATCTAGCCGTTCCGCAAGGAAAAACACTGACTATTGAACAAGATGCGCATTTATATTTTCATTTCAATTCGAGTTTGATTGTTTGGGAAGATGCTACACTACAAGTAAATGGCACACTAGGACACGAAGTCATTTTTGAAGACGACCGAATGGAACCCGATTTTGATAATGCTCCGGGTATGTGGAACTATATCTGGTTGCGCGAAAACAGCAGAAATAATGTCATTGATTATGCTATTATCAAAAATGCTACTGTTGGCATCATTGCCCACCCTACCGATGACACTAACCCTATGCTGAGCATCAAAAACACACAAATTTACAATCATAGCTTGGTCGGTATTTATGGCGTAAAAACCAAAATAAATGGCGAAAATCTGGTTTTAAACAATTTTGGTCTGTCCGCCATCAATTTACAGCTAGGAGGCAGCTACGATTTTAAGCATTGTACATTTACCAATTATGGCGGTGGTATTCGCAACGAAAAATCAGGTGCCATTTATGTCAACAATTATATCGAAACCCAAGACGGCACCGTATATGTATCAGATTTGAATCAATTTAATTTATCAAACTCAATTGTTTACGGCAATAGTAGTATCGAATTTTTCTTAGATAACATAAATGAACCCAATGTGGCTTTTAACTATCAAATCCATCATAATTTGATTCGTTTTAACGACCCGCAAGATCGTTTTGGCAATATTACCGAAGTAGATTTTACTGATACTAACCATTTTCAGAATATCATTTTAAATCAAAATCCTATATTTGAAGACTCACGAGAAAACAAAATGCGTATCAGCGACCAATCGCCCGCCGTCAATCAAGGAAACAGCGCTGCTGCCCTACTCGTTCCGCTAGATATTTTGGGCAATAACAGGACAAACGCTCCTGATTTAGGCGCTTATCAAAATACGGTCTTTTCAAACTGATTTTTTTTGTAACTTTGGGCTATTAAGTTGTTCATAAAAATTTAGTGATGTTACTGTCATTTCGAGGAAAGAGAGGAACGAACGACGAGAAATCTCGTAATTTAAAAGAAAAAAAATCAACAATAAATAAAAACATTATGAAAAAATATATATTTTACTTTATCCTCATCATTGGTCTAATTGGTGGTGGACTTTTTGCTTTTAACTATTATGTGCCTTACAGCGAAGGTTGGCGTGCCGGAAAACTAGTCAAATTTAGTCGAAAAGGTGTTTTAATTAAAACATGGGAAGGCGAATTAAGTACAGGTATTGGTCAAGACCATTTGTGGGATTTTTCAGTACAAGACAATCAAAAGTTAGTGATTGAAAAGATGGTTGATTACCAAGGAAAAGGTGTGAAAATTAAATATATTGAAAGATTTTGGACTATTTCGTGGTTAGGAGAGACAAAATATTTTGCCAAAGAAATTGTACTAGATAAAGAAGCTGAAACAATTTCGAACTAAAAAATGCGTTATTACTAGCAAAGTAAATTACAAATGAAAAAAACGCTTTTCGCCTTACTGATTTTGTTTAGCACAACATTGTTAGCACAAAATAAATATTCAAACGAATTTTTAAACATCGGTGTTGATGCCCGTGCATTAGCTCTGGGCAATACCCTCATTGCACAAACCAATGACGTGAATTCGGGTTATTGGAATCCGGCAGGACTGGCAAACGTGCAAAATCAACAATTATCACTGATGCATGCTTCCTATTTTGCCAATATTGCACAATATGACTATATGGCGTATGCTAAACAAATAAACGATAAAACCGGTGTAAGCGTTTCGCTAATTCGTTTTGGTGTCGATAATATTATGAATACAACTCAACTGATTGACGAACAAGGAAATATCAATTACGACCGAATCAGTTACTTCTCAACTGCCGATTATGCGCTAAATTTTTCACTAGGACGCAAAAACTTATGGAAAGGCTTAGATGTAGGTGCTACCGCAAAACTCATTTACAGACACATTGGTGAATTTGCCTCCGGTTTTGGTTTCGGTTTTGATATTGGGGCGCAATATCACTACAAAAAATGGCAATTCGGATTGATGGCGCGAGATATTACTACTACCTTTAATTACTGGTCTATCAATCAAGATGAATTTAATAAAATAGCAAATGCTGTTGCCGGAAAAAACCAGACAGCGCCTGAGAATATAGAACTGACATTACCTAAATTGCAATTAGGAATCAACAGACATTTTCAGTTAAAAGAAAATTTAGATTTATCTACCGAAGTCGATTTGAATATGCGTTTCTTTAAAATGAACACCCTGATTGCCAGCGACTTTGTCAGCATCGACCCGGCTATTGGTTTTGAATTTGCTTACTACAAAACCGCATTCTTACGTTTAGGCGTTAACAATCTGCAAAAAGAGCAATACTTTGGCGAAGATGAAATTACCTTTCAGCCCAATGCCGGACTGGGTTTTAAATACAAAGGTTTTCAGTTGGATTATGCCCTGACTAATATTGGCTCGGATAATTTCTTTTCACATGTTTTTTCATTAAATGTTGATTTGGATAAATTGTTTCCGCAAAAGAAATAATACATTTCTTTTATGAAAAAATTGCTTAAAAACATTCGCCTTTTCAAAGCATTATTGTATATCTATTCATTTTTTGCCAAGCGCAGATTCTTTAATCATACCACTCGTTTTTTAACAACACTAGCAGCAAAATTTAGCATTATAATTTGTCATCAGGATGATATTGAATCTTTGAATCTTGTTAAAAAATGGAAAGCATTAATGCCTTATAGCGACGAATTTATCATTATTGACAACAAAGCTGAAAAAGGTGTTGCCGAAATTCGTATCAACTGCCCTTTAAAGAATACAGGAAACATTGACGCATGCCACAGATTGATGAATTATGATAGAAAATTAATGGAAAAATTTGGCGGGGAGTTGACAGTACTCAATTCACAAGTTTATCCAAAAAACAACTATTGCACAATACAAATAACAAAAAAAGCACCGCGTAAACTCGATGCTTAAAATAGGTCTTTGTCTTGTTTTCTACATGACAACAAATGATTAGTCGTAATTTATTTTCCAAAAAAATAAACGAAATAGATGACTGTTTTATATATTGTTTTGTAATTACACTCCCATGACATATATTATTCAATAACAGCTTTTAACAAATTGGCAATTTGTCGTGCATTTTCAATATCAGTTGCATGAATCTCAATGGTGTTTTGATAAGATTTTGTAGTACCATTTTCGTAGTATTTAATAATTTTTTCAAAATGAATAGTTTTGACGACAACAGTTACATTTTTTCCGGAAGTTTTCATTTTAACAGACTTGTCTTTTAAATCACTTAAATTGACTTCATAAAGTTTTTCTTTACTCGATTTTTTAGTAACGATGGTGTTTTTATATTCTAACACTTTACCGGATTCTTTAATACTTAATTCCTGTTGATAAGTTTTATCACCTACAACAACTTCACCAATTATTTCTTCAAGTTCTTTTGACATAGCCTCCTTACTAACTTTGGTAAAGCTATTTTCATTGGCAGTAGCACTAAGTTCAATTATCTTTTCCAAAATTTTTTGTCCAATAATAGCATCTTCAACTTTTGAAAAATACACTTTAAATTTGTCTGTATAACTTTTTAATTCATCATTTGAAGTATATTTAATGAATTTATTTTTTGCTTTTGTTGAAAGGGTGATAATAATAAATTTACCTTTACTGGTATAATTTACTTTATTCTTATTCAGGTCGATTAAGTTATAATTGTAAATGTCGTGTTTGGTTTTTTTACCGGTTACATTTTCCTGATCGAATGTTTGTATACTGTTTCCTTCAAAACGCTGAGTAATTGTCGTTTCATTTGATTCAATTGTACCAACTAATTCATTCAATTTTTCTATGCCTTGCGAAAGGCTTGATATAGGTTTTATTGAATTTTTAAATTCTTTTTCAGCCAATGGAATAATTTCTTTTAGTACTTTTTGAATATCTCTTGCTTGCTCAATATTTTTACAAGTTAACACAATTTTATTAGTATAACTCTTTTGTATACCATCTTGTGAAACTTTGATGGTTTTATTACGTCTTTTGGTTTCGATTGATAGATTAAAGAATGCTCCTTCAACCTTAAATAAGATATTGTTCGGATTGATAGTAGACAAATTAAAATCGTAGCGATAGGCTTTTGATGATTTGCCACTATTTATCGTTCTATTTAGTGTTACACTCCCTTTATAATCGGCTTGTGCTTCTAATGACTGTACAAACTCTTTTTTACTTCCATTAACCGTTCCAATATTTTCGGTAAGCCAATTTAATCTGTCTGTATAGTCTGATAATGATAGTCTTTCTTCTGTTAATTTTTTGGCAGGTGCAATGGTTGCTTTAATCTTTGTGACTATATCTCTTCCATTATCAATATCTGTGGCATAGATAACAAATTTATTGATATAACTGGTTTTTTCGCCATTTACAGTTTGTTTAATTAATTTCTGTTTCTGATTAGTTAATAATTGAACAGTAATAACATCTTTTTTGGTAATTGTCTTTACAGTATGATGATCAATATCTGCTGCATTGAATTCGTAAGTTTTGGTAGTTGTTTTTCCTTTACTGCTTACTTCTTCGATGCTTACTAGAATAACGCCCGGTTGCGTAGTATCGGCACTTTGATTGATTTCTTTTTTACTTGCTTGTACATTTTGAATAGAGGATGAAAGTGCTTCAACTGCTGAGTCAAATTGTGCTTGTATGTTGCTAAAAACAAATAATAGCATGCCTAATAAAATAGTTTTTTTCATTTTTAATATGTTTAGGTTAATGGTTTATTTTTCTGTTTAATTATATGCAAATTACTTGCCAATGTAAAGCATTTATGTCAATTAATTTACAATGTTACAAAATAATAAATTATAAGTTAAGAGATTAATCATTTTTTAATCTCTTTGATATAGTCTTTGTGTTCTAAAAAAAGTCTTTCAAGTTTATCCATTTGATCAACAAAAAAAAGATATATTTCTTGCCAAGTATTTTTGTTATGGATACTGACATTATCTAATTGTACATAAATACGGGCAATTCTTTTACCACTTTCTAAATAATATTCATTATCAAAAATCAAATCAGGCATTTCTTCCAAAAAAATTGATTTTAACGATAAAAATTGAGCAAAATATTGCTTTTTTCTATCATCGTTACGCATAGCTATATCAATACAAACCATAGCTTTTTTGCGGTCTGCTTCAAATTTGAGCGACAAATCTTTGATTTTGGTATTGTACAACAACCATTTACGCGGAAAAGATTTACCAAAACTTGTCCAAAATTCTTTGCGCAGACGCGCCGATTCTTCTTTGCTAAACATCCTCGTCTTCCGTAAATTCGGCAATAATTACTTTAGCCTGTTCTTCTACTTCTTCGGGTACTTGTATTTTTATATCGGCAATGCCTGTATCAGGAAAAATATTGTTAATCGTCACATTTAACATGCGTACCGGAATTTCTTCACTTTCCAAGATACTTCTAATCATTTGTGCATCAAAACTGTGTGCACAAACTTTTACGGTAGTCCATTTTTCACTCATCTTTTATTATTTTTCGGATTCATATAAAGCTAATATTTGCTCGGCATGCGCCTTGGTTTTTACTTTTTTGATGATATGCTCTATAATACCATTTTCGTCAATAACGAAAGTAGTGCGGTGCAGTCCGTCATATACTCTGCCATAAAGTTTTTTGGGACCCCATACGCCATATTTCATAATAATGAATTTTTCTTCATCCGGAATCAGGCTGAAAGGCACTTCCTTTTTCTCTTTAAAACGTTTTTGTTTGGCAACGGAATCAGGACTTACGCCTAGTACATCAAAACCTTTGTCTTGAAGCATATTGTAGTTAGTTACCAAATTGACCGTTTCGGCGGTACATCCGGGCGTCATAGCTTTGGGGTAAAAAAACAAAATGAGTTTTTTGCCTTTAAAACCGGCTAAATCTATTTTCTCTCCCAAACAGTTCTGTGCGGTAAAATCGGGGGCTTTGTCACCCACTTGTAAATGTGTCATAATGATATTTTTTTTAATAGTATCTTTGCGCTTTGACAAAAATACAAAATAATGATGTATGTGAGAAGTATTTGTCAACACCCAAAGACCAAAAGCCAACAGCTAATAGCCAGAATCATGACCAAAAAAGAAAGAGCACAAGTTGTAATGGAAACCTTAGAGGAATTATTTCCCAATCCTGCCATTCCTTTAGATCACATCAATACATATACATTTTTAATTGCAGTATTAATGTCGGCACAAACCACTGACGCTATGGTAAACAGGGTTACTCCCGAATTATTTCGATTGGCTGACAATCCGTATGATATGGTGAAACTTAGTCCTGAGCAAATACGTGAAATAATAAGAAAAGTAGGTTTAGCACCACGTAAGGCGAAAGCCATTTACGATTTGTCACATATTTTGATTGATAAATATAGTGGCAAAGTCCCCAATA
>Ga0256843_1002379_pt1 | contig 13781 bp, 3 predicted proteins | sample AlvinellametaG_FD_191572 | JGI IMG/M metagenome (GOLD analysis project Ga0256843, IMG submission 191572) | Pompeii worm associated microbial communities from hydrothermal vent at the East Pacific Rise, Pacific Ocean - Alvinella | ecosystem: Host-associated > Annelida > Integument > Unclassified ... | reverse complement strand
GTTTATCTCATTCACAAGATAAGAAGAGAGAACAAACAAGGGAATGAGTTGTAACATTAAAAGATATGAAAAATGTCTAAAAATACGTTTATCAAAATCAAACCATGATTCCATTTGCTACTCCTCTAATTTTAACTATGAATGCGGTATTATATCTAAAAGGCTTTAAGGAGATTTATTGCTCAACTTCTACAAATTCAAGAACTTCTCTGCACATAAAAAACTCATCCATGGGGTGACTACAAAAGATGTAACTATGCCCTATAGTTTTAGCCTTGCACTACATACTGGAGAGAAAAAAGAAGCTATCATTTTCAATAGAAAAGCACTTGCAAAGCAACTCTCTTTCACAACACCGCCCTACTTTGTACTTGCAAATCAAACCCATAGCGATAATATCGTCATTATAGACAGGCAAAAAACACAAGGTTGGGAGAGAGAAGAAGATGCCATAGAATCATGCGATGCACTCATTACCAATCTGCCTGATGTGGTTCTTTGTGTGCTTACTGCAGATTGTGTTCCCATATTACTCTATGACCCACAGACAGAGGTGATTGCCACAGTACACGCAGGTTGGAGAGGGAGTGCATCAAAAATTGTTCAAAAAACCGTAGAAAAAATGCAACATACCTTTGGAACTAAGCCTAAAAACATACTTGCCTCCATTGCACCTGCCATTGGACAATGCTGTTATGAAGTAAATGAAGATGTCATAGAAAATTTTAAAGCATACCCCCATGCCTATAGTGAAACAAAAACCAATAAATATATGCTTGATTTAGCAAACATAAACCACACACAACTTTTAGATGCAGGGCTTACCTCAAGTCACATAGAGATGTCACATGTTTGTACAGCTTGTGAAGTAGAAAACTATTTTTCATACCGCAAAGAGCAAGGGTGTAGTGGGCGTTTTGTTTCATTTATAGGAATGCAAAGTTAAAAGAAAAAAGAAGCGATACTTAGCCAACAATCTTAGTCAACTTATGCTATAGTTAAGAGATTATTTTTAAATAATAACTGCCATTATGTTAGGTTCAAAATGAAACAAATCAAACAGATACAATCCGATATTTTACTGCAAACCCTTCAACTTTTTACCGCAAGATATGACAAACGTATCTCATTAGAGACACTGGTTGCTGGTCTTCCTCTTGCTCCTGATGCTGCTACGCCTGACCTTCTCTCTTTTTCACAAGCCGATACGCTTTTTCATCGTGCAAGCAAACGTGCTGGCTACAGAAGCAAGCTTGTTCAACGAGAACTACCTAGCATCTTGGAACTTCATCTTCCTATGATTTTACTACTTGCACATGGTCACTCTTGTATTTTAGAAGCATTTAATGAAAACCGAACTCAAGTAAAAGTCATCTATTCAGGAGAGAGTGCTTTAGAGGAGTGGGTAAACATTGAAACCTTAGACAAAGAGTACCTAGGCTATGGATTTTTACTCAAAAAAGAGCTCAACAAAGAGAGTCAAGATAACTTTGTCAACAAACAACATAAAAAACATTGGTTTTGGGACACACTCAAACTCTCATGGCCTATCTACAAAGATGTACTCTTAGCCTCTTTGCTTGTAAACTTTTTTGTACTTGCTTCCCCTCTTTTTACCATGAATGTTTACGACCGAGTCATACCAAACAATGCAACTGAGACCCTCTTTGTTTTTGCTGTGGGTGTCATTAGTGTCTATTTTTTAGATGGTTTTCTCAAATATTTTCGTACCCGAATGCTAGAGATTGCGGCTAAGAAAAGTGATGTCATTATGTCCTCTATTATTTTTGAAAAAGTTCTAGATTTACAAATGGCTTTTCACCCAAAATCGGTAGGTTCCTTTGCAAGTAACATTAGAGATTTTGACGCCATACGCTCTTTTTTAACCAATGCCACAATGTCTCTACTCATCGATTTGCCATTTGCTATTATCTTCCTACTGGTCATCTACTACATAGGGGGTGGGATTGTTTTTATTCCTATAGTGATTATGCTACTCATTTTACTCTATGCATTGTTTATTCGTAAACCTTTACAAGAGAGCATAGAGAGTACCCATGAGGCATCAGCTAAAAAGAATGGTATTCTCATTGAGACCTTGCAAAACATAGAAACCATAAAAACCCAAGGCATGGCAGGTCAAACCCAATGGAAATGGGAAGAAAGCGTCGGAGAGATTGCCCAAAAAAGTCTCTATTCGCGTTTACTCTCCGCATCTGTTCCTACGGTGACTGGTTTTTTTATTCAACTTACAACAGTCTTTATTGTTATTTATGGTGTCTATCTTATCAAAGATTTAGAGCTTACTATGGGTGGGCTGATTGGTATTGTGATACTCGCTTCACGCACAGTCGCCCCCATGGGTCAAGTTGCTGCACTGCTTACTAACTACAGTGATGCAAAGTCAGCCTATGATGTCATCAACTCTATTACCTCTCAGCCTATGGAGCGTGTAAACAACCAACACTTTATTGAAAGAGAGACCTTTAAAGGTAAAATAGAGTTTTCACACGTTACATTCTCCTACCCTGAGACAGAAGTACAGGTACTCAAAGATGTCTCTTTTACCATTTTACCCGGAGAGCATGTAGGCATTATAGGAAGAATTGGTTCAGGTAAAAGTACCATTGAAAAATTGATTTTAAAACTCTATGAACCCGATGAGGGAACCATCCTTATTGATGATGTTGATATTGCACAAATAGACCCAGCAAGACTTAGAAGTTTCATAGGCTATGTGAGCCAAGATGTCTCTCTTTTTAAAGGTACCGTAAAAGAGAACATTCTCCATCGCTCCCCAACAGCAGAAGATGAAAGCCTACTCAAAGTGGCAAAGCAAAGTGGTGTTGATGAGTTTGTACGTCGCCATCCACTAGGGTTCAATATGCCCATAGGTGAGAGAGGTCAAGGGCTTTCAGGCGGACAACGTCAAAGCATTGGAATTGCAAGAGCACTCATCTCCGATGCACCCATTATGCTACTAGATGAACCTACTGCCAATCTCGACCAACTCAGTGAAACCCGCTTAATGCAACATTTTGCACAAGCATTTCAAAATAAAAGTTTAATTTTGGTCACACAAAAACTTCAACTACTTGCCTCAGTTGATCGTGTTATTGTCATGAGTGAAGGAAAAGTCTATCTTGATGGTAGTACCAAAGAGGTTATTAACCAACTCAAAGGAGAAGCAAAAAATGGCAAATAAAAAACTCTCGGAAGAAGATTATGAATTTATTCACTCCTTAAGTGCAGCCATGGCAGAGCAAACCCCAAAAAAAATGCGTTGGGCACTCTACTTTTGGTTTATTACTATTATGCTCTTTCTCATCTGGGCATCGCTTACCCAAATCGATGAAATTACCAGAGGTGACGGCAAGGTTGTACCCAATGGAGAAAATAGAGTGGTACAAAACCTTGAAGGGGGGATTGTAAAAGAGATTTTTGTAAAAGTAGGTATGAGTGTAAAAAAAGGTGAACCCCTACTCCAAATTGACAATGGTAAATCCCAAGCACAACATGACTCTACAGAAATTAAACTACTTGAACTTGAAGCAAAAATTAAAAGACTAGAAGCTGAGTCTAACCACAAGCCTTTTGCAGTACCACACGATATTGAAAAGAAAATGCCTCTTTTTGTTGCCAATGAAAAGAGTCTTTATCTAAGCCGTCAAGAGGAGTTAAAAGCAAAAATTGATGCACTCATTGACAAGAAAAATCAAAAAATCAATGAATTCAAAGAGACAAAAGAGAACATCGTTCACCTAAAACGTACCAATGAACTCATCAATGAAGAGGTAAAAATGATGAAGCCTATGGTAGCACAAGGGGTTAAATCTAAAGTTGCTTTTATGAAACTCCAACGAGAACAGAGTCAAATCAAAGGTGACCTTACAAGTGCTCAAAACCTACTTCCACGCATAGAGTTAGGTATTAGTGAGATAGAAAACAACATCAAAGAAGAGCGTATTACCTTCCAGAACAATGCCAAAGAGGAGCTTAACCAAGTGACTGCTGAAAAGATGCGACTAGAACAGAGTTCACAAGCCCTCATAGACCAAATAGACCGTACCATTGTACGCTCTCCTATTAATGGTATTATTCAAAAACGCTATGTCAATACGATTGGTGGTGTCATTAAACCTGGTGAAGATCTTATTGAGATTGTTCCTACCGACGATGCCCTGTGGCTTGAAGTAAAGATTAAACCATCAGATATTGCATTTATCTACCCCGATCAAAAAGCCATTGTTAAAGTTTCAGCCTACGATTTTGCCATTTATGGTAGCCTTGAAGGAAAAGTTGTACATATCAGTGCCGATACAAGCAAAGATCAAAAAGAGAATGTATTTTATACTATCCACATTAAAACCACTAAAAACTACCTTGGTACAAAAAAGAAGCCATTAAAAATTATCCCAGGTATGGTAGTCAATGTCGATATTATGACAGGAAAAAAGAGTGTGATGGATTATATTTTAAAACCTATTTTGAAAGCAAAACAATATACCTTTACCGAGAGATAAAAGCAAACGTTTCATCTCTCAAATTTCAAACCTAAAAAGGGAGGTAGTTTATCCTACCTCAGGCACTTGATCATCTACTGTGACTAGCACGGTAGGGTCACTTGCCGATGTTTCGTAGTCACTAGCCTCTGATGTGCTATTTTCTATACTCTCTTCATTAGATGTTTCTTCAGACTCCTCCTCTTCTGGCAAGATATCTTCTAAACTCTCTTCAGACTCAGTAGCAGTTTCAACTTCTTGCGTCTCTTCATCTGCTTGAGAAGCATCATTTTCAAACTCTTGACTCTCCTCTTCATCCTCAGTCGTTTGCTCATTCTCTTCATGTGATTCATACGCTACGCTACCCGCTCCGCTAATACGTACTTGTGTACCGTCACTATTTTCAAAGAGATTATCAGAAATTTCTTCCCAGACATTATCTCCTTCATTAACTAACTCAACGCTATCACCCGCATCGGTCTCAATGAGTAACGTATGATCCCCACCTGTTAAATCAAGTACATCTTCCAATCCAAGATTTAGGAGATGATGGTCACCATTTATGGTAAGGTCAAGTAGATCATACTCCCCATGCATCTCTATGTTTGCAAAGTCAATAATTGTCTCTTCAAAAGTAAGTACACCTGCAATATTTTGCATACTCTCTTCATCTAACTCATTCTCTTCACTACTACTCTCATCATCAAAATCTTCACTCTCATCTTCCGATGACTCTATACGTTCTACCTCTTGAGCATCATCTACTGTTGAGCTTAGTTCTTGTGATACCTCCTCACTACTACTTGAGAGGGTTTGTGCCACAATACTCTCTGAGCTGTGATGTACCTCAATTGTAATTGCTTTTGTGCTACCATCTTCAAATGTTACTTCAAAGTGCTCTTCAACACGTTCGTCTATGCTTAAGGCTTCTACCTTTTCTTCATCTAAAGTATAGACATACGAACCATCTTCTGCCACAAGTAAAGAACCATACATTCCAGCAATTGCAGCACCAACCATGCTACTTGAAGCACTCTCACTATTGCGTACAGAAGTTACATTCATGCCTTCTGTCACACTTGGGTCAGTCACCCTTCCCTCTACCGTTTCAGTTTCAACTCTTACATCAAAATCATCTGCTTCAAGCTCCGTATTACTTACCAATACATCTGTCACATGTTCCATCGCCTCTGCTTCTGAGACCACTTCATTTCCAGTCTCTTCAATAATTGCAGTTAACTCAGATTCTGAAATGGTTGCTAAGTCAAAATCTTCTGAACTAAAGGCATCACGCATCGCTTCTGTAATGACAATACCGTTGTAGGCATCGCCATCTACATCTAACGACTGTAGAAGTACTGCCATATTTTCAACATACTCATTGTTCACATCTGTACGCTCAGTTCCTGCTAAATCTTGCAAGAAGACTTTGTTGTCTTTAATCTCATTGGTATCTATCTCACCTATTACCACACTTCCAATGCTAAAGACGACACTATCACCAAATCCATAGGTAAAACTTCCATCCTCTTGGGTGAGTCCCGTAATACCCGAAGAGGTAGTATATTCTAAGCCTCCAATAATACCATCATAAATCGTACTGCTTGTAGTCACAGTCCCACCATTAATAGTAACCGTTGTACTTCCACTGGTATATTCATTACCATCTTTAGTCCACTCATCTGTAAGGTTAATTGTATCCCCATCATCTGCTTCAATCACTAACGTCTCATCTTCATCCGTCATACGTGTTACATCGGCCACAGAGATATTGGCTAAGACATGGTCACCATTTCTACGTAAATCAATCGTCTCAATATTTGCAAGTGGTGTACCCGTTCCTGCAAAATCGATATCTTGATTGGCTTGTAGTGTCACACTATCTTCATCTTCAAGCGCATCAATCGCTTCTCCATCATAGAAGAGTGCATCTGCACCAGAAGTAGGTGCAACTTCTGTTATGTCAATATCAAAACTATCTTCTACCGTATCAGAAGTCGTTCCATCACTCTCAACCATTGTTGCTGTAATATCTATGGTACCACTCATTGCCGATTGCGTTACCGCTAAGGCATTAATATCTGCTGGATCAATATTGGTAATGGTATAGGTATCACTCTCTAAATCATAACTTACATTATCGCTCTCAATCCCTACTTCATTGGCAGTAAAGTATGCATTTTCACCTAACCCTGCTAATGTCAATGTTACTGTTTCTGAACCATCCAAATCTTCAATATTTGTGTTGAGTTTAAGATCAATCATCTCACCCTCATCTCCAAAAGTTTGTGTCGCATTGATGGTAAGGGCATCCACTACTGGATCAACCGTTACATTTACATCATTAGATGTCTCCGTACCCATTTCAGAGACTGTTACCAATGTCATTTGTGGTAAATCACCCGACCAATTTTCAGGTGCCTTAATCCCAATATAAGCAGGTACATCCCCCTCATCGGTAGGAATACTCCACAAGTTGGTATCAACCTCCTCTTCTTCTCCGTAGGTCATCTCCATCATAGCCGTACCATCTACCCCAACATTTAATGCCATTTGGGCACTCTCTTCATCGTCTCCATAGAAGACTGTAAAGCCAGTAGGTACACTAGAAAGAGAGATACTTGTAAGAAGCTCTGAATTGTCTGGGTTACTTGAACTTATCTCAAGCTGTGTCATCGTATCTTCCTCAGAATTTGAGTCAACTGTAGTCACACTAAAACCATCTTCTACCGGTGTAATATCAAAAGAGATAGTCTCTATGGATGTCATCTCCTCAGTATCATACGGATCCCAATCTTCACTCTCAATATTTCTTACATAGACATCAACATCGACATGTCCATCTCTATTTTCAGCTGGGTTATAGGTAATCTCTAACACATCATCTTCACTGACATCAGAAATGACGTAATATTCTCCATCTTCTATGCCATTTACACCTGAGACATCTTCTAGTACTAAGGTTTCATCATTATAAACAAGTGTTCCTACATCTCCATCACTTCCATCATCATTCGTATCAGCAAAAGTCTCTGTCATCTGTAGATAGACTTTACCATCTACTAAGCTAAAGTTTTCACCATCAGAAGCATTGTCTAGGGTAATGCTAAAGGTTTGTGCCGTGTCCTCTTCGGTGATTCCATCATTAACAATCGTTAAGTCCATCTCATCGGTCACTGGTAACACTGATGCAGTAAAGTTAATATGCTCCGTGTTACTTGCACCACCTGTTGCATAGGTAGTTAAAACTACATTAAAGCTCAAGTCACTACCTAAAATATCATTAGCATCTGTATTTTCATTAAGTACTGGGGTAACTAAAATGCTCTGCAATGCATTTACCACAGCAGTCTCATCACCATCACCACTTAAGATATAAACATCATCTTCTTCATTATAGGTCATCCCTTCAATCAAGACACCATCTTGAACATCTTCTAAACGTAGGGTAAATTCACTGCTTCCATCTGTATTTACATAGACTACATCACTAAGTGCAAAACGCACATCTTCTCTTATCACACTTTCATCATAGGCATCTTCATCTTCCATATTACCATTATCATGATCTTGTGTACCATCTTGGTCAATATCTTGATAAAAAGCTTCAATCTCAGCTGGGTCACCAGGCTCATCCCCTGCAAGATCTGCATCAATACTCAGTGTAAAGCTCTGCTCTGCTGACTCTTCTGTACCATTATTTGCATCTTCGTTATATGTGGTTACCGTAATTTCATACTCATCACCTTCACTAAATGCACCATCAATATCAAAAACTAAATCATACGTTGCACCATCATCATCGAGTGCATCATCCTCTATATCTACATACCAAATACCTGAATAATTTCCAGCTCCTGTATCACCAGCATACTCGCCATCTATAACCGTAATACCTTCTGGAAGCCCCGTAACCATCACACGAGTAAAGAGTTCAGAGCTATCTGTCTCAATATCTCCTCTCCCATCACTATCTACCCCTGTTACATCTAACTGTTGTGTAAATGATCCATTTTCACGTGCCGAAATATTGCCTTCAGTATCGGCAGTAATTCCTGCTTCCATATCTTTAGCACTCATCTCTAAAGCAATCTCATCGGTTACAGCATTTACAACTACCGTATAGGTTTCATCTTCTACAGTACGTGTGTTGACATAGGTATTTCCTTCACTATCTTCAGTAGTGTCTTCTATGGTGTATTTAATATCAAAACTATAGGTACCATCCATATGACTATCTTCTGCCAATGTAGCTGTGACGGTCTCTAAAACACCATCTTCAGTTACATCTAAATAAACATAGTCATCACCCGATAATTCACCACTTACTGAACCAACAAGTGTTACACCCTCAGGAACCGTACCCATATTAATGGCAAAAGTTGCTAAAGCTTCACTTCCACCTTGCGTTGGACTCTCATCAGCATCTAGCATATCAATATCAAAATTTAAAACCAGATCTTCATCTTCATTTTGTTCATCACTGGTATTCACCACTGCTTCTGCAACTGGTGTGACCATGACAGTAATAGTTTCAACAGGATGTGTCTTGCTGTCCCCTTCAACTTCTGTTGTACTCAAGTAGAGATCCATACTCACTTCACCCGAATAGTTCTCAGGAGTAATTAATCTAGCATCATCTGTACTCATATCGACCAACCAAATTCTACTTGTACCCGTTCCACCAATAAAGGTTGCACCCTCAATAGTAAACTCTTCTGCTAAATTTGTAATCTTAGAAGTAATCCCCTCTGAACCATCACTATCGTAAGAAGCCAACTCATCTGGTGTAGAAAGTGCATCACGTAACACAATCCCCCCACCATCTTCAACACTTACAATGTTAAATTCATGCTCTTCATCATCCACATCTGTTGCTTTCGCTTCAGCCAAGTCATCATTCACTGGTACATCTGCCACATCTTCTACCGTTACATCTATTTGTAGTGTTTCAATAGGGCTAGTATCATCACTATCTACAGAGTATGCAGAAACATTAAAAAGATAATCTGCATCACTGTTATGTGGTGGCACAAATTTAAGTGGTGCATCATTATCAAAGGAAGTAATCTCTATCTCCCAAGTCCCATCATTATCTGTTACACTCACATTATCATTACTTCCCTCAATGACACCATTTTCATCTACAAGTACTGTTCCGTTAGCATCACTGTAGTAAATCGCTCCACCCGATGGGATAGAGTCAATGGTAATGGTATAACTCTCTTTTTCATCAAAGGTACTGTGATCAGTATCTTCAATATCTTTATTATCATCAGAAGTCACTTTAATCTCTAAGTCAATTCCATTTGCCGCATCATCAATATTAGAAGCATCTGCATCGTTTGCACTGTTTCCAGTACTTCTACCTGCATCTTCATCTCCAATTGCTTGTGCCACTTGCAAGGTAACATTGTCTGCAACTGCATCAATATCTACACTAAAGTAGAGTGAAGCACTCACAGTCTCAGGCTCAACATCCGAATCACTATCAGTATCTACCGATGAGAGTGTAAGTTTTGCACCATCAATCGAACCAGAATAATTTTCACCAATCGTAATAGTAAAGTCAGGGTCTGCTACGGTATTATCTGCAAAATACACCGTTGCCACACCTGCTGTACTCGCTACTGCTGTGGCACTACCTAAGCGAAGGATGGTTCCCTCTGGTACACCTTCTACTGTATATGAGCGTAACTCACTTCCATCTAAATCTCCACTCTCATCATTCTCAAAACCACTTGTTTGTGTCATCATAGATTTTAGATCAATTGTAATCTCATCACCATCTTCATCAATTGCTGAACTAAAGGTATAAGTATCATTTTCATTATCTGTTGTAGAAATCTCATCTCCACCATTAAGCTTATTATCCCACTCTAATGTAATAGCATCTGTTACAGCAGTTACATCTACGACTACATTTTGATATTCAGGATCAGACACAATATCTGGATCCCAAAGGTTTCCATCGCCATCAACTTCATGTGAAACCGTAGAAATTTCAAAATAGATATTTTCAGCATTATCTTCTGCATGATTTACACTAATACTCTCATATTGAGCTTGTGTTAAGTTAAAGTCACCCTCTTCTAAATCTTCTGGATGATAATTCTCTACATCTGTAATTTTTATACTAAAGAATGATGCATCACCTAGTGTCAACAACTCTGTATCTACCGTTCCATCTCCATCAGAGTCATACATCACTTTCGCACCTTCTGCCTCATCATTACGTGGGTCACTAAAGTCAAAGTTTATCAAGCCAATACGCTCTGGTGCATCATCATTATCATCTGAACCCTCATCACTCTGATCGGTGTCATCTTTACTCGCTTCTGGTAGTTCTAGACCAATGAGCTGCACATCTCCACCCTCATCCTCATTGTTAGTGTCTTCTTGAGTAGAGACTGTTAAATCATCTTGCATCTCTGGTGCATCTGCAACTGGTGTAACCGTTACTTCTACAGTTTGTGTAGTCTCATCACCATCAGCATCTGTAATCGTGATATTAAAACTATCCGGTCCACTGTAGTCTTCATCTGGTGTATAGATTACCTCTTTTGTCTCATCATTATAAGTTACAGTTCCATGTAATGGATCTTCATTTACCGTCATATCTGCGGCATCTGCTCCCGCATTCCAAGCATAAACATTATCTTCAGGAGTTTCAATCTCTTCTGGAATAAACGGTACATCATCTACTACAGTCACCACAAATTGTGCCGTGTCACTATCACCATCAAAATCTGTCACTTTTACATCAAACGCTATATCTAAACTATTTTCATCCTCACCCTCATCATGATCAATCGCATGGTTAAGCGTAAACGAATAACCTGGTTCCGCACTTTCAGGAGTAGTCACATCTACCGTATAGATGGTATTATCATCCGTAATACTATCAGAATCCTCAGCTGTAGATGCCGTAAGTCTATGCGAATCATTTGATAGATAATAGTAGATTGCATCTCCACCACTTGTAATACCACTATTGCTTCCATCTTCAACATCAAAAGTAACATCTGTAGTGTCTGCTCCTTGTGTTAACTCAAGTGTACCTGTAACAGTGGTTGATTCACTACCATCACTTCCCTCAGCTAAGTCATCTTCATCTACACTAGAAGATGTACCATCACTCAAGGTAGGGACATCATCTGTTACATCAATAGTAAGCGTATTGGTTGCACTGTCCCCATCAATATCTAAGGCGGTGTACTCCAAGACAACATCCATGCTGTTCTCTTCGCTTGCTTGACCATCTGCATTTTCAGGGTGGTCTAGCTGAGCTAGAAGCTCAAAGGTAAATCCAGTCGAATCAGAGTTGTCAGGGTCAGTAATCGTTGCGATAAATACATCCACATCACCTGCTTTACCCGTAAGTGTATGCCCATCATCACTAAGCTCATAGGTAATATCTACACCGTTTGAGCTTAATGTGCCACTTCCACTTGTAGAGAATGTCACATCTAAAGCATCAGTACCTGAAGTAATTGCCAAGTCACCACTAATAGTGGTTTCATCACTGCCATCACTGCCACTCTCTAAGTCATCTTCATCTAAACTTCCCGATGCACCATCATTTTGAGGGTCAGCACCATCTAGCACATCAATGACTTGTGTTCCAACACTCTCATCACCATCAGCATCTATTAATGTATAAGTAAATGTTCCATTACTCGCATGATCTTCATCATCTCCACTAAGTCTCTCATCATGGTCAAACGAATCAACCGCTGTAAATCTCCAAGAACCATCTTCATTTACAGTCAATTCACCTGTTGGTGTAGTCACCGTATGGTCTTCACCATCACTTAAATCTTCTGTTACAAAATCACCCGTAGCACTATCAATATAAGTAAATGCTTTTAATTTTGCACTATCAGCTCCTTGAATATCAGGATTTTCTCCATCTTCATCACCCACAAGTACATTACCACTTAATTCTTCACCTGAACCTTCTGTAGTGGTTTGTGTTGCATCCTCTACCGCCGTTGGTACATCATCAATCACACTTACCACAAAACTATTGCCACTCACAGTAGAGTCTGTATCGAGTAAATTAAAGCTAAAGGTAAAGTCTAGCACATCTTCATCAGTAGCCTCAGGATGGTCAATCACCCCTTGCAATTCAAAGGTATAGCTCTGGCTCTCACCTGTAGCATCAGTTGGATTATCTAAGGTGATTTTGAAAACATCATTCCCATTTGCAGTAGCTTGAATGGTATGTGCATCTATCAAGTCATAACTCAATGCTTCACCTGCTGATGTGTATTCAAGCACCTCTAATCCACTAATCGTATTGTCATCAAAAGTCACATCTGCAATATCATCTGCACCTTTTGTAATATCTAACGATTTAGTAACACTTAAAGACTCTTTATCCTCATCACTACCATTGTCCAAATCATCCTCATCTAAGATGCTATCTTCTGTGACAACCGAAGGGTTTGTGTCAGTTACGGTTAATGTAAAGTCTGCTGTTCCTGTTTTTCCCAAATCATCTTCAAGTGTGTAAGTAATCACATCTTCCACACCATCAAGGTTATCTTCAGTCTGATCAGAAGTATAACGCCATGTACCATCTTCATAAATACTTACAGTACCATACTGCGTATCAATATCTTCTGCTTTACCATCAACAAGATCAACCTCTTGAGTCTCACCCTCTTCATCCGTGTAAGAGAATTTAACGATTTTACCATTATCTCCCGTCTCATCGTTATCTAAAAGGTTCATAGACTCAGATTCATCATCAATGGTTACATTACCTTCTAGCAATGTTTCTGCATCATCTTCAAGTTCAACATTCTCTTCAATGGTTCCAATTGCCCCATTGTTATCACTATCTGCTTCCATATTTTCAAAATAGGTACTCGTTACAGAGTCAATACTCACCGCATAACTCTCGGTACCTTCATTCTCATCATCATTTACTATGATATTGCTAAAGCTGTAGGTACTACCACCATCTCCTGTAATCGTAACTGTAGTAACTTTTCCACCATCAAAGTCATCATCACTAGCAGTATCATCATCCGCATAAACCAAATTTACTGTGACAGTCTCATCTTCTGGAAGCATCACCTCATTGCCATCTTTATCTACAAGTTTTAGTGTATGTGTTAGTGGTGTATCATCTGCTTCTTCTTGGGTAGCATCCGTATAGAGTTGTACATATACCGTATCAATCTCTTGATTGGCACTATCCCCTTCATCTGAACCATCTTTAATCGTAGTGGTCACTGCATTGGTATCGATATCTACATTCTCATACCC
>Ga0256843_1002378_pt1 | contig 13783 bp, 13 predicted proteins | sample AlvinellametaG_FD_191572 | JGI IMG/M metagenome (GOLD analysis project Ga0256843, IMG submission 191572) | Pompeii worm associated microbial communities from hydrothermal vent at the East Pacific Rise, Pacific Ocean - Alvinella | ecosystem: Host-associated > Annelida > Integument > Unclassified ... | reverse complement strand
AATCAGCAAGGATTTTACGATCAAGTTCGATACCAGCTTTGTTTAAACCATTCATGAAAGTTGAATAGTTCATACCGTTAAGACGAGCAGCAGCATTGATACGGATAATCCAAAGTTTTCTGAATTCACGTTTTTTCTGCTTTCTGTCACGGAACGCATACATTAATGAACGTTCAATTTGCTCTTTAGCTTTTCTGAAGTGTTTACGGCGACCGCTATAAAAACCTTTTGCTAATTTTAATATCTTTTTGTGTCTTCTTCTACGAACAACACCTGTTTTAACTCTTGGCATTTCTTTCCTTTTGTTTTCTTTACCCAGCTACTCTGTTACGGTAGTCAAGGTGCCACTACTTTGGTGGACTTGCCCAACTTTATAGTATGAAAGTTGGAGATATAATGATAAACTAGAAACTAGTTAATCATCTCCTTAATGTTTTTCTCATCAGCTTTAGCAACTACTTTTGGAGCATGTTGTTTACGACGAGTTTTTGCATCTTGTTTTGTAAGAATGTGGCTTCTAAACGCTGTTCCACGTTTGATAGAACCATTTTTCTTAACTTTAAAACGCTTTACAGCGCCTTTTACCGATTTCATTTTTGGCATCGATAATCCTTTTCGTAAAATTTTGGAAATCGCATTATACCCAAATATTTCTAAATTTTTGCTATACTTTATCTATGACAATAGATAATTCAATACAACATATACAAAATGCTTTAAAAGATTTAGATGATGAGGTGCAGAAAATCCTTATGGATTGGGGTATTCCTTTAAATGAAAAAGATAATTTAATGCTTCCTATTTTGCAACAAAAAAAGGTATTAACGCAAACATTAGAGGATTTAACATACCTCAAAGAGCATCCACCAGCACCAAATCAACCCTGTGGTATCTCAAAATATAGAAATGATTAAGCTAACTTTGCTATAATTTCATCGCTTCTCTTTAGACCTGTGCAATGGGTGGTTGAGATAATGTGTCAGGGTAGGAATACAGCAGCACACCTTAACCATCTATGTGCCGCAGCCATCTGGAGAGGGGCACCTTTTTTTAAAGAATATTTATGACTTACATCGTTCTTGCATTAAAAAGCGAAGCACAAGCTTTTGTAGATGCTTTTAAACTTCAAAAATCAAAACTTTCCACTTTTACAACTTTTTCTAATTCAAATATTTTTCTCATCATTAGTGGTGTTGGTGTAGAGCATGCCAGAATGGCAACACAAACACTTATAAACCATTTTGACATCAGTGATGATGATATTTTTGTTAACTTTGGGGTCTGTGGAGGTTCTAAAAGATTTAGTATAGGGGAGTTTGTTACAATCTCTTCTGTAGTATACAAAGAGCAAACCTATATACTCTCACAAGAGGGATTTACCCTTACATGTAAGGATGAAGCGTGTGAAGAGTTGGGGTGTTATGAACTTGTAGATATGGAAAGTTATGGGTTTTATGATGCTGTTGTGCATAATCCTGCAATCAAGAAAGCTTTGATATTGAAAGTGGTGAGTGATCATTTTGAACCCCATACACTTACAAAAGATATGGTAAAATCACTTCTTTTTGCTAAAATAGGGAGATTACTTACAACACTTCATTAAAGGTTTTTTATGAAATTTATACCTCTTCTTTGTCTTTTACTTATGCCACTTTTTGCTACACAAACACAAACCGAACTTAAAAAGATGATAGGTTCTATGGTGATGATGGGATTTGATGGCACCTCTGTAGAACACAATAGCTCTATTATTCAAGCGATTAACAAAGAACACTTAGGGGGTGTTATTCTTTTTAATAAAGTTTATAACCATCCAACACAAACAAAAAATATCTCTTCTGCGAAACAGTTACAAAGATTGACACATCAACTACAAACACTTACAGATCATTTTGTATTGATAGGTGTTGATCAAGAGGGTGGGCGTGTTGCTCGTTTGGAACATTCACACGGTTTTTTTAGTGCTCCATCGGCTACAACTGTAGCACATTTAGGGATAGAAAAAGCACAACAGCTTTATAATGAACAGGCAAAAGAGCTTTCTCATGAGGGCATTAATCTTAATTTTGCTCCTGTATTGGATCTATGTGCAAATCCAAAAAACAAAGTGATTGTTGGTTTGGAGCGTTGTTATTCAAATAATGTTCAGGAGGTGAGTCGTTTTGCAGGTGTGATGATAGATGAGCAAAAAAAGTATCATATTATTTCCGTAGCAAAACATTTTCCAGGTCATGGATCTTCACTTGGAGATTCCCATAAAGGGTTTGTTGATGTGAGTGAAACTTGGAATGAAAAGGAGTTGTTGCCATATAAAGAACTGATAGCACAACATAAACTTGATATGATTATGACAGCGCATGTATTTAACCGTCATCTTGATGCACACTATCCAGCAACACTTTCCTATGCCGTAAATACTAAGCTTTTACGGAAACAAATGGGGTTTGAAGGTGTCATTGTTAGTGATGATATGCAGATGAAAGCGATTGCACAACATTATTCACTCAAAGAAGCTGTAACATTGGCAATAAACAGTGGTGTTGATATCTTACTTTTTGGTAATCAACTCGCAAAAATTACTCCACATAAGGTGTGTGAAACTATTTATGAACAGGTGAAAAATGGAGCAATTTCACAACAACGAATAGAGGAATCTTACCGAAGAATTACAAATTTGATTACGAAATATGCAATCATCTATAAACCTATAGATTTTGGAGCAACGAGAGTTGCTTTGACGAAACAATATATAAAAAAACATTATGGTTTAAATGTTTCAAATATCACAATAAAACCAAAAATGGTAGTGGTACATTGGACAGCTATAGAGAGTTTTAAAAACTCTTTTCGCACTTTTTATCCCCAAAAACTTTTAGCAACACGAAAAGATATTGTTCATGCTTCTTCACTCAATGTTTCAGCACATTTTTTGGTTGATAGAGATGGAACAATTTATCAGCTTATGCCAGATAACTGGATGGCTCGTCATGTAATAGGATTAAATTATTGTGCCATAGGTATAGAGAATGTGGGAGGGAAAAACAATGCAAAAGAGGATCTAACCAAAGCACAGTTAGAAGCTAATATCAATCTTATTCACTATTTAAAAGCAAAATATCCCTCTATTACTGAAGTGATTGGGCATTATGAGTACAGACGCTATGAGAATACCCCTTTATGGCTAGAAAAAGATTCCCATTATAGAACGCAAAAAGCTGATCCTGGTAAAAAATTTATGGGTGCTCTTCGAGATGCACTTTAATACAGGTTTTTCTCCTCTTGATTGGGGAGTTTTTTTAGGTTATTTTCTTATTTTAGGGGTGAGCTCATATCTATTAAGTCGCTCTACTATCTCCTCTTCAGAAGAGTATTTTAATGCTTCTCACAGTATGGGTGTGCTCCCTGTTGCTTTAAGTTTGGTAGCAACAAGTCAATCAGCTGCAACTTTTTTAGGTGCTCCTGAGTATGCTTACATGTATGATTTTACTTTTTTAGGATTTTATGTTTCAGCTTTACTCGCTGTTTTGTTTGTAGCATACTATTTTGTTCCCCGTTTTTATGCGATGAAGCTTTTAACCGTGTATGAGTTACTTGAATCTCGTTATGGTGTTTTGGCAAAGCAACAAGCAGGAATGATGTTTTTAGTTGGTCGCGTGATGGCAAGTGGCGCAAGACTTTACATCGCAACACTTGCTGTGAGTATGATACTTTTTTACGATGTTAGTTTTTTGCATATTGTTTTGAGTAGCTCTTTGCTTTTAGTGGGTGCTTTACTTTATACCTATTTTGGTGGAGTAAAGTCTGTAATTTTGAGTGATGTTATTCAGCTTGTGATTTATGTGGGAGCTGGTATTGTTGTACTCGTTTTTTTGTACTCCACTTTAGATATACATCATATGTGGAATACTTTGCATGAGTATCATAAATTGCGTGTTCTTGATACCTCTTTAGAAGGAAAATTTTCTCTTGTTTCCCTTTTAACTGGCTGGTTGCTTCTTAATATTGCTGCTTTTGGACTCGATCAAGATATGAGCCAAAGAGTGCTTACATGTAAAGATAAAAAGGGAGCGCAAAATGCTCTTGTGATCTCTATTGTGATTACTATCCCTATTGTAGTTCTTTTTTTGGCTATAGGCAGTGCTCTTTTTGTTCATTATGAAGGGAGTAGTATAGTGCAAAAATTTGATGATGAAAAAATCACTATTTTTATGTACTACATATTAAATGAATTACCTGATGGATTAAAAGGATTTGTAACTGTTGGAGCTATTGCAGCAGCACTTTCAAGTACAAACTCTGTGTTAAGTGCTTTAGCTTCTGTTGCTGTTGAAGATATATACAAACCATGGATAGTTGCAAGAAGAACAGATCTTCACCCTCACCATTTTCTTCGGGTAGCTCGTTTGAGTGTGTTGGGATTTGCATCCCTTTTGCTTGTGATGGTAGTGGTTAGTTACGAGTGGCAACATGTTGCAAAAATACCTTTAGTAAGTTTTGCTCTTGGGGTGATGAGTTTTGCATACAGTGGACTTTTAGGAGTTTTTTTTAGTGCAGTATTTACACAAAGAGGTGATGCACAAAGTGTTCCTTATGCGTTAGGAGGGGGATTTTTAGTTGTTTTGTTTTTACAACCTTATTTCTTTGGTATACATATAGGATTTGCATGGCAAATTGTGATAGCAACAGGGGTCTCTTTTGCAATTATGCAAATGAAAAGGGGTGCTTCTTATGGCTAAAAAACAATTATATATGGGTATTATGAGTGGAACAAGTCTTGATGGTGTAGATATAGCGTTATGTGCCGTAGATGAAAAAGAGTGTACGCTCCTTCATGCACATACCTATCCTTTTGGAAAAAAGCTTAAAAAAAAAGTGTTAGAGGCTATTGCTATGAAACAGACAGTGCAAACTTTTGGTTCACTTAACATAGAGTTGGCAAAACTCTATGTTAGATCTATAGAAACATTTTGTAGCACTTATGCCATAAAGAAAAAAAAGGTTCGCTCCATAGGTTTACATGGACAAACACTTTGGCATCAACCACATGGGAAATACCCTTTTTCATTGCAGCTAGGTGATGCTGCCTATGTTGCAAAACATACCTCTATAGATGTGGCATACGATTTTCGTTCAGGAGATGTAGCTTTAGGTGGAGAGGGGGCTCCTTTTGCTCCTGTTTTTCATCGTTTTGTGTTTGCTAAAGAGAAGAAAAGTGTTGTTATTAACATTGGAGGGATGACAAATATCACTTTTTTAGGTAAAACTGTGCAAGGATGGGATATTGGCTGTGGTAATGTTTTACTGGATTATTTTATAGGAAAAGTGAGTGATAAAAAGTATGATAAAAATGGTCATTTTGCAAAAAAAGGGACTATAAATCAGCCCCTTTTAGAGTTGATGCTTCAAGATCCATATTTTCTTAAAAAACCACCTAAAAGTACAGGTAGGGAGTATTTTAACAGTCAATGGTTAGAGGAAAAACTCTCTTGTTTTTATAGCCTCTCTCCTCATGATATACAAGCAACATTAACTGAACTTGTTGCAAAAACAATAGCCCAAGCTATAAAGGGGTATGGGGTGAAAAGTATTATTGTTTGTGGAGGTGGAGCAAAAAATGGTTATTTGATGCAAAGAATAGCAAAAAATACGAAAGTAAAAGTAGTTTCAAGTGATGATTTAGGTGTATCGAGTGATTTTTTAGAAGCGATGCTCTTTGCATGGCTTGCGTATAAAAGAGATACACAATCAAAAGTGAATCTTAAAACTGTAACGGGTGCAAAGTACAACACCATTTTAGGTGCTGTGTATAAAGCCTAGATTTTTTGAATCTCTTCAATAGCATGTGTGAGGTGTTGTATGAGGCGTTCTTGTGCTTCTTTTTTCTCCTCTTGAGTCATACTTTCAATACTTTTTTCATACGAAGCACAAAGGTTATAAAGGTGTTGAAAACGCATATTTCCAGCTGTTCCTTTGAGTTTATGAAGAAGTGCTTTGTCTATATGACCCTGTTGTATCTCCTCAAGAGATTCCCAGAAAGTTTCTATAAGACTTGCAAAGAGTTTTTTAATAATTGGGTAATCTAGCATTAGAGTTGTTTGAAGAGATGCTGTGTCTATTGTATCAAAAACCTCTTCTTTTTTAGTAGGTTTCTCTTTCTTTATAAGGTACTTATCAAGAACATGATCAAGCTCTTTAGGGATAATAGGTTTGTTAAGTGTATCATCCATACCAGCCTCTTTGAATGCTTCTGTATCAGCTTCTATAACATTGGCAGAAAGTGATACGATAGGGTGTGAGTATCCTGCTTTGCGAAGCTCTTTGGTTGCTCCTATACCATCTAAAACAGGCATATTAATATCCATAAGTACAAGTTCATATGTATTTTTAAGAAGCTCTTCAACTGCTTCTTGACCATTATTGACAACATGGTATTGTATTCCTCTTTCATCAAGCATAATAGAGATGAGTAGTTGGTTGGTTTCATTATCTTCAGCTATTAAAACTTTACCATTATAATGATGGGTTGTTGAGATAGTGTTTTTAGTCTCTTTATATGTATATGCTTCAGAATCCATCAGTGGTACAAGGGTATCAAAAAGGGAAGAACCTGTCATAGGTTGTTCAATCAGGAAAAATCTTTCATGATCGCATTCAAACCCTTTTTCACTTCCCTCTATGTAGATGAGTTTAAGTTGAGGGTAGGTTGCTAAAATGTTTTTACACTTCTCTTGGTTGAAAAGTTTTGCACATAAGATGAGAATATCATACTTATCAGAGATAGTTTCTGCATTTTCAATGATTTCATAATTACATTGCCATGCATCAAGGTAGGTACTGACAATATCGTTTACTCCACATACTATCCCCTCATAACTGTTCATGAGTGCAATGTGTGTTTGTGAATTGTTTAAAAAAGTTTCAACAGAAGCTCTTTCATCAAGTATTTCAAATGTTAAATCAAAGAAAAATTCACTTCCTTTGCCAACTTCACTTTTGACTTCAATAGAGGAACCCATCATATGGATATATTGGTTACTAATGGCGAGTCCAAGTCCTGTTCCTCCAAATTCACGACTTATTGAATTATCTGCTTGGGAGAAAGCTTGAAAGATAGTTTTGAGTTTCTCTTGTTCTATCCCTATACCTGTGTCTGCAACGCTAAAGTGGAGGTGTGCTTTGTTTTCCTCTTTTGCTTTACACTCTACTCGAACTGTCACCTCTCCCTCTTGAGGTGTAAATTTAATAGCATTACTGATAAGGTTATTCATAACTTGTTTTAAGCGTTGAATATCACATTTTAAAGAGCGAGGAATAGAGGTGTCAATGTAGGTATAGTAATGAATTTTTTTATTTTTGGCAATAGAAGCAAAAGTGGATACGGTAGCTTCCATCTCATCAAATATCGTAGCAGGTGTTTCATAAAGCGTGAGCTCTCCACTCTCGATTTTTGAAAAATCGAGAATATCATTAACAACATTAAGGAGTGTTTCTCCACTTTTATGGATAATATCTATATATTTTTTTGTATCTTTGTCTAAATCTTTTTTCATGAGAATATCGGTAAAGCCTAAAATACCATTGAGAGGTGTTCGAATCTCATGGGACATATTTGCCATAAAAGTAGCTTTTGCTTTTTCTGAAGAGTAGGCTTTTACCAGTGCTTGTTCAAGGGTTGTAATATCGTAAAGATTTAAAATATATTCATCACTGATTTTTTTAATTTTAATGGTAAAAGTGTGTACTTCACCAGTTTTTGTAACCATTTTTACTTTGTAATCATGTTTTTCATCTGCTGCAATATCTTCAAGCCAGTTGGGTTGTCTTGAGGGGTGAACATACCCCTCTTCATCTAAAAAGAGATCACAAATACATTTACTGCGTGTTTTGAAATCATCAAAATTTTTGTAATCAAAATAATCAAAAAGTTTTTGGTTTACTCCAAGCATACCTTGTGTTTTAGAAGCATGAATAACAATACTCTCTTGGTTGTCTAAAATAGCACGAATCAGTTTCTCTTTGGCTTCCATTTTTTTGTTTGCTAAAACCTGTTTTGTAATATCTTGACGGATGGCAATATACTCTTCAATGGTACCATCATTGTCAAAAATAGGCATAATAGTAGCACTTACATGGTAGATAGTTCCATCTTTTGATCTATTGGAAAAGACCCCTTTCCATATTTTGCCAGATTTGATGGTAGACCACATTTTATAAAATACAATAGGGGGAATGTTTGGATCTCTTACGATGTTGTGATTATGTCCTAAAAGCTCCTCTTTTGAGTATTTACTAATTCTACAAAAGTTGTCGTTAACATAGGTGATGATACCGTTTTTATCTGTTTTTGAAACAAGCAAGGAAGCATCAACAGCATTTTTATACTGATTCATAAGTTGAATATTGGTTTCAAGCTCTTTAGAAGTTTGCTCGATAAAGTGAACAAAAGCATTAAAAGTGATATTGTCGAGTGTCGCCCTGTTGAGTGTTCTTTTTTTTATTTTTTTTACTTTTGAACTTTCTGAAAGGAGGAGTAAGGTTGTTGTACAGTTCAAAAGTACATCATTGGCATCCGTTGAATAAAACTCCCCGTAAGTAAAAAAGCCTGTTGTGGGTGCTATCTCTTCAAAAGCATGAAACTCTTTTTCAAGAATCTCTCCTAAAAGAGTTTTTCGTGCAATACATGAGAAGAGGTATATAGCTTCAGCAGGAGCATGAACCAGTTCATCTCGAAGATTATAGGCACCCTCTAAAACAGAAGCTTCATTGGAAAAACCAAATTGAACTTTTTGTCCTTGTTGGAGAGTTGCTGCAAATATAAGACTCTCTCCATCTATCGCTAATGGGGTTCGAGCAACCGTTGTAGAACCCTCCTTAAAAAGGAGTTGGAAGTTTGGAAGTGTTGTGGCCGTATCATGAAAAATGGCATCTTCACCTAAATATTTTTTAAAGAAGGCAACAGCTGGAATATCGTTAATGGTATGTACTTTATTACCCTCTACACTTGTAATGGTAAACTCTTTGCCTATTGGTGTCCAGTTGAGGTTATATTTATTGGTAGCTATGAGTTGTTTAGAGGAGAAAGAGAGTGCAACTATCCCCTCATTGTAAAGGGTGTCATTAAGAAATATATAGGTTTTAAGGAGTTGAAAGTTATCCCCAGCCAAACCCCCTGCAATGATAGCTTGAGGCGCTCTCTTTTTGATGCCGTTGAGATAGGACTCATAATCGGAGGTTTTAAGTCCCTCTCCTAAAATGATAAATGCTTTTGTATGTTTGTTTGCAATTTTTTTGGCAACTTCAATACCACTTTGTGTACTAATCTCTTGTGTATAGTGTACTTGGATGTGAGTATGTTTGAAAAAGGAAAAACTCAGTACCGTCTCTTGTTCATAGATCTTTGCATGGGAGATTTCCCCTGCTGTAGATGCTCCTATAATAGTGGCATTTGGAAAATCTTTCGATACTTTTTTTAATATTTTTTTGATTGTTTTTGGGTTTGTTGTACCACAATAGATTTGAATAAGTAGAGATTTGTAATTATTTTTTGATGCCTTTTTTAAAGCTTCTTTGTACGCTTTGTCATCGCGAAATAAAAATGATATATGTTTCATGGTATAACTTTTCAAATGGGATAATTCTATTGTAAAGCAATTTTACTTATATCTGGATAATTTTGTTATAATTCACTATGCAAGAACTTAAAAAATGGCTTCAAAAGACACCCTATAGTGAGGGGAAACTCTCTGTAGCATCTTCCGATGCAAGTTTTAGAAAGTATTATAGATTGGTTGTGGGAACAAAAAGTTATATTTTGATGGATGCTTCTTTGGAAAAGCACTCTTTAGATGCTTTTATAGATGTTACCCACAGACTTCGTAGTGGTGGTGTTCACGCTCCTTCTATTGTGTATGAGGATAAAGAGAGAGGTTATTTGCTTCTTGAAGATTTTGGAACAACAAACTTTTATGAGTGTTTGCAATCATCAGATTACAAGCGATGGTATGCAAAGGCGATAGATATTCTTGTCGTTATGCAAGAGGTTACTACAAACAATCTTCCTTTATACGATAGAGATTTTCTTCAGCAAGAGATGGAATTAATGCAAATATGGTATTTGGAAAAAAAACTTGCCTTACAACTTTCAGATTCTATTGGCGAGATGCTTACAACAACTTTACATAAGATTCTTGATGTTGTAGAGGAACAACCTTGCGATGTTTTTGTGCATAGAGATTTTCACTCAAGAAATATTATGGTGTTAGAAGATGAAACTTTGGGAATTATTGATTATCAAGATGCACGAAAAGGTGCTGTTACTTATGATCTGGTTTCTTTATTGAAAGATTGTTATATCGCTTTTGAAAGAGAAGATATAGAAAAACTTGCGCTCAGCTTTAGAGATAAGAAGGGCTTACATGTAAGTGATGCGATGTTCTTAAAATGGTTTGATTTTATGGGATTGCAACGCCATATAAAAGTGCTTGGTATCTTTTCTCGTTTATTTTTAAGAGATGCTAAAGAGAACTATTTACAAGATATACCTTTGACACGCCGTTATGTGATAGAAACAGCAAAAAGATATGAAGAGACTCTGCCTTTGGCACTTTTTTTAGAGGAGTTTACCCAGTGAAAGCACTTATTTTAGCAGCAGGAAGAGGGGAAAGGATGCGCCCTTTGACCGATACTGTACCAAAACCTCTTTTAGAAGTAAGAAGAAAACCTCTTATTGTATGGCATATAGAAAATTTACGACGAGCAGGTTTTTTAGAAATTATTATTAATATAGCCCATTTAGGGGAAAAAATAGTGGCTCTTTTGGGTGATGGTTCTGCATATGGTGTAAAGATATACTATTCAGATGAGAGAGAAACAGGAGCACTAGAGAGTGCTGGAGGGATTAAAAAAGCATTGTCTCTGCTTCAAGAGGAGACTTTTCTTGTGCTCAATGGAGATATCTTTTGCTCATATCAATTTTGCCCAAATTTTTGTTTGGGAGAGAAGCTTGCACATCTTATTTTGGTACCAAATCCTCCCCATAATCCAGAGGGAGATTTTGCAATAGAAAAAGGAGTTTTATCTCTAAAAGCAACCCCTAGATATACTTTTTCTGGAATTGGTTATTATAGTGCAAAATTGTTTGATGAGGTAGCGTTACAAAAGGCACCACTTGCACCTCTTCTACGAGAACATTGTCAATATGGAACTATAAGTGCTGAGCTATTTAATAAGATGTGGCACGATATAGGAACACCAAAACGATTAGAAGAGATAAACAGATGAAAAAACTTTTTTTAATAAGTGTTGTAACAACAGGTTTGCTTTATGCACAGTATACTAACTGTGAATTTAAAAATGAAAGATATACGAAAGTATGTAAAAAAGCTGTTGCTTCAGGTGTGAGTATCTCCTATGCAAACCGTTTTTTACTTGATTATTTTAAAACGAAATTTTATGATGATGTGAGTTGGAAATATCTTCAGCCGAGTAAAATTAAATATCACAGGGCAAAGGAAAAGGAAGCAAATAATGCGCTTGTTCCTTATGTTCCCAAGATGGTAAAGAACTTACAGGAATATAAGTATGCTTATGATAAAGCTGAGAAAAAATATGGTGTAAACCGTGAGATTATTGCAGCTATTTTACTTAAAGAGACAAGGCTCGGCGCTATCAAGCCTAAGCATGATGCTTTCATTGTTTTTAACACTATTGTTACAAGAACAGAAGGAAAAACATCAAGGGAAAAGTGGCTTCTCCGTATGGCAACAAACAATATGGCAGCAGTGATTAAGCATTGTTATAAGGCAGGTGTGCAACCTTCTGAGTGTAATTTACCAAGCTCATATGCTGGTGCTATAGGTATAGCACAGTTTATGCCTACAAGTTTTCGTTACGCTGAATCGTATGATGGGCAAAGTGCTGACTTGACAAAAATGGAAGATGCTATTTTATCTGTTGCGAAGTTTTTGCATGAAAAAGCTCATTTTGATACACTTTTAGATTTTTCACAATTACCAGATGTTGCTAAAGTGGAAAAAGAGTGGTACAGGTATGAGTATGAGCATAAAGACGCTTCTTTTGTTTATGAAAAGAGTCGTAGTGGTAAGGTGTATAATTGTTTTACAAAGTCCAAACCAGAACTCTCTTATATGAAAGAGTATGTGAAAAAAATTATGCGTTATAACAACTCTTCAAACTATGCAGTGGGTGTGCTTCGATTGGCTTATGAAGCACATAAGAAGCTTTAGTCCTCTTCCCCTTGCTCATCTTCAAGAAGCATAACAAGTTCTAAACTACCACTAATGTAGTTTGCAAAAAAAGTGATAAATTCTAAATCTTCTTCATCAAAATCACCTTCATCTCTGTTAAGAAGCTGTAAAATACCCATCATCTCTCTTTTTGAATTATAGATAGGTACAGTGATAATGTTGCGTGTTGTATAGCCACTTTTTTTATCAATAGCAGGGAGGAAGCGTTCATCGTCATAAGGGTTGTTAACAATTTGTGCTTGTGCTTTTTTATATGTATCTCCAACGATTCCAGACTCTATACCTATGACTATTTTTTCAAGTCCATCACTAAGTTTTGTCCATAAAAGCTCATTTTCAGCATCCACAATAAATAAGGAGCACCTCTCAGCACTCAAAATCTTTTTTGCTTCTTTTGCGATAAGCACCAAAGCACTGTCTATATCGGTTTGTGCCATAAGTTTTTGACCAAACGCTGCAATTTCATTAAATTTTTTCATAAAGATCCACCAATTCTAAAAAGCCACTTACATAGTGTGCAAAAAATTTCATAAACTTCACATCTTCCTCATCAAAACCACCTGGTTTGTTGATAAGTTCCAATACACCTATAACTAATCCTTTGGAGTTAAAAACGGGTGCAGTGATAAGATTTTTTGTTTTATATCCTGTATATTTATCAATAGCTGGAAGAAAATTAGGATGGGAATAAGGGTCATTGGTAAGAACAGGTTCTTTGGTTTGGAGGGTATGACCAACAATTCCCTGTTTCATATCTATCTCAATTTTTCGAATACCTTCTGAGACAGTTGTCCATAAGCGATGTTCTTTTGCATCATAAATGAAAATGGAACACCTTGCAGCACCTACTATCTCTTTGACATAGGTAGTGATGAGAGGAATCCCCTCTTCAATAGATTTTTTTTGGAGTAATTCCTGTCCAAAATTTGCAAGTTTAGCGTATTTTAAATGCTTTTGTGTCATAGCAACCTCCCTTAAGTGCTAAATTATAGTATAGAAAAAATATATTGCATATTAAATTAGTGTACAATTACAAAAAAACGGGAAGGAGTCTTTATGCAAAATCTAATTATATGGCATAATCCAAGATGTTCAAAATCGCGTCAGGCATTATCACTTTTAGAGGAGAGTGGAGTAGAAAAAGAGGTTGTAAAATATCTTGAAGCATCTCCAACAAAAGAGCAACTCAAAGAGCTTTTGAAAAAACTTGGTTTTGAGAGTGCACGAGAGTTAATGCGAACAAAAGAAGATATCTATAAAGAGTTAAATCTTAAAGAGGAAACAGATGAGCAGAAGCTTATAGAAGCGATGGTGGCACACCCTAAACTTATAGAGCGTCCTGTGATTATTAAAGGGGATAAAGCTATCATTGCTCGTCCACCTGAGAGAGTAGAGGAGTTTTTAGCTTAAACTTTAAGTTGCTCTATACTTACTCCGTTATCTTGAAGAAATTTTGAGATAGTTTTGGAGTGAGTATGCTCATACTCTTTTGCAAAAACAATCCGTTTTATACCTGA
>Ga0256843_1002377_pt1 | contig 13789 bp, 8 predicted proteins | sample AlvinellametaG_FD_191572 | JGI IMG/M metagenome (GOLD analysis project Ga0256843, IMG submission 191572) | Pompeii worm associated microbial communities from hydrothermal vent at the East Pacific Rise, Pacific Ocean - Alvinella | ecosystem: Host-associated > Annelida > Integument > Unclassified ... | reverse complement strand
CTGAGCCATTCCCAGCCCTACCCGGTAGTTGCGCGAAAGCGTTGAGCTGGCGGTGAGGAACAGATCCCCCGCACCCCCCAGCGAGAGGAAGGTCTCCTCCCGGGCCCCGAACGACACCCCGAAACGGGTCATCTCTACCAGCCCACGGGAGATGAGGGCCGCCCGGGCGTTGTTGCCCAGCTCCAGCCCGTCGCAGACCCCGCCGGCGATGGCGATGACGTTTTTGTACGCACCGGCCACTTCGGCTCCGACCACATCGTCATCGGCGTAGCCTTTGATAAAGTCGGGGAACGCATCGGTATAGGTCTCGGCCAGGGAGCGGTTCACAGAACTGACCACCAGTGCCGTCGGCAGAGAACGCTGCACCTCGGCAGCAAACGACGGCCCGGAGATGAACGCCAGACGCTCCGGCGCTACGAACGTGCCATAGACTTCGTTCAGAAACGCGCCCGTACTCGTCTCGATCCCTTTGGCCGCGACGAGGAGCTTCTGCCCCCGATCGGTGAAATGGGCCTCCATCCACCCCCGCACCGCCTGTGCCGGGATCGCCATCACCAGATACTCCCGCGCCAGCGCCGTCTCCAGATCGACGAAGTTCGCGATATCCTTCTCGTGGCGCGACGTGATCACCACCTTATTGCGCTGCGCGAACGCGTGGTAAAGTGCCTGCCCCCATTTGCCCGCTCCGATGATCGCCATGTTCATGGGCGACTCCTTTTTATCGTTTTTTCCTCATTAACCTGTTCTTTGATGAAGCGTGCGACAAAGGGTGCACCCCACCCCTGAAGGGGGCGCTTGCGTTTGCACCCTGCCGGAGTGCGCTTCATCAAAGAACCCAGCGCGCAGGGCATCATATCGTCTTCCGTTTGATCGTCTCTTCGAAGCGGTCCAGATCGTCGTCTTTGCCCATGAAAACCAGTGTATCACCGCTGTCGAGCTTGTGGTTGAACCCTTCGGTGACGAAGATCAGCTCGTTGCCCAGCTCCACGTCGATGAGGCCGAGAAAGAGGAGATTGAACCGGCCAAAATCGATCTCGTCGGTGTTGCGCCCGTGGAGGAACGATCCGGGCGGGATCAGGAATTCCCGAAAAGAGATGTCATGTTTGTCCCCGAGGATCCCCGAGAGCAGATGGGTCGTGACCGGTTTGTGTAGAAAGTTGTGGATGCGGGTCGCGCTTACGAAGTAGAGATCGATCACTTTGGAGGCACCGGCCATCTCAAGCTTCTCGGTGGTATGGATCGAGTCGGAGATGGCGTAGATCATCACCTCGGGCAGCAACTGACGCAGCGAGAGGGTGAGGAAGACATTGAGGTGTTCATCGTCCATCACACAGACGATCAGATCGTCCACCCCGATCCCCAGCTCCTCGATCTGCTCGTCACTGGTGACATCGATGCGATCGACTTTGATATAGCCGTCCTCTTTGGCCCGGGCGATCCGGATCTCCTCAGTCTCGAGGATGTGCAGTCCATACCCGCTCTCACGCAATCCCTCCGCGATCCTTCGGCCATGACGTCCATACCCGAAAAGATATACCTGCTGTGTCATGCGGCCACCTTGAGATCTTTTTTGAACTGTTCGATACTGACATGATAGCCGATCACCAGCAGCACATCCCCCTCATGGATCTGCATCTCTTTGGCCGGGTTGAAGAGGAACTCCCCGGTCTCCGGACGGTACAACCCCACAAAGAGAAGCCGGTACCCTTTGAAGTTCACCTCGGCGATGCTCTTACAGCAGTAGTGATCGTGGCTGTGGACGATCACCTCGTCGAGCTTGGCTTTGGATCGGCCGGTGATGAGATGGACGATCGCCTCGTGCATCGTTGGCTGCTCGATCGCCATCAGCAGCATCCGGGAGGCCACTTCATCGGGCAGGAGGATGTGATCGGCCCCGGCCAGACGGTATTTGCCCGCCATCTTCCGATCGGTCACACGCGCGATCACTTTGATCCGGGGATCGACCGATTTGGCGTTGAGGGTGATGTAAATGTTCTCGATGTCGTCATTGAGCAGCGTGATGAGGGTGATCCGCGCGTATGCGGTGTTGAACCGGTTGAGTACCTCGTAGCGGCTGGCGTCCTCCTGGATCGCCTTGTAGCCGTCCTTGCTCGCCGCCGCGACCCGATCGGCGTCTTTGTCGATGATAAGATACTCGATGTCGTCCTTTTTTTGGCGGAGGAACATTTTGGTCAGCTGCCCGTAGCCGCAGAGCACCAGGAACTGTTCCTCTTTGTTGAGATCCTGGATGTAGCGGTTCTCTTTGAGCTCTTCGAGCTTGATCGAGAAGGCCGAGACGATCACTGAGGTAACAAACGAGATCATCGCGATCCCGCTGATGATGATCACCCCGGAGATCACCCGCCCCTCGGTGGTCACCGGGGAGATATCCCCGTACCCCACCGTCGAGATGGTCACCAGCGCCCAGTAGAGGGCGTCAAAGAGGGAGTTGATGTTGTCGTTGACGTGGGTCTCGAACACGTAGATCGCGATCCCAGCGGTCATCACGATAAAGACCAGCAAAAACAGCAGCGTCAAGAGCTCAAACCGCTTCTCCACCAGTACCTGGACGAACTCGTTGATGCTCTTGGTGTAGCGCAGCAGCTTAAAAAGCCGGAACAGCACAAAGATCCGCAGTACCCGCAGCGGCCGGTACCCCGGCAGGATCGCGAACAGATCGATCAGGGCTGTGGGGGTGAGAATGTAGTTGATCTTGGAGCGGATGAATTTTTTGATCACTTTGGCACGGTTGAGCGGCTGGCCGAGGATAAGCGACTCATCGTACTGCTGCAGCACCATCTCGTACAGATCGCTGTAGACCCACATCCGCAGCAGATACTCTGCCACAAAGATCATCGTCACCACATACAGATCGTACACATCGACCCAGTGGGGGAGCGGATGCTTCACCTCATGCACCAGGATCCAGACCGATGAGAGGATCAGCCCGATCATAAACAGATCAAAAAATTTCTTGTAAGGATAGTCAGGGTTGGTAAGAATATTGCGAAAAAAGCCTTTAAGCCCCTGATACCGCGGACTGCGCTTTTGCCACAGAGCGAGTCGAACGATCCAGGGGATTGGCTTGTCGTGCATGCTATCCTGCCAGTTTCGCTTTGAGCAGTTCGTTGACCTTGGCGGGGTTGGCGGTACCGCGGGAGGCTTTCATCACCTGCCCGACGAAGAAACCAAAAAGCTTCTCCTTGCCGCCGCGGTACTCTTCCACCTTGTCGCTGTTGGCAGCCAGCACCTCGTCGATGAGTGCCACGATCGCCCCGTCGTCGCTCATCTGCTTGAGCCCCAGCTCCCCGATCACCTCATCGACCGAACTTTCGGGGTGCTCCATCAGATGATCGAGCGCCTCTTTGGCCCCTTTGCCGGAGATCGTTCCATCCTCGATCCGGGCGATGAGCTGCCCCAGTGTCGCGGCCGGCACAGGAGAGGCTTCGATGGCAAGGCCCGCCTTGTTCAGACGGCCCAGCAGCTCGGAGGTCAGCCATGTCACCGCCATCTTGGCCGGTGCGCCCTCTGCAAGCATCGCTTCGAAATAGACCGCCAGCTCCTTATCGGCGGTGATCACCAGCGCGTCGTACCGCTTGATCCCCAGCTCCCCGATGTAGCGGGTCACCTTCTCATCGGGCATCTCGGGGATCTTGCGAGCCTCCTCGATCATCGCTTCGGTAACAATCACCGGGCGCAGATCGGGATCGGGGAAGTAGCGGTAGTCGGCACTCTCCTCCTTGCCCCGCATGGAGCGTGTCTCACCCTTGTCGACATCCCACAGCCGGGTCTCCTGCCACACCTCATCGTCATAGACGCCGTCCTCGTACGCCTCGATCTGACGCTGTACCTCATACTGAATCGCCTGAGCAATGAAACGGAACGAGTTCATGTTCTTGATCTCGACACGGGTCCCGAACGCCTCCTGCCCTTTGGGGCGGATCGAAACGTTCACATCGCACCGGAACGACCCCTCCTGCATGTTCGCGTCGCTGATATCGAGATAACGGACGATCGCATGGAGCTTCTTGAGGTAGCGGACCGCTTCATCCGCGCTGCGGATATCGGGATCGCTGACGATCTCGAGCAGCGGGGTGCCGGCACGATTGAGATCGACTTTGGAGATCGAGCCTTCGTGCATGTTCTTACCCGCATCGGCCTCAAGGTGGGCCCGGGTGATCCCGATCGTTTTGGTGGTCTCGTCTTCCAGATCGATCGTGAGATGTCCTTTGCCGACGATCGGGATATCGAACTGTGAGATCTGATAGGCCGAAGGGCTGTCGGGGTAGAAGTAGCTTTTGCGGTTGAAGATCGAGCGGCGGTTGACCTCCGCATCGATCGCGTAGCCAAAGCGCATCGCTTTGATGACCGCCTCCTTGTTCACGACCGGCAGCGCACCGGGTAACGCCAGGCAGGTTGGGCAGGTGTTGCTGTTCTGATGGGCAGCGAAGCTGGTGGGGCAGCTGCAGAAGAGTTTGGTAGCGGTGTTGAGCTGGATGTGCACTTCCAGCCCGATGATGGTCTCAAACATCGATGATTTCCTGATGATTCAATATAGGGGATATTATAGCGTGTTGGGGGTTTGAGATTGTTTGGGGGAGGAAGGCGGGATTCAGGCGCGGTGTTTGATCTCTTCGAGCAGTCGTGTCTGACGTTTCATCTCGTGGAGGATCTCGTTTTTCAGCAGAAGATACTCAAGAAAGACCACCATCAACAGCCCCGGAAGGGTACCAAGAATGGCGGAAAGCACTGCGATCAGGAACCCGGCATGCCAAAAAGAGACAAACATGCTCAATGCCCCGATCAGGGCGATACCCCACCCGGCCCCGAGCAAAAAACTCATCAGCCCCGAGAGGGTGGTCCGCTTCAGACGCATGATCCTTAGACAGCGCCCATGGTATCGATGACCGGATCGGGTGCGTGCTCTTCGTGCCCCTCATCGATCGCGACCGCGCCGGCGAGGTAGACGTAGGTGAGGATCATAAAGACAAAGGTCTGCAGCAGTGCCGAGAAGCTCAGCAGCAGGTACGCCGGCAGCGGCACAAGCCAGGGAGCAAGCATCAGCAGGACCCACAGGAACAGATCGTCTCCTTTCATGTTACCGAACAGACGGAAACTGAGCGATACGATCCGGGAGATATGGGAGACGATCTCGATGGGGAACATCAGGGGAGCCAGCCACTTGACCGGCCCGGCGAAGTGCGCCAGATAGTGAACGACACCGTTCTTGCGGATCCCCTCGAAGTTGTAGTAGACGAAGACGATCAGCGCGAGGGTGAGGGTCACACCGATGTTGGCTGTGGGGGTCTCAAATCCAGGGATGATCCCCAGGACGTTGGCCAGAAAGACAAAGATACCAATGGTAGCTACCAGCGGCAGGTAGTGACGGGCCTTCTCCTCACCAATGACATCTTTTCCCATGGCGATGACACCGCCCAGATACGCCTCCATGACGTTTTGCATCGTGCCGGGTACGGCCCGCAGATTGCTCGTCGCTTTTGACGCGATCACCATCGCCAGAACGAACACGATCAGCAGGTGGGCGATCACCATCCACGCTCCGTGTCCAAAGATCGCACCCAGATAGGTGAATATGCTTGCTTCCATCATGACAAGACCCTTTTTATGTACGTGATTTGGCTGGATTATAACTTTTTTTTGCTTAGTGAAATATGCGTGCGGCCCAAAACGCCTCCGGTGATCTCCCACTGCTACGATTGGTAGCTTTGCACCGTAAGTGCGGACACGCTATAATGCCACCTCGCATCTTCGTATCTCTGTCCCCATCGCTTAACCGGATAAAGCAGTCCCCTCCTAAGGGATAGCTCGAGGTTCGAGTCCTCGTGGGGATACCACCCAATAAAATTAGGAATTAGGAATTAGGAATTAGGAATTAGGAATTAGGAATTAGGAATTAGGAATTAGGAATTAGGAATTAGGAATTAGGAAGGGTAATATGGGTTGAGCTTTTGTCAACCTTAAATGTACGTTCACGATGACTGTAGTGTGGCAGCCTGCGCGGCTTCACTTCGTTCCGACCGCTTCGGTTCCGACGCTACCAACGACAAGCTGTTGTCGTTGGCTTCACGCGTCTCACATTCCGGACTCGATCCGGAATCCCCTCGATCTCGCAGAGGTGATTGTTTCTCCCCGGTTGACAAGGGGATCCGGAATCCGTCATGCTGAACTTGATTCAGTATCAGGATGACGGATTCCCGACAAACCTCACCGCCAATTCACCGGCCCTTTGGTAGCATGCACCGGGATAGAGCTGTTCTTATCTCCGGTGTAATACTCATGGATCCAACTTCGTACATAAATGCCATGTTTCGGGTCATCTTTGAACCCACTTTGTTTTGTCAGATCGTTTCCGTGCCCCAGCGTCATCCCAATCGCGTTGCACTCGTTGACCAGGAAGTCGATATGGGTGAAGTCAAATTTGGGCTGCTCTTTGTTCCAGAGGCTGAGCTTCCAGATCCAGAGTTTGGGGGTGCTGCCGTCCCGGGTGGTGAGCTTTTTGGAGATCGCACCGAAATATTTGGCGGCCGATTCGTACTCATCGGTGGTGTGGGAGGTGCGGGGATGGAAGTTGAATGAGAGGAAATCAAACTGAATGCCGAAGCTGTTGATCGTATCGGCCATGGTCTGGGTATCCTGATGGGCGTCCCAGCCGCCATCTGGCTCGTGGTAGATGTCTTTGGTGATGATCCCCCAGGTCTTGATGGTGTAGCCCAGCTTGACATTGGGGGCGTATTTCATCCGCAGGTAGTCCATCATCTGGAACACTCCGGCAAAGGAGTTGCTGGGAGCACGCTCCAGCACCTCCGGGAAGCGGCTCTCGATCAGTTTGGCCGGGATGGTGGCTGCGTCATTGTGGTATTTGGTGCGGATGCTGCTGACCCAGTTAGCCGGCGCATCTCCGGCGATGATATACAGCACTGTCCCCGGAACCTTGCCCAGGATCTGCATCTGATCCTTGAAGTACTCGAACCATTTGTACATCTTCTCTGGTTTTTGTATGTCTTTGGTGTAGTTCCACCGCGCACCGATCATCGTCTGCCAGTTCTCATCGCTGATAACGATGGTGTAGTTGTTCGGATCGTCTTTGATCCTTTTGAGGGCATAGTCCCACTCATCGGTCCAATCACCCAGTTTGTGCCCGTAGTTGTAGCCCATCGGCTTGACGTTGGCACTGCGCCAGAACGCTTCGCTGTTGGCTTTGGGGGCGACCATCGTGAAGTAGTTGACGGCAAAGTCATTGATCGGACGCTTCATGTACTCTTTGGCTTTATCGGTGTAGGTAGCCGTGACGGTGTTTTGCGTCTGATCGATCGTCATCGTCCCGTTCTCATCGACACGTTTCCCGCCCCGCAGTATCACATCGGCCGGAGAGTAGAGTACCGGAAATCTATTGGTAAGGATCAGCGGAGCCTCGACATCGGGCAGGTCCAGTACGACCTGGGAGTTTCCTTTGTCCAGATGCCATCTCCCCTCGTAGTGGCTGTAGCGGTAGTAGTTGTGGTATTTGCCAATCCCCAGTCTGGAGCGGTATCGGTAGGTACCGTCCTTGCGCAATTGAAGCAGGATCTTGATATCGTGATCTTTTCCTGCCCAGTTGCCAAGCATTTTCTGGGCTGCGCTGTCGGTAACGGTCAGGGTGGTACTGTCCTCCCCGAAGAGATCGTTGACCATCTCATCGACTTTTTCTTTGGTGTAATGGTATGACGGCAGGGAACGGTTGGAATCGATATCATCCGATGTGTTCGAAGAAGCGGATGGATTGTGTACCTCATCCGTCGGGTCGACGGGCGGTTGTCCACCTCCACCTCCGCATCCCAATACGAACAACAATGTGGCGAGCAAAAAGAGTATCTTTTTCATGATGGATCCTTCTGGTTGGCCCCCCAAATGATCCCCATAAGTTATACAGAGATTTTAACACTTCTTAGCTGTTGGGCAGATTCTGGCATTCCAGGCAGAACCGGAGTCCATCGATCCGAGGGGGAGAGTTGCCGTTGGAATAGTCGATGAGATAAGTAGAAAGGTGGCCGTCGATCGTTCCGACAGGCCGGAGGGGGGCCGGATCCGAAAGATCCAACCGCAGGACAGTTGTTTACTGCTCGGTGCCGCAGTAGGGGCAGGTTTTGGCGGCGATGGGGATCTCCATGGCGCACTGTCCGCAGACCTTGGTGGTGGGTTCTTCTTCGACCTCGGGCTCTTCACGCTTGAGCTTGTTGTAGGCTTTGATGAACATAAACATCACAAATCCCAGGATCAGGAACGAGATGGTGTCGTTGATGAACATCCCGTATTTGATCGCCGGTGCGCCGGCCTTTTCGAGCGCTTTGAGTGAAGCGTACTCTTTGCCATCCAGTGCGATGAACAGCTGCGAGAAGTCAACGCCCCCCAGCAATTTGCCTACCGGAGGCATGATGATGTTGTTGACCAGCGATTTGACCAGTGTGGCGAATGCCGCACCGAAGATAAAACCAACGGCCATATCGACCATGTTGCCTTTGATAAGGAACTCTTTGAACTCTTTGACCATACTCATGTATGTGCTCCTGAAAGTCGGACGGACCGACTGAAATATTTTGGCAGACCCTCCACCCACCTTTTCTGCCAAACTGCTGCAAATATTATACCAGAAAAACCCGTTATCTGACCTCTTTTCGATATCGGTAAGCCCAGAGAATGAAGAACAGGATCACCCCCAGAACCGGCGCGACCCAGCCCGGGACCGGGACCGGATCACCCGCTGCGTAGGAGTGGAGACCGCTGAGGTAGTAGTTGACCCCGAAATAGGTCATAATGGGAGTACTGATCGCCAGAACGGAAGCAACGTTGAATGCATAAATGGTGTTGAACCGGGGGATGAAACGCAGGTGCACCACCGCAGCGTACACGAGGATCGTCACCGCGGTCCAGGCCTCTTTGGGGTCCCAGCCCCAGTAGCGACCCCACGATTCGTTGGCCCAGACCCCGCCGAGGAAGTTCCCCACCGTCAGCAGCGCCAGACCGATCAGCAGGCTCATCTCGTTGATCCAGGTGAGTTCTTTGATCGCGCGAAGGATCTCGGGGTCTTTTTTGTGTCCGTAGAAGATCATCAACAAAAGCACCAGCAGGCCCAGCACCGCCCCAAGCCCCAGGAAGCCGTATCCGGCGGTGATCACCGCAACGTGGATCGTCAGCCAGTAGGATTTGAGCACCGGGATGAGGTTGGTGATCTGGGGATCGATGTTGTTCAGAGCCGCGGCCCCCATGAAGATCCCCGTCAGGATCGAGGTGGCCGCAAACGTCAACGGCGAACGCTTGACAAAGAAGAAGCCGGCGAACGCGATCGCCCAGGCGATGTAGATGAGCGATTCATAGGCGTTGGACCACGGTGCATGCCCGGCGATATACCACCGCAACCCCATACCGAAGGTGTGGACCAGGAACGCCAGGACCAGGATCGCCACCAGTACCCGCATCGTCCGTCGCGGCCGGAAGGAGGGGCGCACGATCGAGATAAAGGAGAGGATCAGCGTGATCAGCCCCACCAGCATATAGACCCCGATGAGCCGTTCGAAGATAAAGAGCCGATTGTACCACAGTTCCGCCTTGATCCGGGAGGGGGACGGCATCACATCGGCGTCGTAGAAGCGCTGATACTTGGCGATCATCTCGAGCGCAGTGTCGGCCTTGTCCCACTGACCGCTTTGGATCGCTTCGTTGATGTTCTGGAAATAGTTGGCCACCAGCAGGCGAACCATTTCACCGGTCTTGGGATCGAAGGTCTTGACCGCTTCGATGGGAGAGACCCACTTGTGGCTGGCGTCTTTGGGGCGGGGGAACATCCGCAGCAGCGAGCCCTGGAAGATCATGTACTCGATGTTGAGCCGTTCGTCCACTTTGAGGAGCTCCCGATCGTATTTGCTGCGCTCTTTGTCGGCTTTGCGGCTGGCGGCCTTGACATCGGCGGCGAGTTTGTAGTGCCCGTTCGTATCAAACATATCCTCATAGGAGGCGTAACGACTCCCTTTTGGCAGACCAAGCTTTTTGACGACCCCGGGGTGAGCGATACGGATCAGACGAACCGGCTGGAAGGTACTGGGCCGGGTCAACATCCCCAGAAGCATCTGGTTGGCCGTCAGCCCCTCCCAGCTCTGATGGCGGGTGATCTTGGAGAGCACTTCACGCGCCAGTGTGTCCATCGGCTCCATCCGGCCGCCGAAATCCTGCACCACCAGCTGACCGAACTTCTCGGCATGCCGGGGATCGATCTTGTGGATCGGGGCCAGCGGATCAGCCGCCTCGGCCGCATGGACCGGCAGCGCACTTCCCAGGCCAAGAAGCATCAGCACCATCGCCGCAGCCGGCGCACGCTCTTTGAGACGGGCCAGCCGCTTACGCAGGTGGGCGATGCGTCCCCGCGGGGAAAAGATCGACCACAGGAAACCGATCAGCAGCATCACATAGCCGATATAGGTGGGCAGCGTCCCCGGATCGTGGTTGACCGAGAGGATGGAGCCTTTCTCATCCATGTCATACGACGACTGGAAGAAGCGGTATCCCCGGTACGCCAGCACGTGGTTCATGTAGATGTGGTACGGAAAGGTGCTGTTGCGTTCCTCGTCGGTCACGGTAATATAGGACTCATATGAGGAGGGCATCATCGAGCCGGGGTAGCGCTCCAGCACGAAGCGGTCGAGCTTGACTTTGAACGGCAGGCGGATGAGTTTGGCACCATAGGTCAGCTGCACCTTCAGGCCGTCTTTGAACGTCAGCGTCTTCGGCGCACCCGGGACCGCTTTGAAACCGGTCAGATCAACCGTTTGACTCTCTCCTGCATGGGTGACCTGCAGTGTGATCAGCTGCGGGTGTTCGCTGCCGGGTTTGAGGGCACCGGTAACGAAGTGCTGCCCTTTTTTGTGGGCGGCGGGGAGGTAGCGTTTGAGTGTCAGTGTCACGGTATCATCCCCGGCGGTACAGGTCGCTTCGAAACGGTTGGTCCCCAGTGAGGAGAGGTACATCGGCCAGGAACATTCGGCCCCTTTTCCATCACGGATCAGGCGGGCCTCGAGCACCATGTGATCGCTTACCATCATCCGGGTCTCCTGACCGTTGCGCAGATGGAGGATCCCCTCATAACCGATGTAACGGGTGATCAGCGCACCGACCGCGATCATCAGGAAGGCCAGATGGAGCGTCAACTGCCCCCATTTGGGGCGGCGGTACATTTTGTAACGGATGATGTTGTAGATGATGGAGGCACTGAACAGCAGCAGCAGCGCCTCGAACCAGCGAGCTTTGTAGACCAGTGCCTGCGCGCTCTGCGTCCCGTAATCGTTCTCGATGAACGTCGCCACCCCGATAGCGATCCCCAGCAACAGCATATAGACCACCGAACTTTTCATCGAGAAAAGAACGGAAAAGAATTTTTTTGCCATGCAGGCTCCTTCCTGTGCCGTCGCGCACAGCGACGAAGTTTCGTATTGTAGTCATTCCCCCATTAGTCGGGCGTAAAACCGTGATCTCTCCCTAAAGCTTCAGCTTCACTTCAGCTTGTCCCAACTGGTGTCGATGCTCACCGAACACTCCAGCGGCACCTCAAGCGGATGGATCCCCTCCATGATCGTCCGAAGCGTCTGCGCCGCCTCTTCGGCTGTGGCGGCATCGGCCTCAAAGATCAGTTCATCGTGGATCTGCAGCAGCATCCGCACCGGCAAGCCCTCGTGGACTATGCGGCGGTCGATCTCCAGCATCGCCAGCTTGATCAGATCGGCCGCGCTCCCCTGAAAGACGGTGTTGACCGCTTCGCGCAGGATGGCTGCCTTTTGCATGCCGCCGGCGTTCTCATAGTCAAAGACCCGCCGGCGCCCCAGCAGCGTCTCGACAAAGCCGTGGTGTTTGGCATCGTCCTGGATCTGCTCGAGGTAGCGCTTGACCGTGGGGAACGAAGCGAAATAGGCCTGAATGATCTCTTTGGCCTCGGCGGTCGTGATCCCCAGCTCATCAGCCAGTTTGCGTGAGCCCATTCCGTAGAGCAGGCCGAAGTTGATCGACTTGGCGATGTTCCGTTTGGCCGGGGCCTCCTCCTCGCCGAAGAGCTTGACCGCGGTGGCAAGGTGAATATCCTCTCCGCGCGCGAAGGCTTCCCGCAGGGCCACATCGCCCGAGTAGTGGGCCAGCAGCCGCAGCTCGATCTGGGAGTAGTCGATCGAGATGAGCCTCTGCCCCTCCGGCGCGACGAACGCCCGGCGTACACTGCGCCCCAGCTCAGAGCGTACCGGGATGTTCTGGAGGTTCGGATCGCGGGAGCTGAGCCGTCCGGTGGCCGTGCCGGTCTGGAGGAAGTGGGTATAGATGCGGTGCTCGGGGCTCGCCTCGGCCAGCTTGATGAGCGGTTCGACGTAGGTCGAGAGCATCTTCTGGTACTCCCGGTACTCCAGGATCAACGGCACGATCGGATGGGCATCCCGCAGACTGTTCAGAACGGCCTCGTTGGTACTGTATCCGGTCTTGGTCTTTTTGCCCCCTTTGAGCCCCAGCTGCTGGAAGAGCACCACCCCAAGCTGCTGCGTGGAGCGGATGTTGAACTCGGTTCCGGCCAGATCGTAGATCGCACGCGTCAGCTCCGCCAGCCGCTCCCCCATGCTGCGGCGCAGCCGGTACAGATGCTCGGTGTCGACCCGGATCCCCTGTGCCTCCATGTGGATCAGGACGTTGATGAAGGGGTACTCCACCTCCTCCGCCTCTTTCGCCAGCCGCGGATCACTGAGGGCGAAAAGCTCCGTGAGGGTCCGATGGAGCCGCCACGTCATCCAGGCATCCTCCGCGGCATAGAAGGTCGCCTCCTCCAGCGAAACGTTGGCGAAGGTCTCCCCTTTTTTGACCACATCTTTGTACGAACGCATCGTGTAGCCAAAGAACTTTTTGGCCAGCGCGTCCAGCCCCACCCGTGATCCGGGATCGAGCAGCCAGGCCATGATCATCGTGTCGGCATACGGCACCCGCTCACTCAGACCGGCGGCGTAGAGCAGCCCCAGATCGAACTTGAGGTTCTGCCCTGTCAGACGCGACTCCATCAGCCGTCCGATCGCCGCAAGCGCCGTCTCGCGGGGGATCTGATCCCCCACCCCGAGGTAGTGGTGCGCGATCGGCACGTAGTAGGCCCGCTCCCCTTCCAGCGCAAACGAGAACCCCACCATCGCATCCTGCCGGGTATCGAGCCCCGTCGTCTCGGTATCGAACGCCACGATCGTCTCGGGGGTGAGGGTCGCCAGCACCGCGTCGAGTTTTTCCGGCGTATCGAGCAGGATCGCCTCGAAGGTCGCCTCGGGATTGGCCGCGGTCTCGGAACGTGTGTGTGAGGGGTGAGCCGACTGCGCACGCCCCTCCCCGCCGATGAGCTTCAGCGCCCGGCGCATCTCGTAGCGTTCGAACTCACTGTGCAGCGCCGCGAGGTACTCCCGATCCTCCAGCCGGTACTGCATCAGATCGCAGGTGGGAAACACGTCGTTCCGCAGCCGCACCAGCTCCCGGGAGAGGAACGCCATCTCTTTGGACGCGAGCAGCAGCTTCTGGATCCGGGGGGTGCCGGCCTCCTCGATATGGGCGTAGATGTTCTCCAGCGTGTGGAAGCGGTTGATGAGTTTGGCCGCCCCCTTCTGGCCGATCCCCTTGACCCCGGGGACGTTGTCGGCGCTGTCGCCGACGATCGCCTGAAAGTCGACGAAGTCACGCGGGTGGACCTCGAACTTCTCGATGCACCCCTCTTCGTTGATCTCTTTTTTCTTGATCGCGT
>Ga0256843_1002376_pt1 | contig 13791 bp, 2 predicted proteins | sample AlvinellametaG_FD_191572 | JGI IMG/M metagenome (GOLD analysis project Ga0256843, IMG submission 191572) | Pompeii worm associated microbial communities from hydrothermal vent at the East Pacific Rise, Pacific Ocean - Alvinella | ecosystem: Host-associated > Annelida > Integument > Unclassified ... | reverse complement strand
AGCTTAGACTTTTGGCTCACTTTAGCAAAGATCCTTCCCTTGTGGAAGCTTTTATGGAAGATAAAGACATACATCTAGAAACTGCTGTAAAGATTTTTGGTCAGACACAAGCAAAAGAGAAAAGAGATGTAGCAAAAAGTATAAATTTTGGACTTTTGTACGGTATGGGTAGTAGAAAACTAGCAGCTACTTTGGGTATCACTCCAAAAGAGGCTAAAGGATATATAGAGAGTTACTTTGACTCTTTTCCAACTGTAAAAGAGTATCTTGAAAGTATAGTAGAGTTTAGTAAAGAAAAAGGATATGTAGAGACTCTTTTAAAAAGAAAGAGATATTTTGACTATGACTCGGCAAATGCTTTTGTAAAAGCTTCATATGAGAGAGAGTCTGTAAATACCGTTTTTCAAGGAAGTGCCGCAGATCTTATGAAACTTGCTATGAACTCTTTACATAAAGAGCTTAAAAACTCACAAAACAATATGTTGTTACAAATTCATGATGAACTTATATTTGAGGTAAAAGAGGATGATGTAGATAGTTTTTCAAAGCATACAAAAAATCTCATGGAAAATATCTATAAACTTGAGATACCCTTAAAATGTAGTGTAAGCATAGGGAAAAACTGGGGAGAGTTAAAGTAGCTATCATGATAAGAGGTTTTATAGTTTTTAGTATCTTTTGTATATTTCTTTTTGCACAAGCTGATAAAAAAGTTTACTTTAAAGGAAACAAACAATTAAGTAGTGATTATCTCTATAAAAACTTAAACCTTGTTATAGAAAAAAGCTGGTTTGAGTTTTATAAAGACGGTACTCCTAAGATAGATATAAAGATCATAAAACCTATGGAAGAGTCTTTGATAAGATTGTATAAAAGTGAAGGTTTTTTTAAAGTTAATGTTACAAAAAAAATAGATAAAAATAAAATCATATTTTTTATAAAAGAAAACAATCCTATCAAAATCAGAGATTTAAATATCTCTTCTGACCTTGATATCTCAAACTTTATAAAGTTTAAAAAAGGTGATAGATTTATAGTAAGAAAATTTATCTCCATAAGAGAAAATCTAAAAAGATATCTGCAAAAACAGGGATTTTGCAACAATGATCTTTCTACAAAAGCTTATGTTGACTTAAAAAACTACTATGTTGATCTGGTTTATAAGTTGAAAAAGAACAAAAAATGCAGATTTGGCAAGATACATATCTACTCACCTAAAGATATAGCAAAAAAAGTCATAAGATCCAGACTCTTTTTTAAAGAGGGAGATTTTTACTCATCAAAAAAAATACTAAAAAGTTATGAAAATATTTTAGGACTTGATACTTTTGATACTATAAGTATAAAAGAGTCAACAAACGGCAATCATATACAAACAGATATAAATGTTTCTAAAAAGAAGATATTGATAAGAAGAGAGATAGGTATAGGTTATGAGACAAAGTATGGTGCCAGAACTTTTATACATTGGGAACAAAGAAACTTTAAAGGAGAAGCAAGAAAACTCTCTTTTGATCTAAAATACTCTAAAAATGAGCAATACATAAAAAATACTTTTTTCAACCCAGCCTTTGTAGAAATACCACTACTTCAAAAATACTTTGATTTGAAAAATGAATTTTCCTACTCTAAAACAAAATATGATCGATTTGATGAAGATAAATATAGCGATACAATCCACTTTCAACAAGATATGGGTGAGTACTCTTTGGATCTTGGTATTGATTTTGAAAATATTTTTATCAAAAAAAGTGGAGATTATTGCTCTATAAATGATGGGCATTTTATCCTGCTTTCTCCTTTTGTAAAAGCTATCTTAGATAAAAGAGACTCAAAAATAGATCCTAAAAATGGTATATATTTATCTGCTTACTGGGAAAATGGTTTGACATATTTGGCATCTTCTACATCATATTCAAAACTTTTTTTAGAGGGTAGAGCTATCAAAACGATAGATGATTTTACTATAGCAGCAAAAGGAAAGATAGGTCTTATCAAAGAGTTTGAAAAAACTCTTCCAGAATCAAAGCTTTTTTTTGCTGGAGGTAACTTTAGTAACCGAGCATATGGATATAACAAACTTGGTGCATATGATGGTGGATGCGATGATCTTGGTGGAAAAACCATCATAGATAACTCACTAGAAATCTCTCATCCGCTTACAGATAAATTTTCACTAGCTGTTTTTTGGGATGCAACTATGCTTAGTGTAAGGGAGGTTTACTTTAACTTAGACTTTATACACAGTTATGGTTTTGGTATAAGGTATAAAACACTTATAGGTCCAGTAAAACTAGACTATGGAGTAAATGCAAAAGATAGTTCTATATATGCTATACATTTTCAGATAGGACAATCATTTTGAAAAAGCATACTGTCAAGATACTACACTCTATAGAAGTTGTTATTGTTCTTTTTGCTATATCTATATTTATTTTAGCAAATCCAAAAACCTTAAACTATCTTTCATCAACAGTATCTAAAACTTATGGTTTACACTATAAAAGTATAAGTGGAAATATTCTAACAAATATACATATAACAGATATAAGCTATCATGATAAGATCATAGCCAAAGAGGCTGATATCAACTTTAACCTTTTAAAACTTTTGCTACTTCAGCTTGATATAGAAAAGATAAAATTTTCAAAAGTTGATATGGAAAGTTTAAAAAACTTTATAAACTCTTTTGATACAAACAGTTCAAAAAAAAGTACTACAAAATCATCTTTGCCAATAATTTTAAATATCCATAATATTATCTTAAATATTTTACCATATAACAAAGATAAAGTGCAGATACAAAAACTAAAGATAGATATAAAAAAGTTTTATTTAGGCTCAACTATAGAAGTAAAAGATGTTAATGTTGATATAAAAAGTAACTATTTTAACTTAAACTATAACGGATCATACGATAATCACTTTCTTTTTATAAATGACTTAAATATCACTCAGTTGGATATAGAAAAAATCCTTCTCTTAAAAGATATGATCAAAAAAGACTCCGAATCAAACAGTTCTATCATCAAAAGTGTAGATATCAAAAACACATATCTTGATATAAAACCATTTAAAAAAGGAAAATATCATATAAATTCACTAAAAATAAAACTAAAAGATTTATCATCAAAAGATATGAAAATATACAATGCAAAAGATATAAACTTAACAGCAAAAACAAATATCTGGAGTCTTAACTCAACAGGATATATAAAAGATTCACTTTTTAAAGCTAAAGTAAAAGTTAGTTTAGATGATAAGTATTTTAAAAGATTTGTTCCATTTTTTAACTTTAACTCACTAAATCCTATAGATGTCAAACTAAAGATAAACAAAGATAAACTTATCGGTGATGTAAATGCCTCTTCTAAAAAGATTTTGACCAAGAAGTTAGATGAAAATCTCAAAGTCAAAATAAAATCTTTAAAAACACATGCGGAGTTTGACTTTAAAAACTTATATTTACACTTTGTTAGTAAAGCAGATATAGATACAAAATACTCAAAAGATATAAAATTTGTCGGAGATTTTTACTATGCCCCTAAAAAAAGTTTCTCATATGATGGTAGAGTAAGAGTTGCAAACTTGGAAAATCTTGATAAAAGAGTCAGTAAACTTTTTGAAAACTCTTTGATAACTTTTAAAGGAGACAAAAAAGGTTTGACAGCGGATCTTAAAAACAGTTTTCTAACAGGTAGTTATCTTTCAAAAAATGGCTACATAAACCCAAAAATAGTTATAAACTCTAAAGAATTTTCAGTAAAAGAGATAGATAACAACTTATCAAAAAGATTAGATGATTTGAAGTTGAACTTTACAGTAAAAAGTAAACTAAACTATAAAGATATAAAAAATACCAAAATAAACTATGAGATAAGATCAAACTTAGTAGATGTTTTGGGAGATTACTATCCCAACAAACAAAGAAGTGATTTTGTTTTAAACTCTGTTAAAGATTCTATCTTGACTAAAATAGACAAAAAACTAAAAAGTGATAAGTTATTTCCTATCAATTGTCTTTTTACACATAAAAATAAAACTATCAAACTAAATGCTTTCAATCATGATATAAATCTTACATCAATATTTAACAAAGATATAAATACATCTATCATGATAGATGATACAAAGATTGATATCTTACAACAAGATGATAAAATAAAATATACTTTACATACACTCTCTTTAAAAGACTTTATAGCAAAGATTCAAAACTATTATAAAATACCAAATATAAGTGCAGATGGAGAGCTAGATCTATATGGAGACTACAATAACAATACAAGTAATATTCATATAGATTCAAAATGGTTTTTATATGAGTATGCAAAATACAAATACTTTTTTACTGAAAATACCTCCTTAAATGCTTTTTTATCAAAAAATATTTTAACGATTACAGATTTTGACTCAAGCGGATATATTTTAGAAAAGTATAGAAAACTCTTTTTTACAAAAAGTTCTGTTATAACTTTTGATGAAAACAGTACCAAACTAGATATAATTTTAAATGATGCCATATCAATAAACGGATATATAGCAGATACTACTAGTTTAAGTATCTCTTCTGATTATTATCATTTGAATGAACCAGAAGCAGATCTCTTTTTGAACTTTAGGCTGAACTTTTTTTCATCAAACTCAACCTCTTCTCTAAAAGGTAAAATAACGTTGTTAAAAGGTACGATAAAGTATAAACCTAAAAACTCTCATGAAGTCAATGATGAAGATATTGTCTTTATCAACAAACAAAAGACAAAAAACACGAACAGTAAAAACTTTAACATCAATATAAATATTATGAGTAAAAAAAACTTAAAATATATCTTGGGTAAAAATAAAATAATCTTTTCAAACGATATCACTTTATTTAAAGAGAAAAAAGATAGATTATATGTTTACGGTTTTGTAAAAGTTATAGATGGTACTTACTATAGTGATGATAAAAGATTTGAGTTAGGAAGTGGAGAGATACTTTTTACAGGAGAGCTGTTAAACCCTTACTTAAACTTAAAAGCTTACTATAACAAAGATCCTTATAATATCACTATACTTATAGGAGGAAAGTTAGATTCACCAATACTAAACTTTACTTCTACACCATACTTAACTCAAAATGATATTTTATCGATACTTCTTTTTAATACTAAAGCATCATCTCTAACAAACAGTACATCCAACTCAAATCCCGCTCTTTCACTTTTTGGAAGCAGTTTTGCAAAAGGTGTAGCTAACAGTTTAGGAGTAAAACTAGATAGAATAGAACTCTCTACTACAAAAGATGGAAACATTGGTTTTGAACTAGAAAAAAAGATAAATAACAAAGTTACTATCATTTATCAAAATGATTTAGTTCAAACTATAAAAATAAGATATAAAAATAGTCACAATATAGAAACAAATCTTATCTTTTCTCCGGAATCTTCAGGAATAGACATTATCTATAAAAACGAAAAATAAATATTTTTAACTTCTCTAAAGTATATCATTTTTAAGTCGATTTAGTTTTAGAAAAATATTTTTAGGATAGATCTATGTCTAAATCAAAAGAAAATAGTGAAGTACTATACTTACCAAAGGGTATAAAAGTTTTAAAAAAACCAGATAATGGTGAAAGTATAACAGTATATGCAAGGCCTGGTGATAAGATAGACTTCGACTTTGATACAAGTAATGCAAAATATAAACTAGTAGGTAGTGATATCGTTGTAAAGATGCCAGATGGTGGAGAAGTAGTTTTTGTTGCTATGGGAACAATGGCTTTTGAAGAAAATCCTCCACAAATAATCCTTTCAAACGGTCAACCTTTAAAACTAGATAATATCATAATGCAAATAGATGATGTAAAAGAGACAGAGATAAATACTGTTGTAACTGATGAACAAGTAGCTTTAAAAAATCAGCTAGATCAGTTAAAAGAGGAACTTGAAAAACAAAAAGAGAGTGTTTTACAAGAGCAAAGAAAGTTAGAAGAAAGAGCAAAAGAGATAGAGCAACAGGCAAAACATCAAGAGACACAGATAAAAGTTATAGAAGAGTTAAAAGAGTTAACAAAGTACAAATCCCAAGGATCAAAAGGCGATGATGATATACAAGAAGAAAAACAGATAAAACTGATCCAAACACAAGAAGAAGATAAAACAAAAAATGGTGATGATGAGATAAATGACTATAACGCCTATAAACAACCAGCAGAAGAGAGTTCAAAAACTAAGGATAATGTTTCAGATGTTACAGCGGTACTTGATTTTGATGTTGGATTTTTTCAGACTCAAGCTGTTGTTGATGAACACCCTATGATGATAAAAAGCCTTGGTGGTGGTGGTAGTGCCAGGGCTAGGTTTGATGGTAGTGGTGAAGCACAAATGGAAAGTGAGGTACTTGATTATTCAAACTCAAATAAAGATCTAAATGTAGAACTTGATAATGAAGAGTGGTTTGATAAAAACTATATCTCAAGACTTATATCTTTTGATGCTACTCAGCCTCCTGGATTTGAGTTTTCAAAGATAGTTATTTCAGGTCTTCCACAAGGCTATGAGATAGTTGGTGGAACAAATGATGGAAATGGCAACTGGACGATAGAGCGAGGTTACTCAAAAGCTGATGTAGATGCAGATCCAACAGATGATATTACAACTACTAAAGAGGGGTTTTTAGTTACTAAAAACGGTATAGAAGTTGTTTTAAAATACACTCCTGAAGCTAGTGTTAAAGAGTTTTCTATGAATATAGAAGCTCACTCTACTTTTGATTTGAAAAACTATAAAGTTGATCCATCTGATCCAAACTATAAAGAGCTTACTACACCTCTTCAAACGGAGATGATAGGTCAAAAAGTAGTAGGAGTACAATTAAAAGATATAAAAGACCCAAAAGATTTTATATACAATGGTGATGAAGATATAGGATTTGTACTATCAACTACAAGAAATAAAAACATCATAACTACAAGCCATGGCAATAGTTATGTAAAGGGAAGTTTTGTAGATGACACGATAACAGCACTAGAAGGTGATGATACACTTTTAGGAGAAGAGGGAAATGACACTATTAGTGCAGGACTTGGAGATGATGTTATAGATGGTGGAGATGGTATAGATCTTTTGGATTATTATAACTCACAAGAGGCTATAAAACTTGATCTAAAGTTAGGAGTTAGCACAGGTGAAGGCTATGATACTATCTCAAATATTGAAAATGTTATAGGAACTGCATATAGTGATACTATAGCTGGTAGCGATGAAGTAAATATACTTGATGGTAAAGAAGGTCATGACACACTTAAAGGTTATGGAGGAGATGATACTTTAAAAGGTGGTATCGGTGATGATACTCTTATGGGAGGTCTTGGAGATGATCTTTTAGATGGAGAAAGTGGAAATGATACAGCAAGTTATATAGAAAGTAGTAACGGTATAGAAGCATATCTTCAAGAACCATCTTTAGGAAGTGGAGATGAGCCATATGGAACAGTTTATGGAGAGGGAAAAGATAAACTTTTAAATATAGAAAACATAGATGGTTCAAATCATGATGATAAAATCTATGGAAACAAAGAAGATAATAAATTATACGGAAATGATGGAGATGATCTTATCTCTGGTGGAGCTGGTAATGATTATATAGATGGTGGAGATGGCTTTGATACTATAGATTTTTCAAACTTTATCTCAAATCCAATGGAAATAAACTTAAAAGAACACTATGCCCAAGGAGATGGTCATGATAGTATCTACAATATAGAAAAAGTTATAGGTACACAATTAAATGACAACATAATAGGTGATGATCATGACAACATACTTGATGGAAATATAGGTAATGATACTTTAAAAGGCTTAGGAGGCGATGATAAACTATATGGTGGTATAGGTGATGACAAACTATATGGTGGATTGGGCAATGATATCATAGATGGAGGATTAAATACTGATTTAGGAGATACAGTAAGTTATAAAGATAGTCAAAATGCCGTAGATGTAAATCTTAAACTAGGAAGTGCAGAAGGTGAAGGAACAGATAAGTTACTAAATATAGAAAATATAGAGGGTTCTGATTTTGATGATGTTTTGATAGGAGATGATAATAAAAACAAAATATTTGGTGATTTAGGAGATGATACCATCCTAGGTGGTGGAGGAGATGACTATATCAACGGTGGTACAGGACTTGATACTGTTGATTTTTCAAAAAGTCAAAATAGTGTAGAAGTTGACTTAAAAAACAAGATAGCAGATGGAGAAGGTCATGATGTTTTAGTTTCTATTGAAAATGCAGTAGGTTCAAAATCAAGTGATACTATACTAGGAAATGCTGATGTAAACACCCTAAGTGGAAATGATGGTGATGATATCATCAAAGGTAATGATGGTGATGATACTTTATATGGAAATCAAGGAGATGATACACTTGATGGCGGTTTGGGTGATGATGTTATCGATGGTGGAGATGGAAGAGACTTTGCCAGTTATCTATCAGCTATATCTGGAGTTAGTGTAGATCTATCTATAGGAGATTTTCAAAATACCAAAGGGGCAGGTGAAGATAAACTGATAAATATAGAAAATCTTGAAGGCTCAAACAGCTCAGATATTTTAAGAGGAAACAGTAACTCCAACATCATAAAAGGTGCCAAAGGTAACGATACTATAGATGGAAATGAAGGAAACGATGAACTTTATGGTGGAGAAGATGATGACTTTTTAAGAGGTGGAGCTGGTGATGATATACTAAATGGAGGAGATGGATTAGATACTGCTGATTATTCAAACCTAAACAAATCCATAAACATAGATCTAGCTCAAAACAAAGCTACTGGTGATGGAGAAGATACACTAGTAGATATAGAAAATGCAAAAGGTAGTCAAGCTTCAGATGAGATAACAGGAAATAGTAAAAGCAATATTATAGAAGCAGAAGCTGGTGATGATACTATCTATGCTTCAAAAGGAAATGACAAGATCTTAGGAGGAGATGGTCAAGATATAATAGACTTTTCTAAGAGTAACTCCTCTGTAGTTGTTGATCTTTACAACCATCAATCAACTGGACTAGGAACTGATTTTATAGATGAGATAGAGGATATAAGAGGAAGTGCATTTTCAGACAAATTAATAGGAAATGACTCTAAAAATACTATCTATGGAGAAACTGGCAACGACACACTATCTGGACTGGCAGGAAATGATACTTTATATGGTGGTATTGGTAATGATTTTATAGATGGTGGAGATGATAACGATGAGTTATATGGAGATAGTGGAGATGATACTCTAAGAGGTGGAGCTGGTGATGATAAGCTTTTTGGTGGAGATGGTCAGGATATAGCTGACTATAGTGATGCTATAGACAGTATAGATGTAGATCTTGGTTCTTCGGGAGAAAAAGAGATAGGAGCAGGACAGGGAAAAGATACTTTTTATTCTATAGAGGGTGTATTTGGAGGAAGATTTGATGATACATTAGTAGGAAATGACCAAAACAACTATCTTTATGGTGGTGCTGGAAATGATACTCTTGATGGAAAAGGTGGAGATGATACTCTTGATGGTGGTATAGGTGTTGATACAGTAAGCTATGCATCTTCTACATCAAAAGTTGAAGTAGATCTTTCAAAAACAGAATCTCAAAATACTATAGGTTCAGGATACGATACTCTAACAAATATAGAAAATCTTATAGGAACAAATTATAAAGATACGCTAAAAGGAAACTCCGCATCAAACTCTATCTTTGGTGGCAAAGATGATGATATTTTAGAAGGAATGAGTGGAGATGATATCCTTGATGGTGGAGATGGTATAGATACTGTAACTTTTATAAACTCATCTGGTGGGGCAAATGTAGATCTTTCACAAAACAGAGTTATAAATGATGGATTTGGAGATAGCGATACTTTAACATCTATAGAAAATATTACAGGATCTATCCATGATGATAGACTAAGAGGCGATGATAGTACAAATATCATATCTGGAGAAAATGGAGATGATTTTTTAGATGGAGCTGGTGGAGTAGATACTCTATATGGAGGTTTGGGAGATGATACTCTTGATGGTGGTTTAGGAAGTGATACACTAAGAGGAGGTGTCGGAAGCGATACAGTTGATTTTTCTAATACAAACACATATACAGAGGCTATAGATGTTGATCTTTCAAACAATAAAGCTACATATAAAAGTGATACAGATGAACTTATAGACATAGAAAATATAAATGCAACTATTTATGATGACAACTTAAAAGGAGACAGCAACTCTAACACTATCAAAGCAAACAAAGGTAACGATAGTCTATATGGAGAAGATGGTGATGATTATCTTTTTGGAGAAGATGGTGATGACTATATAGTTGGTGGAGATGGTGATGACTATATAGATGGTGGAGTTGGTAAAGATTTGGTTGATTATAGTAGTTCATTATTTGCTATAGATGCCAACTTAAAAGCAAAACAAGTCATAGGAAATGGTAGAGATAGTATAACAAATATCGAAGACTTAAAAGCCACAACACAAAGTGATAGTGTAGTTGGAAGTGATGAGATAAATACTATTTGGGGAAATGATGGAGATGATTTTATAGATGGTGGAGCAGGAAACGATACACTTTATGGAGATAAAGATAACGATACTCTAAGAGGTGGTTTAGGAGATGATGAACTTCATGGTGGTGATGGTTTTGATATAGCTGATTATCAAGATAGCTCTTCAAAAGTTGTTATAGATATGATAGATCCAAATGCTGCAGATGTTACAGAAAAAGATACTTTTGACTCTATAGAGGGTATATATGCATCAAACTATGATGATACAGTAAGAGGAGATGATAGTGCAAATACTATAAAAGGTTTTAGTGGAGATGATCTTTTAGAAGGAAAAGGCGGAGAAGATTATATAGAAGGTGGAAGCGGTGATGACAAGATATATGGAGATGATGGAGTAGATCATCTTTATGGAGGGGATGGAGATGATACCATCATAGGTGGAAAAGATAGTGATGTTATAGATGGTGGACTAGGGGTTGATTTTACAAGTTATGAAACATCTGATGTTGATGTAGATATTGACTTAAGAGCCCAAACATCCTCTGAAGGCGACCAGCTTATATCTATAGAAAATGTTTTAGGAAGTAGTCATAATGATACTATCCAAGGAAGTAGTGAAACAAATGTCCTAGATGGAGGAGATGGAGTTGATACAGTTACTTATAAAGATGCCGCTGGTGCAGTAAATGTTGACCTGTCAATAACAGGCGAACAAGATACTGTAGGAGATGGAAAAGATACTTTAAAAAACTTTGAAAACTTAGAAGGAAGTAAATATAGTGATATTTTAAAAGGAAATGATAACTCAAACTCTATCTCTGGACTAAAAGGAGATGATACCCTTTATGGAAGAGGTGGAGATGATACTCTTATAGGGGATTCTAGTTCAAATGATACAGCAGCTTATGATGATAGAGATCTATCTATATTTGCAGATCTATCTAACAATAAAGTTATAGTTGATAGTGATAGTGATGGCGACTTTGATAGTAGTGATGAGAGTGATACTTTAAAAAATATAAATAATATTTTAGGTTCCAATCATGATGATACTATCAAAGGCGATACTACAAACAATACTCTTGTAGCTTTAAATGGTAATGATACTATCTTTAGTGATGAAGGAGATGACTATATAGATGGTGGAGATGGTAGTGATACTTTGGATTTTTCAGATAGAGAAAAATCAGCCTATATAGATCTGTTAAACAAAAATATAAAAATAGATATCGATAGTGATGGCGACTTTGATAGTGATGATGAGAGTGATAAAGTATATAACATAGAAAACATCATAGGTACAAAAGCTGATGATACCATTATGGGTAACTCTTCATCTAACATCCTTGAAGGTGGAGATACCATAGATAGCTCAAATCTAGGTAATGATACCTTTTTTGCTAGTGAGGGAGATGATACTATCTATGGTGGTTTAAAAACAGAGGATTATGGAAATGATACTGTTGATTATAGCTCCATAAGTAGCAATACAAATGTTAAAAAAGTAGTAGTTGACCTTTCTCAAACTGATGTAGAAGCTAAGGTATATGATAGTGAAGGAAACTTAGCTTTTACAGATACTCTTTATGGTATAGAAAACATAATAGGAACAAAAGAGGGAAAAGACACCATAGCAGGAGGTTCAGGATCAAATATCTTAGTAGGATTAGGATCTGATGATATCATACATGGTGGAGATGGTAAAGATTATATCTATGGTGGTAAATTAAGTTTAGATGGAACACAAGATGGAACAAATACTCTCTATGGTGATAAAGGTAATGATGAGATACATGGAGGAAACTATACAGACTCTATCTACGGTGGAGATGATATTGATACTCTTTATGGAGAGTATGGAAATGATACACTAGATGGAGGTAGTGGAGCTGATATTATCTACGGTGGTGAAGATAACGACTACATCATACTAAGAGGAGATGGTGATACTGTAGATGGTGGGAATGGTAGTGGAGATACTATAGACTATAGTGCTTTAAGTTCAAAAGTAGAAGTTACACTTGATACATCAACTGAAAAAACTGTTAAAATAGATGGAAATGATGCAGATAAGATAAAAAATATAGAGTATGTTATAACAGGTAGCGGCGATGACACTATAAATGGTGATACTTTAAAAAATATACTGATTGCAAATAACGGTAATGATAACTTATATGGTGGAGCAGATAAAGATACCCTTTATGGTGGGAAGGGCAATGATATTTTAGATGGTGGAGATGATGCGGATACTCTTTATGGTGGAGAAGGAGATGATATACTTGATGGAGGAAATGGTATAGATATCTTAGATGGTGGAGAAAACTCAGATGGATCAGAAGATCATGATAAGGTAAGCTTTTCTTCTTCATCCGCTTCCATAGAACTAAATATGCAAGATGTTGATAATGATGGATATGCTACCTCATATAAAGGTGGTATTGCTGATGATAAGATAAAAAATATAGAAGATATCATAGGTTCAACAAAAGATGATCGTATAGCTGCAAATGATGATAATAACTTTATAGATGCAAATGTAGGAAATGACACAATATTAGGTCTAGGAGGAGATGACATCCTTGATGGAGGAGACGGTGATGATACTTTTATCGCTGGACTTGATAATGATGGTGATGCATTTAAAAGCAATGGAGAAGTAGAAGACGGCGATGATGGAGTTGATTATATAGATGGTGGCGAAGGTGATGAAACACTTGGGGATACTGTTGACTACTCAAACTTTAGCTCATCTCACAGTATAGATATAGATTTGGCAGATACAGATAGTTCAAACAATGATTATGCAACAGTAAAAGTTAAAGATAGTTCTAACGATTATATAAAAAATATAGAAAATGTCATAGGTTCTCAAGGTAGTGATACTATCAAAGGTGATGATAATGCAAACACTTTAAAAGGAGATAGCGGAGATGACTATCTATTTGGTGGTGCTGGTGATGATGAGCTTTATGGTGGAACTGGTAATGATACAGCTGACTATAGTAGTGCCGGTGATAGGATAGTAGTAGATCTTTCTGATAATGATGATGATGGTTATCAAGTAGATAAAGATGGAGCAGGAGGAAAAGATAAACTTATAGATGTAGAAAAAATTCTAGGTTCAAATCATGATGATACAATAGAAGGTGGTGGTAACTCTGATACTTTCTATGGTAACGGTGGTAGTGATACTCTTATGGGAAGAGGTGGAGAAGACTATCTTTATGGTGATGATGGAG